>Ga0315549_1002002_pt1 | contig 20101 bp, 18 predicted proteins | sample SalMarSW160200MG_FD_203101 | JGI IMG/M metagenome (GOLD analysis project Ga0315549, IMG submission 203101) | Salt marsh sediment microbial communities from the Plum Island Ecosystem LTER, Massachusetts, United States - Salt Marsh Sediment SW1601-200 ... | reverse complement strand
CTGGTGAACTTCAAATCGATGCACCGAGAAGGATTTGATTCAACAGCATTCGTTGGCTGAAAATCAAAAAAATGGATGCAGTTAGAATAGAATAGCAAAAAAATTCTAATTATGCAAAAGGTCTATTTAATAGAAAATCGCATATATGACACATAAATACATTCGAAGATAATCATCGCCCTTCTTTGATACGCATCTGCTGGCAAAACCTGGTAAAAATAAAAAACTTTAAGTGTAAAGAGGGTATTTAGCATATAAGGTGTTTAAATGAAGAGAGGGGTTAAAATTACGCTGTTGGTAGTTATATTTGTTTTGTTTTCGAGTACTATTTTACATGAAAACGTACTGGAAGTAAAAGCTGGTGTGCCTGTACCAGAAGGGAAAATCGTTTTTGTTGATGACGATTTTACAGATGACCCAGAAAACCATAAATGGAATTCCATTCAGGAGGGGATAGATGATGCAGAGGAAGGGGATATTGTATATGTATTTGATGGGGTGTATGGGGAAAATATTTTTGTTGATAAGAGTGTGGAAATCGTAGGGAGAGAAAATGTCACTATAGATGGAATGGGTGCTTTATATACCGTAAATATACTTTCAGATGGGGTGGAATTGTCTAACTTACTCATTACTAATGGGGGAATAGCTAATCTTTTTTTAGGTGAATACTCGGACGTATCTATTGAACATTGTACTTTTTGGAATGGAAGCGGTTATGGTGTGTTTATGTTTGAAACCGAGCATACCATCTTCAAAGATTGTACGTTTATGTCTAATGTTATAGGGGGCTTGTTAATACGAAATTCTTCTTATATTTACATTTTGGATTCGGTAGTTACAGTCTCAGATTGGGGAATGGTTTTTGAAAATAGTTCAAATAACTATATTGACAATGTTAGCATTATGAATATCGAAAATAAAAGCATCTCTATAAGGGAATCTAGTCATATAAGTATTTTCGATTGCATTATTTTCAATAGTTTTTGTGGTGTGAGATTAAGAAACTCTACTGATGTCTCAATTGATAACTGTGGTTTTTTAAATAACGTTATAGGGATAAGGTTGGATGCTTCTTCCAGTAATACTGTAAGAATGTGTGATTTTGATGAGCATACTGGGTACGGAATTTGTATATCTGAATTTTATGGTCTTCCTTCTATTAATAACACCATATATCGTAACTTCTTTTTTGAGAATGCTAATGATGCCTATGACGAATGTAGTAACTCATGGAATACTAGTATAGGAAATTACTGGGCTAACTACAGGGGTATAGATGAAAATAATGATGGAATTGGTGATACACCTTGCCTTATTCTAGGGGGTGGCAATGGGGATTACATGCCTTCAATGTTACCATTTTTCCCTCTCCCCTATTTTGTATGGGTGGATTGTAATTTCAACTCTTCAGTATCGGGTTGGCAATTTGACCATTTTGATAATATCCAGGATGGAGTGGATACTGTTGGTGAAAATGGCACGGTTTATGTTTTCAATGGAACATATAATGGAACACTTAAGATAGAGAGGCCATTATCTCTTATTGGCGAATCGAATGTATCATTATTTTCTGTAAATGACGGCATATTCATCAATGCAGATAATGTCATCGTTAGTGGGTTCTCCATATCAGCGCAGGTCAATGGAATAAAAATACAAAATGCAGATAATGTGGGTATATATGGTTGCAGTGCGACACAGGGCATCTTTGGTCTTTATATGGTTAATTCATTCGATTGCAATATCGAGAATAGCGAGTTCTACGAAAATATGAAGGGCATGTATCTGTTCAATTCCTCAAGGCTATATATTTTCGGCGATAAAATCCATAATAATTCTTATTTCGGGATAGAGATAAGCCATGGTTCATCAGATAACCAGATAAGTGACTGCCAGATAGAAAATAACGGCAACTACGGAGTATACATCATGCAGAACTCGAATGGAAATAGAATATACCACAATAACTTCGTCGGCAATACCGTCTATGACACATGCAACAATGAGTGGAACTCTTCATATGAATACGTGCTTGGAAACTACTGGAGCGATTATAATGGCAACGATTTATATCATGGTAAAAATCTTGATATACCTGGGAAAGACGGTATTGGAGACATGCCATACTATATAGGGGGTGGCAGTGAAATGGATTCATACCCGCTGATTCATCCAATTACCAACCCTCCATTATTCGTGTGGGTCAATCCTGACTTTAACGAGTCATTTTCTGGTTGGGATTTAGATCATCTCACATCTATTGACAATGGGGTAATGGGTGTAATAGACGGTGGTGGTTGTTTTGTTTTTACTGGAGTATTTGAAGAAAATGTTGAAATTGACAGGGATTTATATCTTAGCGGGATTCGGAAAAATCAAACAATAGTTGAGGGGAATGGCATGACTGCCTTCACCGTTACAGGAAATGGAGTGGAAATCCATGACTTAGGGATACGGAACTGCTGGAACGACGCCGGCGTGAATATTATCGGGAACGACGCCAGCGTTTTTGATTGTAATATCTATGACAATTACTACGGCATCTATATTCATGCCACAAATACGAGTGTGGAGAGAAGCAGTATACACGGAAATTCATTTACCGGTGTGATGGCCGATAATATGCAACATTCAGAAATAAAAAATTGCAGCATATATGAAAACAACAACGGGATCGTATTATCATATTCGGCATACAATGTTATAGAAAAGAATGATATAAGCAGCAATTCCATGCATGGATTGAGACTGCAGAATTTTTCCAACCATAGCACAATATTCCACAACAGTTTCGAGGATAATATATACGGGCTGTATGCAAATCGGTCATCAGCCAATATTATTTATCTCAATGACTTTATAGGAAATGTTGTACATGCTACAGATACAGTAGTGAATAGTTGGAACAACAGTAGCATCGGAAACTACTGGGATGATTATGGGGGCATAGATGCAAATAAAGATGGGATAGGAGATGAGCCATATAGAATAGATGAGAATAACATTGATAATTATCCGTTAATAAGCAAAGCTGGTTTACCCATAGCTTATTTCAATCATACACCCCTCCTGCCTTCTACGATGGATACAATACATTTTACTGATAAGTCAACTGATTTGGATGGGAGTATCATATCATGGAAATGGGATTTCGGAGACGGCAACACTTCATATCTTGAAAATGTATTTCACAGATACGGAGATGATGGCATGTATGTCGTCAACCTCACAATTGTAGATAATGACGGAAATAGCGGAACGGTATCTCATGAAGTGTATGTTGCAAATGTCCCCCCCACAGTAAATTTCTCATGGGTTCCGCCAGACCCGACAGACATGGATACGATACTCTTTACAGACGATTCAGAGGATTATGATGGAATGGTAGTAAACTGGACATGGGATTTCGGGGACGGAAACATTGGCTACGGAAGCAGCATAATGCACAATTATTCCGGAAATGATACATATGTTGTAACACTCACTGCAAGTGATGATGACGGAGATTCCAGTTCCCTGCAAAAAGAGGTACTTGTCTCAAACGAACCGCCTGTCGCCAATTTCTCTTACTCCCCAATCTCCCCAACCACTTCGGATACAATCCATTTCAATGACACATCAGAAGATGCAGACGGTATACTCGTCAACTGGACATGGGACTTCGATGATGGGAATACAAGTTATGAACAAAATCCAATCCATAGCTATGCAGATGGCGGAATGTACATTGTAACCCTTACCATCAGAGACGAAGACAATGGTACTGCCAATGTGACAGAATGCATTAATGTATCCAATGTGCCACCTGTTACAGACTTTTCGTTCACTCCATCCTCGCCCAGAGACGTTGATATAGTCCATTTCAACGATAATTCATATGATACTGATGGAAGCGTTGTCTCATGGTACTGGGAATTCGGAGACGGACATAACAGCACCTTACAAAATCCGACTCATACATATCCAGATGATGGCACGTATACAATCAATTTAACCGTTATTGATGACGACGGCGCCTCCAGTGCATCTAAAGACAATATTACTGTAAGAAATGTTCCCCCTACGGCAGATTTTTACTACGTTCCGCCTTCGCCTGACGACCTGGACAATGTTTCATTTTATGATTTGTCGAGTGATGCCGATGGAAATGTTGTGAGCTATTCGTGGGAATTCGGGGATGGAAATACGAGCAATGAACAGAACCCGTCGCATACCTATGCAAATAATGGCATTTATACCGTGAAGTTGACCGTGAAGGACGATGATGGTGCCAGTGACCCCGTATTGCACTCGATACTGATATCAAACTTGCCACCGGTCGCAGATTTTAATTATACTCCAGATAAAATAACTGACCTGGATGATATGGTATTCACTGGCAATTCAACAGATGCCGACGGAACTATAACTAACTATACATGGAACTTCGGAGATGGAAATACGAGTTACGAAATAAATGTAACCCACAGATATAGCGACAACGGCATATACAATGTCACCCTCACAGTAACAGATGATGACGGTACATCCTCCTCTGCGACCGTTAAAATTGAAGTATTGAACGTAAAGCCTGTTGCAGAATTCTCGTATGAACCGGAAAAACCCCAGGAAGGAAAATATGTGTCATTCGAGGATTTATCAACCGATGCTGACGGTATCATAACGAATGGAACATGGAACTTCGGTGACGGCTTTATTGAGGAAGACGGCAGTCTTCTGAGTCATAGATATGATAGGAAGGGAATCTATGATGTAAAACTGACAGTAACAGATGATGATGGTGCAATCTCAAATGTTACACACACAATAACCGTGAAAGGAAAGGAGGAGACATCTGGTTTTGATTTCGTTATGCTGGTTGCAGCTGTTGGCATACTCTTGTTCATGTGGAGAAACAAGAAGGGGATATGGAGAATGAGATGAGTGAAGAGAAAACAATAAGGGATTCAGTTCACGGAAATATAGGGCTTAGTGGTTTGGCCTTGGAGCTGATGTGTCTCCCCGAGATGCAACGACTCCACGGCATCCGCCAGCTCGGTTTTACATATCTCGTTTATCCCGGAGCCAACCACACCCGCCTGGAGCATTCTCTCGGAACGCACTATGTTGCAAGACGTATGGCAGATTTTATTGGATTGAAGGGAATGGGGAGGGAGATGCTGGCTGCTGCCGCCTTCCTTCACGATGTCGGACACGGACCCTTTTCCCATACACTGGAATATCTGGTGCACGAAAGAACAGGGAATGACCATGTCGAGATAACCAGGGAAATGATTATGGGCAGGCGGAGGCTGGCTGACAGCGGGGACGGGGAGAGCATAAGGGATGTGCTCGGTAGGTATGAAATTGATGCCAGGGATATTGAATCCATACTGGCCGGTAGGAAAGGTTATCTGTCAGAGATGATACACGGCCCGATTGATGCTGACCAGATAGATTATCTGCTCAGGGATGCCCATTACACCGGCGTTGCATACGGCGTCATTGATTTCGACCGGCTTATGCAGACCATAAAATGCCATGATGGACACATCGTTGTCGAGAAAAAGGGAATAAGTGCGATAGAGAGTATGCTTGTCGCCCGTTCGCTGATGTATTCTGCTGTTTACCTTCACAAGACAGTACGCATAGCCGAGCTTATGCTCATGAGGGCGGTTAAAAGGGCAAATCCATTCGACTTTTACCAGATGGTGGACGGCGAACTCATTGAATATCTGAGAGGCATGGGAGAATTCCAGAAAGATATTGTATTACGGCTGAAATACAGAAGACTATTCAAAAGAGCTTACGTGAAGACACTCTCGGAGCTTGGAAGGGCGGAGAAAGAGTATCTTGCCAATATCAGGGCAGAGGAGACAGAGAACGAGATTGCAGAGAAAGCAGGACTTGACGAGGGATATGTAATCGTGGACGTTCCGGGGAGAGAGATATTATTGTCAGAGCCCCGCCTCAAAAAAATGGACGTTAAAATTCTGGATGAAGATGTGAAACCGTTGAGCGACTATACCCCTCTTGCAAATGCACTCCAGATGAGGGGCGTGACAGACTGGGGAATCATGGTATGCTGCCCCAAGGAAGCGGTGGATAATGTGGCGGACGCCGCAGAAAAAGTTCTCTGGAAGTGAAAAGCCGTATCTCCTCCAGTTCGTCATGCGGATGCCGTTAAAAACAACTTTTTTGTAGGGGAAGTAATAATAATATTTCCGAAATCAAATTTTTTCCCCATTGTTATTTGGATAACATATACATCTTTTATTTCATCATTTTTTATTTCAAAAATATCCGTGCTGAATAATGCATAGTGTCTCACCACTTTCATTGTCCTCCGATTCGTTACGATATAATCTGTCTTCAACCATCTTGCAGTCGCATATGCAGGAAAAAGAATATCCAATCCGTAAATTCAGATGGACAAAACTCCGATGGGAATCCACAGACTCTTCCGGCTCACCTTTCCTTTCCATAAAATTTTTTTCTTGGGCTGCAGATGCAGTCCGTACTGGAGAGATATTAATATACAATAGGTGTGAAATGTAAATATTTGCCCGTAATTTGAGCAAGGGTTAAAAATCAAGCGGATATAATACAGCGATGCCGGAAACAATCAGAAGAAAAATCAGCCATGGCATATTTGAAATCACAACAGGGAATATCACCCGCCAGCAGACGGATGCAATTGTCAATGCTGCCAACAGCCGTCTCACTCCCGGCGGGGGCGTTTCAGGTGCCATCCACCGGGCGGCAGGCCCCGCATTATGGGAAGAATGCAGCACTCTTAGGGGATGCAAGACAGGGGAAGTAAAGATAACAAAGGGCTATAATCTGCACGCCAGGTATGTCATACATACTGTTGGGCCCGTGTACAGCCGTGCAAACGGGGATAGAAATGCCGGGTTGCTTCGGAAGTGCTATGAGAACAGCCTGGATACGGCGGTGAAGTACGTTATAAAAAGCATCTCGTTTCCCGCGATAAGCACGGGCATATACGGTTACCCCATGAAAGAGGCGGCGGGGATTGCAGTAAAAGCAATTGCTGGTTTTCTGGAAAAGCGTGATGAAATCGAGGTCATACGCCTCGTTTTATATGGCAGGGATGCATTTGATGTCCATAAGGAAGTCGTGAAAAAAATAGTTGAGTGAAATTTGGTAGGTAAAGAATTTAAGTTGGTTTGCCATTATAGGTATACGAGCTCATAACATATTGGGCAGGTATATAAGAGGAGTGAAGAATGTCCAGCCGTTTGGTTGAAATATTTGAAGATAAAAAACTTGTGGGTAAGATAAAAAAACGTCTTCCTTACCTGTTTCAACTTGCAGAATTGGAAAGTTCAAGAGCAGGTAAAATAGGAATGGAAGTAGGTTCTCTTCGTGAAAGAATAATAGTTGCTTTACTTATCTATAAATTTGGTGAAAAAAATGTGGAGAGAGAAATCCCTATCACTGCACCGGAAGTTGATGTGAAATTATTCGGGAAAGCTATATCTATAAAGACTATTACTGGTAAGAGTTTTAGTGGAGTGAAACTGATATGGACAGTGGATGCCCAAAAAGCGAAGGAATTTCGAGAAAATTACTTGCCCCATTGTGATATTTTACTTATCCGAATAAATTGGGGAGGCATCGGAGGATTTTATTACATACCATTTGTGGTTCAGAAAAGGCTTTTTAAGAATATGTCCAGAGAGAGATACATTAAACTTCCTAAAGCCGGAACAAATCCGAGGGGTGTTGAAATTACAAAAGAGGCATTGCCGAGCTTGGTAAATGATAAAGACTCCGAGGGCATCGAACTATGCTGGCAAAAAGAGAAAATAGATTTCAATCCTTATAAAAGATGGATTGATTTATGGGAGGAGGATTGAAAATATGCCCAATCAAAAAAAGAATACGCTAAAAAAGGGCACCAAAACAAGTCCTTTTGGTTCCCCAGGAAGAATCAATCACGATTCTACCCAATTCTATGCTAGCCGATTATATGAAGGGCTGCCAAAGGAGAAGACAACAAGATATGTGGAGAATCCTATCTCACCCAAGTTTACAGACAAAATTTTTTGTAAATCAAGTGAAAAAATGGAAGAATTGCCAGATAACAGCATACATTTGATGGTTACTTCTCCCCCTTATAATGTGGGAAAGGAATATGATGAGAATCTTACTTTAAACGAATATAGGGAATTTTTGAAAAGAGTATGGAGTGAGGTTAGGAGGGTACTTGTTCCAGGGGGAAGAGCATGTATAAATATTGCTAATCTTGGAAGAAAACCATATATCCCGCTTCACACCTTTATCGTTGAAGATATGTTGGACTTGGGATTTTTAATGAGAGGGGAGATTATATGGAATAAAGCTTCAAGTGGTAGTCCTTCAACTGCGTGGGGTAGTTGGTTATCTGCCGTTAATCCAACTTTGAGAGACATTCATGAATACATTCTGGTTTTTTCTAAAGATACATTTAGAAGAGAAAACAATAACGATAGGAAAAACACCATATCAAGAGAAGAATTCCTTGAATTTACTAAAAGTGTTTGGACGTTTCCAGCAGAGCCTGCTCGTAAGGTTGGGCATCCCGCTCCATTTCCAACAGAACTACCTTATCGGCTAATTCAACTTTACACTTTTAAGGGAGAGACCATAATGGACCCTTTTATGGGGAGCGGACAGACTTTCATTGCAGCAATAAAGACTCATCGCCATTATGTGGGATATGATGTGAATGAAGAATATGTGAAATTAGCAAGAAAGAGGATTGAAAAGTTTTCTTCAGCCTTCAATGCTCCCAAGTTGTTTGAATTTGAAAAGAATAATAACAACTATGACAAAACAGCATATACTACGACAACGCAAAAAACATGACTTTTTCCAATCTCCATTTGGCAAATTTCATATATCCTAAAAACGTTCTTTCATGGAACAGATTGGGGTGATGAGAGACGTCATGGATTGAAGAGATAGACGAGAGAAATGCAGAAGGGGAATTGAAGAAGGTTTACCATGAACTGAAAGAAAAACGGGGAAAGATTGCAAATATCATGAAAATTCACAGTCTGAACCCATTTGCTATGAAGGCACATATTGATATTTATTTGACTCTGATGTTCGGAGAATCCGGTCTGACACGGGAGGAACGGGAGATGATTGCCGTTGCAGTTTCTTCAGCAAACGGGTGCAAGTATTGCATAAACCATCATGCTGAAGCTTTGAATAATTACTGGAAGGACGACGAGAAATTGGAGGATTTCATCGAAAAAAGAAGATTGGAACTGCCGGAGAGGAATATCAAAATGATCGAATATGCAGTCAAATTGACAGAAAATCCGGGAGAAATGAACAAGGGAGACATAGATGTATTGAGGAAATGTGATTTTTCCGACAGGGACATACTGGATATAAACATGATAGCAAGTTACTTCAACTTTGTGAACCGTATTGCACTTGGACTAGGCGTGGAGTTTACGCCTGAAGAGATAAAAGGATATAAGACATAGGAGGGAACAAGAATATGGGATATAATATGGAGTTGTTCGGTTCCGTCATCATCAAAGTAAAGGAGATTATGGAATCCTCATCCGACAGAGATGAGTCACTGCATGCTATCTGCAAATTGCTGAGAGATGCGGTTCCACACTATGACTGGGTCGGTTTTTATATTGTTTCCTCTACAGAAGATGAACTTATCCTGGGTCCTTTTGTAGGAGAGCCGACAGAGCATGTGAGAATACCATTCGGAAAAGGCATATGCGGGCAGGCGGCGGAGCGGGGGGAAACATTCATAGTGCAGGATATTTCCAGTGAAACAAATTACCTTTCCTGCAGTTTAAATGTGAAGTCCGAGATTGTTGTGCCAATATTTAGAGATGAAAATATTGTGGGTGAACTAGATATAGACTCCCATGACCTTTCGCCTTTCACGTCGGATGACAGAAAATTTCTTGAGCAAGTTTGTGAAATTATATCCGGACTATTTGGGGGTGATAAAAAATGAATGAACCAGAAGATATCACGATAAAAGAATTCTGCATGGACGATTACAAGGATATGGTATCCCTCTGGGACGATACAGACCTTCCGTATAAACCACTGGGGCGTGACATGAGGAAAAATATTGAACACCAGATGAAACAGGACTGCTCGATATATCTGGTGGCTGAGACGGATGGGAAGCTTGTGGGTTCAATACTTGCCACCCATGATGGTCGCAAGGGATGGATAAACAGGATTGCCGTCTTGCCGGAATACAGGAAAAAGGGCATTGCAGCAAGGCTGGTGGAGGAGGCGGAGAAACGCATTTCTGACCTGGGGATAGAAATAACAGCCTGCCTGGTGGAAAATTGGAATACTGTATCCATGGAGGTTTTTGAAAGACTGGGATATATGCATCACCCCGAAATAACATATTTTACCAAGAGAAAGAATTCAAGGGTATGACATATATATATGACAGAAGCTTGCCTATAGATGGACAGTGAGGATTTTTATCATTTCAAATGACTGTTAAAAATAAAGCGGGCTCGAGGGGATTCGAACCCCTGACCGACAGGTTAAGAGCCTGCTGCTCTACCTAGCTGAGCCACGAGCCCCGACAGAAATGCAATTCAATCCAATATAAAAATCTAATGTTATCTATTTTTGAAATTTATTCTACCCTTGAAATATACTTTGCATCTATATCGTCAGATATGCACACATTCTTGCTTGCCTTTCTTATATCCACTCCGTCATCCCTTGCACGGACTGCATCTATTCTCAATATGATGGGATTTTCCGTCCTTACCTTTCCGGCTTCCATCGCCTTTTCTTTGCTCTCGCTGAGATGTACTTTGGTTCTGTCAGTTGGAAACAGTCCCTGCTCAATCACAATTTCTGCCTCTTCCTCCGTAACGGGATAAAATAGTTCATCTAATTCTGACAGTGGCAAATCCGAAAGATCTATATCAATAGTGTGGGCATATGTTGCCCTTATCCGACCCCCCACCACCTGGTATCTCCCCTTCTCGTCAGTATTCACTATCGCCATTATGTGTTTCTTTCTCAGCCAGTGGAAATTCAACCTCGAACTTTTTATGGCGTTCGCCATTTCATCTATATCCACCCAGCCGTGATCACTCATTTCCACGTCGAACTGTTCCGGGAAATGTCTCAGTATTCCAGCCATCGTACCGCTGAGTTTTTTTATCTCCCTGTCATTCATCAGGAATTTTCCCTTTTCTTCGCATATGGGGCATTTCTCACCCCTATAATAGCCGTGTTCGGCACATTCAGCTAACATTCTATCACTTTTTTAACTCTCTCAAAGTTGTTTTCCTTTCGGCAAATGCATTATGCTTGTGGATTGATTCCAAACTCTCACTCCGGGCTATGACTTCGGTCTCATCGGGCAGCCCACCGTATCTCTCAAGAACGTTTGCAAGCATATCCCTCACGACATCCTCGACAAATTTCGGGTTTTCATGAGCATGAATAACAACATCCTTCTCGTCGCTTCTTTTCAGGATTTCATATGTAGGCGAACTCATTGATGCCTCTGCTATGTCAATAAGATCATTGGCATCCACATCCCCCCTGCCCTCCATCACGAGTGTTGAGATACTCCGCTGGTTGTGTGTCATCTTAACATCTTTTCCATACGCCTCCCTTATTGTCTCCATGGCACAGGGGCAGGCGGTCATCCCCATTACCTCGACACCTATGAATTTTTTTATTTTGCCGTCCCTGGTGGCAACAGCCTCGGACATTATACGGTAGGGTTCCATAGTCTTCCTTTTTCCCGGAGTGAATCGATCAAGAAAATAGTCTGCTGATGCATGAACTTCCGAGCGTGTGGCATATTCATGCTTTTCCAGCAGCTTTCTTGCCATATCACCGCACAACTCTTCCAGACTGGAGGAAGGTTCCCTGACAGACTGTTCAATTACCTCCTCTATAACTTCCGAATTCCTTGATAAATCACTTCCTTTTTTTGAAGCGGGCAAATCTACAAAAACCTCCATGTTCACTATCAGCTGCACCGTTTTTTCTGGCCTTTTAATATAAACCTGCTTTTTGATTCCTTTTGTACCTACCCTTGTCAGTTTGAAATTTGAACGAGGCTTCCATGATTGCACATCGGGCAAACTCATGCTACGGCAATGTGCCATGACATATTAATTTTATGCCCGTGCAATGTTGGCAACAAAAACAATAACGATGACGGTAGCGTGATGAAGGAGTTTTCCTTATTTTTAAATTCAACAATCGTGAGTTGCCAATTGTGTCACACATAAGGTTTTTGGATAGGTTTTTATACTACTGTTTATCCTTGTGATAAAAGTCCAGGAAGATTAATTTGTCCTCTTTTTCCTCGAACTCTCCGCTTTCATATTTTTCCCATGCATCCTCTGTTCTCTTTGCAAATTCCAAATCTTCCTTAAAATTTTTATCAATATCCTTAACTCTTTTCAAAATAAATCTATTCTCGCTTTTTATTATGACGAATTCTTCCCCCATATCAATACCTTTTCTTATTTCAGCAGGAATCACAATTTGGCCTTTCGAACTTATTTTGGTAATTGCAACTTCCATAGTAAGATATATCTTACCAATATAAAAGCATTATGTTTCAACCCGCTCCGTAACGATATAAGCGATGCAGGGGAAGGGATTCGAACCCTCGGACTCCTTCGAGACAGGATGTCTCATCGAACCCTTTATCTCTACGATCTTAAGTCCTGCGCCGTTGGCCAAACTTGGCTACCCCTGCACTAAAGCAACTAAATAAGTATGTCTGAATCATATAAAAGAAGTGCGGAATGGGAGGCAGGGAAAGGGGGAGAAAGGTGAAAAAAGAGAGGTTAATGCCCCTTTTCCCATATTGCTATCATTTTGCTAGTAATGTAATAGGAAAGGTAATATTTAAGCTTTTCTCTGGCTTGATGCCAAACATGCCAATTCTATTGATTCTGCAGGATATCAGGATACTGTTATTGTAAGTTCATCGGAAAGGGCAATGTTATTTGCACTGTCATATGCCTTAACCCTGAATTTTATCGTGCTTCCGGATGGGAACTGCCCCAATTCAATTCCGTAGACAGGCATATTACTTTCATTCTTTAATGGATCTTCTTCATGCCTGATTTGGACGGGACAGGAAGCATATCTGTACATGCCCTTCGTCCCACCGTCAACTTCAATCTCCACTTTCTTGATTGAAAATGCCCCGCTGACATTGGCATATACGACAACATTGCTCTCATTTGTCGGATTTTCTGGCTCATACCATACAGCATTTATCGAAGGTTTCCAGTCACCTCCCGATCCATTTACAGTTATGCTTATATTCTCTACAGTTTTCAGTCCCTGGCGATCTATCGCTTTTATGGAAAGTACATAATCTCCCGGTCCTGGGGGCAACCACTCATACGAGAAATTTTCCGGCAGGGCAACATGTTCTCCGCTCACATCAAGTTCAACGATTTCAATGCCGACATTATCAGATGCTGTTCCCTCGACAACCAAACTTCCCTCGAAAATTTCCATGTCCGAAGGGTTGTGAACATCGATGGAGGGAGGAGATGAGTCCACAAGCGTTATGGTGTATGATTTATCAAAACTGCCGCATGCAACAATTACTTCATAGTCCCCGGGCTGGAGGTTATATGTATCCCAATAGATTTTCCAGTTCCCCTGCACGTCAAAAGTCCTGCCCGCCACTTTCACCTGCCCCTCGGACGTTGATATGCCTTCAAGTGTCACGACGTCCCCTGCATTGAATGTCGGATTGTTGAATACATCGCTCCACGGTTCCGTCATGCAGATATAATCACCGCCGACGTTCGTTTTGAATGAAGCCGATATGTTGGCCACAATTGTAGTTCTCTTTGCCGTATTTTTGAAAACAAAATAACAATCTTTACTTGTATTAAGCAAAATATTGCCTGATTCAGAGTAAACATAATTACAGCAGTCGAATGCTTTCCCCTGTTCATATTTCTCGAAATTTTCTTTATCAACAACGAAAAATTTTACGGCAGATGAAACCTCCTCTCTTCCATAATCCGTCTTTACCTTGCCGTCCTCCCAATCCCATATGTTACGCTGTACCTGATATGCAGATGTATTGAATGTCACTCTACATGAATAGTCGCCCCCATCGGGAGGCTGTACCACACGCTCTTTTTTAATCGACGGCATTTCATCGGGCAGAATGAAGGTTATCTTTGCCTGTCTCGTATCATTCGGAAAAATCGTCATCATGTATCGAAGTGCATTGCTCTTCCCCACACTCCAGGGTTCGAAATAAAATACTTCATCCTTCTGCAGTGAGAAGATAAATGAATGGCCCGTGCCGAGATGAAATGTGCATTCGCCGTCCACGCCGGTATAATTCCATATGCTCGGCACAATCCACGGTATGATGCCCGGTACATGCTCATGATACCACTCCCTTATTTTTGTATAGTTTTCCTGCCATTTATCTCTGAAATCTTCGGGCAGTTTTGCCCACATCCCGCCTATCGTTTTATCCCACATTCTGTCCTTGAAGTCATTTGCTTTCCACGAACCGAATACCGTGACACGCACCCCATCCACGGGATTTCCCAATATATCCTTAACGGCAACATTCACCGTCCCCATATCCTCCTCATTGATGTAATGGCCGGTCACGTCATATATCGAGCTGTCTCCTTTTAATGCGAAAAGGGCAGATATAATTTTATGCCAGCCATACCGGTACTCACCGAAGTTATCTATGCTGCCGCCGCCGTCTGCCCACCACTCGTCGAATTCGTGCCATCCCCTTTCCCAGAACTCACACCACACATGGTCTTCTCCAAGGCAGTTGACAGGTACCGCGGGAATGAGGGCAGATTTCAAGGCAGCGGATGACAGTTCATGTATCTCCCCACAGAAGCCGTTATGCTCATGGAGCACCTCATTGGGCTGACCGGGCCGGTCGCCTGTCGCCAGGGCGGGTATACTCTTCCCCACCCAGTAATTTACCGCTTCCACGGCAGTAGGGTGATTTTCCATGCTGTATTTCCATGTTCTGTGAGCAGGCGGACGGTAAGACTGGCAGTCCCACATGTACCTGATACCTGACAATTTTTCTTTGAGTAACGGATAGCCCAAATCATTATGGTAGAACAGGTATTCACGCCAGAATTTGCCATATATATAAGTTGCATTTTCGATGGTTGCCTTAGGGGAAACAACAAACCAGTAGTATATGGACGGGGGGCATGCGATCTCCTTTTCCGTCCCGTTTTCAAGAATCTTATATCGCAATGTCGAATGATAGTCACTCCCGTTGCCCACATCAATTATATCAACATAATCAAGAAATCGGTCGTTCTCGTAGAGGAAGCGGACATTATCGTAAATCACCTCGGGCGATGGAACAGAACCGACCGGCGAGTATGCTATCGAAAAGGCGATTTCATCCACGTACCTTTTTTCTGCGTTCAGTAACATATCTGCATATCGGTTATCCAGAAAATAAAATTGCATGGCAAGCCCACGCTGGACCCATACAGGCGAACGGGCGACTGCCATCTTTTCCTTTTGTGACAGATTATGGGCATATGGAACAGTATTTTTGGAATCCATACCCGATTGCGAGAAGTGAATGTAATAATCATCACCGGGCAAAATTTCTACACTATGGTCAAATTCGGCCATGGTTTTTTGTCCTTCAAAGTCATTTCCTCCAAAATCCGTATTGCCGACGTATCCGCTTACGGGCATCAAAAGAAGAGTAACAGCGACAATAACCAGTGCATCTTTTGCTTTCATAACATACTGGCAATGCCTTAGCAAAATTAAAGCTTTTTTGTGAGCGTTAGATTATTATATTAGATTTTGATTGCCTTTATAATGTCCATAGAGAAATTGCTCACATTTCAGGAATTTGCCACCCATGTTCAGGAAGAGATGAAGGGAGAAATTGACAGAAGAATAACGGACAAGGACATAATATATGCACTTGAAGGCGGGAAACTTCTTCGCCCCATCATGCTTATCCTATCTTTCAGGGCTTACAGCAGGGGAAATAACGAGAGATATAACAGAGCCCTTGAAAGCGCCCTCGGAATGGAACTTGCCCACTCGGCATCCCTTGTTCATGACGATATAATGGACGGGGACGTAAGCAGGAGAGGTAAACCTGCATTGTATGTAAAGAATGGCATAGGAAATGCAATTCTAACAGGCCACAGAATGATAAGCAATGCATTCCGCATCTCCGTGGAACATGGCCTTGAAAATGCGGAAATTTTCCTTGATACATGGGATAAAACGCTTGTCGGTCAGATTGAGGATATAGACCTCAATGAGCATCTGGAAAAGATATTTAACGGGGGAAACTCATCCGAAATGCTCGTTAAAGAATACTTCAATGTAATAGAAATGAAGACCGCATCACTTTTCGCCACGGCATGCAGAGCAGGGGCAATAGAAGCACAGGCACCCCAAGAGGTTATATCACTCATGGCAGAATACGGAAGGAATGTAGGGCTTGCATATCAGCTTGCTGATGACTTGGTAGACATAGCCGAGGGAAAACTCGAGGAGGGCATCATAATGCCCCTTATAAATGCCTATGGCCATAATATAAACGAGAAGTTAATCGGAATGCTGAAGGACGGCAAGCTTTCCATAGAAGAAGAACTTGAAAAAATGGGAACAAGCCTTCAGGAAGTATACAAGAAAGGAATTGTAAAATATGTGCATAAGTCACAGGAAATTGCAAATTCACCCCTGATACCGGACAGCATATACAAACCGCTGATGAATGAGGCGCCGTTCTACATAACAAACAAAATGACTGAAAAAGTGGGTGTAACGGTATAAATGGCACTGGAAGAAAAGGGAATGACTTCTCCATTTACAGTTTTGACTTCTGTAATAACTGGAGGACTTTTCCCGATACTGGGCTCGCTGTTCGCATATAACACGGGGGCACTGGAAAATTTCAATGACATATACTGGACAGGGTTGGTGCTCACATCGCTGGGGGGGTTCCTTGCCCACTATCTTCTCTCCCATACAATTCATGATTTGTACCACTATGAGATAGAGGAGAGAACAACATTCAGCAAGCAAACATTGAAAATTTTGCTTGCAGTATCACTGGTAATTCTTCTGGCAATAGCCGTTTATCTTACACTTATTGCAGGGTGGCCCATAATGGCATTTGCAATAATCGGGGCGGTAGCATGCATGTATGCTGAAGGGCTGATTCACAGCGAATTCCAGATGGCATTCGGCGCGATGTTTCTTGTCATAGGCTCATTTTACGTACAGGTGGGATATTACCATCATGCACTGGATGCATTTTCCGAAATATCCGGAATGATATGGCTCCGTTTGCTGTTCATGTCGTTGTTTGCATTCTTCTCCCAGTACGGATGGCTGCTGTTTTACCGTCTGGACGATTACGGCTGGAGTCCGAAAGTTAGGAACGAGAGTATAATCATGACAAAAATCGGACTGCCGTTTCTGATTATGGCAATTGCCTTGCCTTCGTAAACATTTTTAAACAATTCTTTATTCATGGTAAGGGGAAAAGATGTTTGTCAAAGCAATTCCTGAGAAATGTTCTGGATGTATGATGTGTGAGATTGTCTGTTCAATGCATCACTGGGATGTTGTAAATGAGAAGAAATCGGGCATACGTGTTGAGAGAAAAGGTGTCACCGAGGACATACCTCATTTATGTACCCATGGAAAAGATTGCAGTTTCGAATGCATTGACGCATGCAAATTCGATGCGATGAAGAAAGAGAATGGACAGGTGTATGTGGACTACGATAAATGCACGGGATGCAGGCTCTGCGAGAAAGCATGCCCGATTGATGCCGTATGGATTTTCGAAAAGAAAGCATATAAGTGTGACTTGTGCGGCGGTGACCCCATGTGTGTTAAATACTGCTCGCAGAATGCGCTTGAAATAGTGGAGGGATAAAAATGGTTGTAGAGAATAGCTGTTATGCCGGTAAAATCCTGACAGTCGACCTTTCAAAGAAGGAAGGAAAAAGACAGAAAATAGGAGATAGTTTTGCCCTGAAATATTTGGGGGGAGACGGCTTCGGGGCATATTTCTTAAATAAACTTGTGCCGGGAGATGCAGATGCATTTGGAAAGGACAACGTGCTTATAATGGCCCCTGGGCTGCTGGTCGGGACTGCCGTGCCCACCGCCGGGAAAACAGCATTTTTCGCAAAATCCCCGCTGACCGGAGGATGGGGGGAGGGGGTCATGGGCGGCAGAATAGGGCATGCACTTAAACAGGCAGGCTACGATGCCCTTATAATTACCGGAATGGCAGATGAACCTTCATATCTGCTCGTAGATGATGATGAAGTGATGATCAAATCTGCATCCCATCTCTGGGGGAAATCCACGAGGGAAACGGCGGATGAAATAAAGAGGGACGAGGAAAATGTTATTGTTGCTTCAATCGGTCTTGGGGGAGAGAAAAAGGTGAGATACGCAGTCATAGATTCGGATGAGAGACAGGCGGGGCGGGGAGGGCTGGGTGCCGTAATGGGCTCAAAAAATCTGAAGGCGATAGCGATAAGGGGCAGCAAAGATATAAAGGTGGCAGACCCAAAGAAGATGATGGAACTGCTCGACAAATGGTACAAAATAATGGTAGGGAGTCCCGCTTTCAACGATGACGGAAAATATGGAACAGGTGAGTTTCTTGAGTGGATGAATGCGGAGCGAGGCACTTTTCCTACGAGAAACTGGCGGGAAGGAGTGTTCGATGAAAGAAAGGAAATCGACCCGTACTACTGGGCTCCGAAATATTCCATAAAAAATAAGGCGTGTACGCAGTGCGTCAAGCCGTGCGGAAAGGCATTCGTGATAAAGGGAAAATACGAAGGAGAACTCGACGGTATTGAATATGAAACGCTGTTCGCCCTGGGCAGCAACTGCGGCAATGCCAGCGTAGAGTCGGTTGCAAAGGCAAATGAGTTGTGCGATTTGTACGGCATCGATACGATATCGGCTGGCGGGGCCATAGGGTTTGCCATGGATTTGTACGAGAATAATATTCTGAGTAGAAAGGAAGCGGATATGGACCTCAGTTTTGGAAATAGCGATGCTGTTGTGAAAATGGTCGAAAAAATTGTCCACAGGGAAGAAATAGGGGATGTGTTGGCAGAAGGAGTAAAGCGGGCGGCGGAGAAAATAGGAAAGGAAGCAGAGAAGTATGCGGTTCATGTAAGGGGAATGGAACCCCCTGCTTATGATGTGAGAGGTATAAAGGGAATGGGGCTTGCATTCATGTCGTCGCCGCGAGGGGCATGCCATCTGCGTTCCGGCGCATATTCACTTGAGCTTACCGGAAAATTCTGGAAGTACGAAGGAGTAGATCGATTCAGTGCTGATGACAAGGGACAGGAGATATCCGATATGGAAGATTTCATGGCTGTATATGACACTCTGGGAGTTTGCAAATTCTCAAGGGGTTTGTTCCTGCTGGAAGGATTTGCAGATATACTTGAGGCTGCAATCGGAAAGAGGATGGACGAGAATGGACTGCTTGCCATAGGTGAGAGGATTAACAATCTAAAGCACATATTCAATATAAATTGCGGATGGACAAAAGAGGATTCAAAACTCCCTCCGAAAGTGAGGAATCCCATACCGAAAGGCGTGGCAAAGGGAAGTTTCATATCGGAGAAAGAAGAGAAGAAGATGCTTCAGGATTATTTCGAAGCAAGAGGATGGGATAAAAAAGGAATACCAAAAGAGAAAAAGATTAAGGAACTCGAACTTGAAGAATTCATGGAAAGCTGAAGTTACTCTTGTATCCGCATATGGGGGCGGACGGGCGGATATTTATTTATACCGGGAATGGAATGAAATATCTTGATGGCTGGCAGGAGAGCGAATCCTATATCGGAACTTACAAGAACGTTGGGGGCAGGGTGCGGATACTGGGTTCGCATGGTAGTTTATGCAATGTTCGCCGTTTTTGCCCTGTTTTTTATAATAGACCTTTTGCATAATTAGAATTTTTTTGCTATTCTATTCTAACTGCATCCATTTTTTTGATTTTCAGCCAACGAATGCTGTTGAATCAAATCCTTCTCGGTGCATCGATTTGAAGTTC
>Ga0315549_1001999_pt1 | contig 20140 bp, 18 predicted proteins | sample SalMarSW160200MG_FD_203101 | JGI IMG/M metagenome (GOLD analysis project Ga0315549, IMG submission 203101) | Salt marsh sediment microbial communities from the Plum Island Ecosystem LTER, Massachusetts, United States - Salt Marsh Sediment SW1601-200 ... | reverse complement strand
GTGCCTCCACCAAAGCCAGCAGATTATTAACCGCCGCATTTATTGTATTTATAATACCAGGAACGGGGTTATAATCTCCAACCTTTACATATAAACCATCATAAGCTTTAAACTGACTGATTAGACTCTGCACATAATTAAACTGCTCTGAAAATTCCGACACGCCGCTGTCGTTATACGCGATGCGCGCAGCGATGTCCTCACTCAGCTCGGAGTACTCATTAACTTTAGCATTAATCCAGCCCCCGAAAGTTGATGAAGCATAGTCAATGGCATCCGTATTAAATGCCGCCAGATAATTGTTAAGCGTTTCTTCCTCAATGCCCGTAAGCTGAACCAACTCACCCTTCCACAAATCAAGAGAATCGTTTGCTGTCTTGAGCATGCTGGATGCCTGCAGGTACATGTCCAGCAGATTGGCCACCTGCTCGTCCACAGCACCCGCACGCTCCTGGATTGCCAATCCCAGCTGCTTCTGAGCTTCTATTATACTCTGTTGAAGTTCTCCTTCTTTAGTATCAAGCATATCAGAGGCTGCCTGCAGGCTGGCCGTCATCTCGCGCTCCCAGCGCACCCAGGCGTCCTTAAGCTCTTTATGGGCCAGAGCCCAGGCCCGCTCGCCCTCGGCCAGGTCGCGCGCCGCCTGATTGCTCCATTCGGCACGATTTAAGAGCAGGTTCTTCTCCGCCTCCTGCCATTTGCCTAAACCCAGCTCAAGCTGTTCCTCATACTCTTTAAGCCACTCGTTGGAACGCAGGCTCACCTCGTCCGCGTCCGCTCCGCTTAAAGCCGTGTCCAGTCCCTGGCGCAGGCGCTCCAGACCCGCGTCGGTAAAAGCCGCGGCATCCTGTAAAAGCTCCTGGCCGATGGCCCCCGCGGTCTTGCTCTCGCTTTTTTTGGCCAGGGAATACTTGTCGTATCTTCTTAAATTTAGGAAGGCGCGCTCTTCGGTCATGACAACCAGCTCAAGCTCGTTCTGCACTCCTTTAAGGTAGTCATCACTGCGTATACCGTACTGCTCTTCAACTTCCGCTTGAGCTTTGGCCGACAGTATAGCTAATATTTCAGACGGGATACAGGCGGCGCTATCTTGCCACTTCATAATAAGAGCATTCTTTTCCGCTTCTACCATTTCTTTCCAGGCCGCTCTGTCATCTTCCACAATATCACGCCAGTCGTCTAAATCCTCATCCCATACTCTGGAATCTTTAATAACAGGATCATTCTCATCATCACGCCTTATCTTCTTCTCACCGTCCTCACCATCTTCGGTTTCATACAGATACTCGTAGTTGGCATTTTTTATCTCCTGCTGCAGCGCTGTCAGATCCGCCGTGCCCAGGTCTTCGAAAAAATAATCGGTAACAAAGTTGATAAAACGATTATAAGCTTCCTCGTTTTCCCCTTTAAGGTAGTTTTCAGCGTCCTGCGGATCTATCTGTCCGGCCATAAGCAGAAGCAAAAGCTGCTCCCACTCGGCGCGCAGCACACCGGAGCCGCCTGTGGCCAGGCGGTGAAGGAGTTGTTGCTGGGCCTCGGCATCATCAACGTACACTTCCAGACTACCGCCGCCGGTATCCTCGGATAATCCTGTGTCGTCTTCCTGAGCATTATTAAAGAAAAGCACTCCTCCCAACAGGAGAAGGGTCAAAAGAAAGGCTCGATATTTTGTCATATACACCGTCCACATTAGTTTTTTTAATATTTTTTAAATCAATTCTGTAACCATCCGCGGGCATCCGTTGTTTTATATTTATAAACTACAAATCCACGCAGATATATACCCAAATTCATAAAACACCGCGGATAGATACAGATAATGGTTCGCTTTACATTTTACTACACACATCAGTATTTATCTGCGGATAAAAATATTTTTTAAAAGATATATAATATATCCTTTGCTCTAAATTATTGTATGTAAAACAATGAGCTCTGTCAATCTTCTCACTCTCTCTCTGCATCCACGCAATTTAGAAATGTCCTCTCCCCTTCATTCCCCTCCGCGGGTATCTGTAGTTAAATATTAAACAACTACGCGGATGACCACCGATATCGATAATTAATTCTTTCTATTATTAACAACATCGTTCGCAACCTCTGCTATCTGCAACTCCCTTTTTCCGTAATACACGTGAACCGATCCGTCCAACCATTCCGTCAGCCGCACCTGAATGTACGGAGAGGGAAAGGGCATGCCACCGTCATTAATCCGGTAAAGCCTGCCTTTATACCTTATAAGCAGATCCCTGGAAACAATCATATTGTACGTAAAACATAAAACCGATCTTAAATCGTCGTCCGCTTCCAGCTGCACATGAAAATCCTGCGGTCTCCTCGGAGGTTCCGCGTGAGTTTTGTTCATCTCGTCCATAAATCCGTTGTTCATTACCTGCTGCACGCTTTCCAGAGAGGTAATGCCTGCTGTTTCCAGCTTTTGCAGCAGATGTTTTTTATAGTTTTCAAGATGAAGCCGAAGGTGCTCTCTCTCATGCTTCAGTTCCTTGACTATGATTTCAATGCCCAGACGATCGCAGGCACGGCTGAATGTCGTTATATTTTTTTTACTGCACATGTCCGCTCCTTTTCCCACTCCACCGGCCGCTTTTCCTCTTTTCTGAAAAAGCAGCTTCAAGCCGCAGCAGATGCTCATGGGAATGCCGAATTTTTTTACCCACCTTCCCAGCAGGCGCATGGCCTTGCGCACTGTAGGTCTGTGGGCCAATAAGCTGATGGTAACTTTAGTGGCATCGTCGATCAGATATATAAGCGAACTGCTGGCAGTTTGCTTGCCGAACACACTCACACAAATACTGCCGAGCTGTATCAGCTCACCGAAGTGCCTGTGCTGTCTTTTCTGTATTTTTTGATTGGGATATTTACAATTACAATTCCACAAACCTTCCTCCAAAAGCCATTTGCGCAGTGTTTCTCTGCTTATATCATGCCCCAGGTTTTTGAGTTTTCCGGCAGCGATGGTAGGTCCGCAGTATCTGAAATTCTCCTTAAAACAATGTAAAATTTTATTCCGGATACTCTCGTCAATCCTTCTGTTGGACACCCTGCCCTGCAGACCGTGAATCAGACAATAATTGCCGTCCTGTTTATAGTTTTTGTATATGCGCCGTATGTGACGGTAGCTCACACTCAGTAAAGCCGCGGCTTCCTTCAATGTAATCCGCCTGAGCTCCAACAGTTTTAGTATACGTACTATATGTCTCTCTTTGGTATTCATATCAAGCCTTTTTTATTATGTATTACGTGAAAAACACTAAACTCACGCGCTTTGTTTTATATTTCAAAATAAAAACCATCTTCTATATTTCAATACGCATCCAATACTAATTTTGCTTTTAATAGTATTAAAAAATATTTTTTATTTGTGAAAAGAGCGCCTGGGTTGAGGAGTTTTTACTACGGATATCCGCGGATGATCGCCGATGTCAACGGATAGCAATTTTAATTTAAATCATAGATATCTGTGTACATCCGTGAAAATCCGCGGTTAAATTTATATACACCAAGAGGACATTTCTAAATTGCTGGAAACAAATCCGAGTGATTCTATACAAAAATGTGTTATTAATACATAATAGGCGGCTCATTCTATCCTGTGCACATGATGCACGCTTGCTTGACAAAAGTATAGGTGCGCAATAAAGTAAGCCCAAATCGGAGCATATAATGGTAAAAAAAGTGATTGTAGTATTATGTCTGTGTACTCTCTTGTTCTTCAGCTGTGGGCCTGCAGAGATCACCTTGGAGAATTTGGACCCTGACCTTGTCAAAGAGTATCTTAACGCCAAAAAAGCCTATCTAAGCCGCAATTTCAAGCAGGCCGAATCGAGTTTCCTCAAACTAAGTCAAAAAAAGCACAGCTTTTACCAGGCGCGCTTTATGCTGGGAAAGACATATTACCTGTCCGGGAGTTTTGAACAAGCTGAAGAAGTGTTCACTCAATTACTACAGGACTACCCCTTTTACTATGAAGCGGAGCTGTGGCTGGCCCGTACCGAACTCAGTCTGGGAATGATTTGGAGAATGAGGCGGGGCTCCCAAATCCGCACTCAAGTGCGATATAGGTTACGGATTTGTTAATCTCGAAACAGAGGCGTGATGCAGCCCGTTCCAGTCTGAGCCGGTAGATAAAATTAAAGAGTGTTTCGTTCATAAGGGAATTAAAAATTCTGTGAAAATGATATTTCGAAAAACAGGCGATCCCGGCTAGGTCATCCAGCGTGAAATCGTGAGCAATGTTATTCTCGATATAATCGATAACCCTGTTAATTCGTGCATAATATTCATTCATGGCACATCATAGCCTAAAATATATTGTTTTAAAAGAATTAAGATATATAATTGAAGTACATGAGAAGATTTATACCGGGATTTATTATGATAGTTTTTATGCTGCTAAGCGGCGGCAGCCTGGCCGTATCCGACACCATAGACCATAGCAATGATGAAACCCTTAACAGCTGGCTCTGGACATACAGCGATGCAAAAAAAGCCGCGGAAGCCCTGGCAGCGGACTGCTTGAACGCTACATGGCTCGCGGAATTTACGGCTCAAACAGGTGATAAGCCGCTTGTCATCACGGGTTTGATTCGCAATTGGAGCAGTAGTTATACTGATACAGCCACCCTGAAGCAATACCTTGAGGAAAGTCTTGTTGACAGCGGCAAGGTCAGGGTAAAATTTATAGAAAGCAGTGAGGTCAGAGAAGATATACGTGATGCCATGGAACGGACACCAGGCAGATACCAAAAAAGTATTTTACTAGAAATTGGCACGAAAACAGGGGCGGATTTTATATTTTACGGTGGATTTACACATACTATTAAGGGCAGCGAGGATAAGTGAGAGATCCTCTATCTGGTGTATCTGGAATTGAAAAATCTAAAGACCGCGCAAAAGATGTGGAGCGGTACTCACCAGATAATAAAACCCTATCTCCAGAGACGATTAACTGGTAATCTATTCTTACTTAAAGCCGGATTTGAGATGACATCCGATCAAATCGATGTCAACAGGATTGGGAGGTCCCTCCCAGCCCCGGCTGACACTTTTAACAATCACAATAACCCTCTCTTCAAAAGGGCTTTTAATGTATCCCAAGATACCAATGCTAATTGCAATACCGCCCTGTCTGTGGGTTAGTTTTTTCTTGCCCCTCTTCTGCGAATACCCAAAGAGAGTATAGGACTCATAGTATCCCTCCATCATTCTGTCAATTTCATCAGCCGAATCCGGGAATTTCTTTTCAACAAAACTGAATTCAAAGGTAATCGTGTCGTCTGGGGTTTTAACGGGCGGTTCCCGGATTGAAATTTCAGATTGTATGATCTTATTTTCTTGCATTTGTCTTTTAAAATTATTAAAGATTAAATCTCTGTCATTATCCTCTACGGAGTCGAAGCTTTTATACCACACAAAATCATCAGTGATTGTGTCTAAAATCACGAAGCTTTCTATATAACCGCCACGGCCTTGCATTTCCGTTTTAAGAATGTATGCGAATTTTCCATTCTCTGACCAGCCGAACGGATAAAATTGCGGCACCAGATAATCGTAAGGATTATAGTCCCTGATTAATGGTAGCACGGCAGGCATTTCATAGTTGGTCCCTGTTGTCTGACCGTATATTAAAGTGAGCGGACAAATAAATAAAATAATAAAAAAACCAAAGTCAAATTTATTCATAACCTTATTATATATTAATAGCACATGTATTAATATTTCAAAGGTATCCGTAAGTTTTTTCGTACCGTTTTAAAAAATACTCTTTCGTAGTTATAATCAAACCCGAGGTTAATACACCTGATACTTGACATCTTAGTGAAAAGATTCTACGTTATAGTAACACGATTTTAATTTTCGTAATAACAATAAAGGAGTTACCTCACATGAAATATTTTCTAAAACAAGCATGTTTTATGATATTATTGTTATCACTCATTTTTTCATGCGGTAAAAAAAACGGAGACGCCGTACAGCAGGTAACGTATAAAACGATTACCGATTATCTGGGAAGAACGGTCATGATACCTGAAAAACCCATGCGGATTATCTGTTCGGGAGCGGGCTGCCTGAGGTATATAACATATCTGGAATGCCAGGACAGGATAGGTGCGGTGGATGATCTTGAAACACGGAGCAACCAATTTGATGCCCGTCCCTATGCCCTTTCCAATCCCCGGTTCAGGGAGCTGCCGATTTTCGGTGAGACGCGGGGGTTTGATAATCCGGAGCTTATTCTGTCGCTTACTCCGCGGCCGGAAATCATTTTCAAAACTTATCCGGAAATGGGGCATGACCCCGCAGAACTGCAGGAAAAAACCGGAATCCCGGTGGTTGCCTTGAATTACGGTGACCTTGTGGATGCGCGTGAGGATTTTTATTCCTCGCTCAGGCTTCTGGCAAAGATAATGGATAAACAAAAGCGGGCCGAGGAGATAATTGCCTTTGTCGATGCCTGTATTGCGGATCTTCATAACAGGACAAAGGACATTAAAAAACAAAGCGAAAAAACCTGTTATATAGGCGGTATCGCCTTTAAAGGGCCGCACGGCTTACAGTCAACCGAACCAGCGTATCCTCCTTTTGTGTTTATAGGCACGGAAAACGCAGCGCTGTCAGATAACAGCCAGGCATATATCAATGTTTCAAAAGAAAAAATCGTGGAATGGAATCCCGATATTATCTTTATCGATCTTGCCACCATGCAGTCCGACCCAAAGGCAAATGCCTTTTATGAGCTTCGGAGTGATCCGGCTTACAGAAATCTGAAAGCGCTAAAAACCGGCGAGGTTTACGCGGTAATCCCCTATAACTGGTATACGCAGAATTACGGCTCCACCCTGGCAAATGCCTATTATATAGGCAAGGTATTATATCCGGAGGCTTTCGCGGAAATCGATCCTGAAAAGAAAGCGGATGAGATTTACGAGTTCCTCGTGGGCAAACCCGTTTTTGCAGAACTCAATCACATCTTTAACAATATGATCTTTAAAAGAGTACGTTTTTAGGCCATGCATCTGAATCAAGCCCGGTTTCCGGTAGAATATCAAAAATATATCGGCAGAAAGATTATTTTCCTTGTAATTGGTTCCGCCCTGCTTATCATACTTTTTTTGCTTTCCCTGTGCCTGGGAGCCGTTACCATACCGGTTGTGGATGTGTTGAGAACACTCCTGGGTCTGTCGAACGATCTCAACCGGAATATTATAATCTTTGATATACGCCTTCCGAGAATTTTAACGGCCCTATGCGCCGGTATAGGTTTGGCCGTAAGCGGCGCGGTTATGCAATCGGTGCTGCGCAATCCGCTCGGCTCGCCCTTTACCCTGGGCATATCCCAGGCCGCAGCCTTCGGCGCGGCCCTGTCAATCATGACCCTGGGCAGCGGTGTCATGCGTTCGACCGGTGAGGACCCGGTTACCATTACGAATCCGTATCTTACCACAATTTCCGCGTTTGTTTTCTGCCTTATTACAACAGGGGTTTTGATAGGCATCACCAGGCTCAAGCGCTCATCCCCGGAGGTTATGGTTCTTACCGGAGTGGCAATGGGCTCCCTGTTTTCAGCCGGAATTATGTTTCTGCAGTTTTTCGCAGACGACGTACAACTGGGCGCCATGGTGTTCTGGACCTTCGGCGATGTGGGGAGAACAAACTGGAGGGAGTTCATGGGTATTTTTATTATCGTCATCCTCTCCGTGGTATTTTTTATAAGCCAGCGGTGGAGATACAACGCTCTTGATGCGGGCGACGAAACGGCGAAAAGTCTGGGTGTGCCTGTGGAGTTCGTAAGGCTTTTCGGCATGGTCGCGGCTTCGCTGGTAACAGCCGTTATTATCGCATTTATAGGCATTATCGGTTTTATAGGACTTGTCTGTCCTCATATCGTAAGAAGGATAATCGGTGACGATCATAGGTTTCTTCTGCCAGGTTCCTGCATTACCGGGGGGATAATCCTTCTTGCCGCGGATACCAGCGCACAGCTTGTCATGGCGCCGCACGTATTCCCGGTTGCAATCTTCACCTCTTTTCTGGGTGTGCCCGTTTTTGTGTACCTTATCATTAAAGGCCGTAAAAGATGATTTTAAGATTGGATAATGTCAGCTTCAATTACGCATCAAGAAATATTCTCAACGGTATTTCTTTTACACTTAGGAACAATGAAATCTTAGCCCTATTGGGCCCAAATGGAGTGGGGAAAACGACTTTGTTAAAATGCGTAAACAGAATCCTGAAAGCACGCAAGGGAACCATATTCATAGGGGAAGAGAATTTATTTAACCTGGGAAGCAGGGCAATCGCCCAAAAGATAGGCTACGTAGCCCAGCGCAATGAAACCTCGCGGCTGAATGTTTTCGACGCGGTGCTGCTGGGACGACATCCGCACATGAGCTTTAAAGTAACGGAAAAGGACCTGATGATAGCAAGCGCAATCATCGACCGGCTTGAGCTTAACGATTTGAGCTTACGATATATCGATGAGCTCTCCGGCGGCGAGCTGCAAAAGGTCTGCATAGCCAGGGCCCTGGTTCAGGAACCCAGAATTCTGCTTCTGGATGAGCCCACAAGCAGTCTGGATCTGAAAAACCAGATTGAAATACTTACGCTGATAAAGGAAATCGTTGCAGGACACGATGTTTCGGTCATTATGAGTGTCCACGATCTGAATATGGCCATTCATTACGCGGACAGGTTTATCTTTTTAAAGGATAATATCATTTACACCGTGTGCACAAAAAATGATATTACTGAAAAGTTGATACAAGATGTATACGGTATTTCGGTATCCATACACTATACGGAAGAGTACCCGGTTATCATACCGGCCAAGTATTAAGTACATTAAAGGTATTACGGAGGATGAAAAAAATGATAAAACTCGTACAGATCGGAACTGTGAAAAGCAGATTTAAAAAACAGGAAAGCCCCTTTGAGATGAGAAAACACGAAAGCACTATCGAGATTAATCCCCAATATCTCGAAGGACTGTTTCTTCTTGAAGAATCAAGGTATATCCAGGTGATTTTCGGTTTTCACCTTTCCGCTAATTACTCCTTAAAGGGTCCGATCTATAACGGTAAAATAAAGGGCGTGTTCGCTTCCAGAAGCCCCAGAAGGCCTTCAGGGTTGGGTCTTTCCACTGTCCGCCTGTTAAAGCTGGAGAACAATATCCTGCGTGTCCACGGGCTGGATGCGGTGGACGGTACACCTGTGTTTGACATCAAACCCTTTACACCGGTATTCGATTACGAAGAGGTTGAAGAAATAAACAGGGATTGGGTTTCAGATAATCCAAGAAACGAGATAATCAGGCTTATTAAAACGGGCGAGTTCTCCCAATGCCTTATCAAAGCCGGAGAGCTACACGGCCATTTCTGTCCCGGCCTGGCACTCGGTGTTTACGCCGCCGTGCGGGGCATGAAAGAGCTTGAGCACTGGTCTTCCGACGGAATAAGCGAAAATACCCTTGTTATCGTGGAAACAAACAACTGTTTTGCGGATGGTATTCAGGTTGTTTCCGGATGTACTTTCGGAAATAACGCCCTGCTTTTTAATGATCTTGGAAAAACCGCGGCAACCTTCGCCGTACGCGGCGGGAAAGGTTTAAGAATAGCGGTAAAGCCCGAATACTGGAATTTGTTGAACACGGATTCACCTGATTTTTCACTTTTATTCGATAAGGTGATTAAGCACAGACAGGGCAGCGATAAAGAACTAAATGATTTCAAGAATTTATCCCGGGAAGTTTCTTTTCGCATACTTGAATATCCTTTCGAAAAGGTATTTTCCTGCAGGGAAGTTAAACCGAAACTGCCTCCTTACGCGCCGATATTCGATAGTGTGGTGTGTGAAGAATGCGGGGAGGGTGTAATGCAAACACGGACAGTCAAAATAAACAGTAGAACTTTTTGTTTTACCTGCGCGTTAAAGGATTTTTCAAGCCTTCAGGGAGCCGGTATAATTTGTTCTCAAAATATTTAATCCGGTCACTATACCGTTAAAATTGAAGGCAGCGGGGACATGAGAGAGATACTGTATGAGCTATACCTGGATGTGCTCGATTTAAAAACAGCTCAAAAGGTGTGGAGCGGTACTTATCAGGTAAAAAAACCTTATAATCCGCAGGACGTTGAATTTTAACAATTATTCTTTCTCCCTCACTTTTTCGGAAGATGCAGGAAGACGGGGATCTCGATATAATCCCTTTCCAGTAGGCCACCTTGGAGGCTTTTTACATTTAATCCAATAGTCTTTTTTCACCTTTTAAATTTTGTATTTCATCAATATTCTGAGAAGCTTCAAGACATCCTAAATAATTGCCTTGATTGTCTCTTAAAGCATAATATTCAATTAATACTTTCTGCTTTCCACCATCAGGGGCAAGTGGAAGGTCTATCCAAAAACGTGCTTTATCCCTCTTTTTTTGTTTCATCTCATTAAGAATTATCTCCACTTTATCAAGACTTTTTTTAGGATGACAATTTCTCACATTCTTTCCAACAACTGTTTCCGGCCGTTTGAAAATTCGTGTTTCATGTTTATTCCAGGCAAGTACTTTATCATCTGCGTCTATTATTGAAAACTCGACAGGTAATGTCTCTAATAATGAATTTAATATATTGTCAGGTAGATTACCGATCATATAATCCCTCCTTGTATTTTATAGGTATTATATATTTATTGTTGATTTTAATTCAATATTTCAACGTATCTAATAGAAATTAATTTAATAAAATACTTTTTTCTTCATGTTAGCCCCAATATGAGGCATTATTGACTCGGCACGATCCGGCAGTAGCCTTTGTCCGCCAGCTCCTGGTTTAGGTACTTACCTTTCTCGGTCACAACCAGAAAATCTTCTTCATCCGGCTGGTAGAAAATATCGGCCAGGTATCGGTCAAACTTATCCCGCCAGTGGGTTTTTACAACGCTAAAATCTAAGGGCTTCAGTTTGTTGTTGAGGTAGTTCATGGCTTTTACGCCCTCGTCGGTTTCCACGGGCGGGGCGTCGAGTCTATGCAAGCGTATTTTTTGCCGGATAAAGATTTTAAAGCCCAAGCCCAGAACAGCCCAAAAGGTGTCTCCGTCCAGAACCTTTTCCACATACGCTTTGTAGGTGTAGATTTGACTTATTTGAATATCTGTTTTTTGCAAGGTGTAGCGGTTATTCAGCTTTTTAACCAGAACCGTCTGGTCGGGGGAAGAATCATTTAGATTGGCTATATCCACGCCCATAAAGATATTAAATCCGCAGTCCACAGCCAGCCTGCTGTGAGCGGGCTTTAGACAATCTATCCTCTTAATTTTATATACAAAAGGTACGCCTCTTACATAGCTTAGCTTTTTCTTTCCCGGTTCGGTATCCGAAACAGGGGCTTGTTTCTGTTCTTCATCGGTTATGAGTTCCCGCAGTTCTCTTACGGATAAGGAGTCCTCTTTAATTTTATCTATGTATTCCCGTCTTTTTTCCCTATCTTTAACAGGCAGTAATGCTATATAATGACCCCAGGTCAATTCTGGTAACGTTACCAGATTCTGAAAGGCTTTATAGAACTTTACCATTCTGTAAAGAAGAGATTCTTCTATATTGATTTCCACGAAAAGATATGACGATCACCGCCTTATTTTGATCCTGCTACACTGAATTAACATTTGTTTTTTCTCTCTGCTGTGGGCTTATGGTTAGAGGTCTGCCTTTTTTATGGATCAGGTTATATAATTCTTATGAATTTAAAAAGGTTTTTCTTCACAACTTTCGAGAAATTATAACTTTCACTATCATTTACATATTAAGAGTTGAAAGCCACAACCTTATTTCTACCTATTATTAATTCATCACTTTTGCATTTAGAGCATTCATTATTATCAAAATTATACAATTTTTCAGAACTAAAGCCACATTTTTTACATGTTGTTTGTTTTGCTTTGTATAGCGACATATCAGCCATCTTTATTAAGATTTCAGAAATTTGAAATTTAATATTTTCTATTTTTTCCCAATCAATTCCGGTTAAATCATCAATTTCATATATATTTTTAAGATTGCTGATATTTAATTCTTTTTCAATATATTCTGCATTATCTTTTAAAGATACAACTCCAAAGCTTGAACTAATTGAAATCAGTTTATCATTATGTATCAATTTATTATTCAATAATTTTTCTGATAATACTTCTGCAACATAGCAGGCTTTTTTTATATCAGTGTCCAGTAATATTATAATGAATTCATCTCCTCCATACCTTCCTATAATATCATAATATCGGGTTGAAAATTTTAATAATTTACCTATTGAAGAAAGCAGTTTATCACCAACCTGATGTCCATATTTATCATTTATTCTCTTAAAATTATCCAGATCACAAAAAATTAATGATAAATCTCTATACTTTCTTATTGCTAACTCATGCTTAAGACTAGCTATTATAGATCTCCTGTTATTTAATCCTGTTAATTCATCTATTGTTGCAAGTTGAGATATTTTTAAATATTCAAAATATTTTTTTATATTTTCTTCAACAGTTATTATGAATATTTTTTCATCTATTGGTTTCTTTAAATATGCATTAGCTCCTTTCTGTCTTCTTTCTATAATTAAATTTTCATCTGCAATTGCTGATAAAAAAATAAATGGTATCTCTTTATACTTTGGATTATCTACTAATTCGTTATGAAACTCATCTCCTTTCATGTTCGGCATGTTATAGTCGCATATTATTAGATCAGGGGAGTATTCATATACTGCTTCGAGTCCGAATTTCCCATCAGATGCAGTAATGAAATTTTTGTAACCATAATTCTTTAAATATTTTATTACTATTTGTATAACGTTTTTATCATCATCAATTATTAATATTATTCCTTTTTTGTAATCTGCTTCATTCTCTTTATTTAAATCTGTAAAAAAAGTCATTATTTTTTCTTCATTTGATCTTGTTTCTATTTCTAATTCTATCAATACTTTTGCGTCTTCCCGTTTTATTTGTTTAATTTCTTCATCAAAAAAATCCTTTCCATTAAAAATATTTTTCCCTTTTTTTAATTCTATAAAAATTTTTGATCCTTTTCCTTCCCCCTCAGACTCCGCCCAAATTTCTCCTTTTAAATATCCAACCAACTGTTTTGCGAATGCCAATCCTATTCCAGTACCTCTATATGGACTATTCCGCCCGTTATGAGCTTGCTCAAATCTATCAAAAATTGTCTTCAATTTATTTTTTTGTATGCCTATGCCATTATCTGCAATACATATTAGAACTTCATTACCTTTGTCTTCTAATTTGCAGGTTATTATACCATTACTTGGATTTATAAATTTAATTGCATTTGACATAATATTATCAATAATTTGTTCTAGTTTTTCAATATCAGTATAAAAATTTTCAATTTTTTTATAAGGTATTTTTCGTATTATTTGTATTTTACTACCTAAAAGAGATGAAGAATAAAAATCTAATATTTTGTTAATGAATGATACTAACTCTACTTCTTTTACCTTTAACTTAATCCCATGAGCATCCATTCTGGCAAGTTCCAGCAGCTTATCGATCGAACTCCTTAAACGGATGGCGGATTTAAAAATTACATCATAATTATCTTTATTTTCATCATCCAGTTTTTTATTAAACCGCAGGGCCAATTCGGCAGTATTTAAAATCCCGGTTAACGGTGATCTGAAATCATGAGTTATATTTGCTATAAATTCATTTTTCAATTCATCAAGTTTCTTTAATTTATCATTGGCATTTTCTAATTCAGCTGTTCGCTCTTTAACCTTAGTTTCAAGCTGTGTTGCATATTCATATAATTCGTTTGTCAACCGTGATCCTTTTATTGCACCGCTGATCTGCACTGATAAGGTTTCATATATAAAACAGGTTAAAGTTTGAATATCATATATGATATAACCAAAATATTCGTCCTTAAAATTTAAGGCCATGACAACATATTCAAATTGATTTTTTTTATTTATTTTTGATGGCAGTAAATTATTTGATGGAAATGGATTATAATTAATTTTTTCTATTTTATTTTTGTCATAGGCAATTAGTATTTTTGATGTTTCCATAGTCTGATCTTCAAACAAACATACAAAAAAGTTTTTAAATTGAAAATGAGGTAAATTATTTATGATTGCTTCCTTAAGTTTTTCAAAATTAAATGTATTAATAAAATTCTCACTGATATCTAATACAACATGTGATTCTAATTTAAGTTTTGATTTTTTATCAGACAGTTCATCTCTTATTAATAATCCAAATAAGACTAAAGTATCATTCCACAGTTGTAAAACATTTTCCCGTTCATCCTTTATTATAAATTGTTTTATAATATTACCATAAAAAATTGATATAAATTTATAGATGGAAAGTATTTCTTCATTACTTTCTATCAATTTATGGAATATTACTAATAATTTCTCAAATAACTGATTTCTATTTTTTCCGGCATCAATATTACAATATGAATCAATAAGATCTTTTACCCATTGTTTTATATTTATTTTATTCTTTAAAAACGGAAGTTCTTCAATCATATTTATTATTAATTCATCAATAAATTCATTTTTATTATTTATAATACAGGGTGTTTTAATTGAATTACTTTTTGCAAATCTGAAACTCTTGATATGATCCAATTTATCTGAAGCTTTACAGCCACAGGATTCTCTAATAAGAAATTCAGTCGGTATCACAACCTTATTTGGTACCTTATTACCATTTAATATAGACAATAGCATTTTTACGCTTTCCTGGCCTATGTCAAAAAAGGGTTGTTTAACAGTAGTAAGAGTTGGCTTTGTTGTCAAACTTTCTTCAGTATCATCAAATCCTGTAACCGCTGCATCATTGGGTATTTTTAATCCACGCTTTTGCATTTCTAGTATAACACTGATAGCCATATAATCATTTGAGCATACGATAGCATCAAAATCAGCTTTTCTTTCTTCAAATAAAGTCTCATAAGCCTTACCTCCACCAAAATAACTAAAATTCCCATTAGTTATTAAATTATCATCTATAGCAATATTATATCGATTTAAAACATTTTTATATGCTTCATAACGTTCGATTGCATCATAATTACCTTCTGTTCCGGCAACGAATGCTATTTTCTTATAATTATGATATTCAATAAGATGTGTAACTAAATCTTCCATTCCCTTTCTACTATCAATAAGTATATTATTAATACCACTAATATTAGTACCAATATTGACCATAGGAATATTTGAATATTTTGACAGAAATTCTTTCATGCTTCTTTTTGAAATAAAATTACCTATTGATCCTTCTACAATTATTCCATCGACATTTTCTTTATTCACAAGATCATAAATAAAATTACAATTTTCACCGAGAACATTTCCACTCGGACTTTTTAAAAATCCTCCTCCAAATCCGATAATATTCTGGCCATACTCACGGCATGTTTTTACTATATTGAAAAATAAGTTTGCAGTATAGGCTCCATAAAAATCCCCGAAAATGAATCCAATAGTATAATGTTTTGTTTTCATAATAACGCCATTTTTGACTTATTACGAATTTACTCATAATACACATGATTTGCAATAGGACAATACTGATATTTTGATTGGGGCTTCGGGGTACTGTGATTTTCAAATTTACGGAATTATTGGGACTCATTGACTCGGTACGATCCGGCAATAGCCTTTGTCCGCCAGCTCCTGGTTTAATATTTTTATAAGAAGCAGCGGCAATTGCTTTGTCGGAGGTCGAAGCTCACAGCTCCTTAAAGCTCTTCTACATTACCTGCGCTTAAAGCTCTATCATAAATACGTACCTCATCGATAATACCGATAAGGTTGTTTCCAATGGTAAGTGTGTCTAGGTCTACAAGTGTTCCGGTTACATCATCACTGTTATCAAATGAGCCGTTTATGTACAATGCGGGATTTTTAAGCTCGAGAGCACAATCCGCTATTCCGCGCTGTTGACGGTAATCTCCACCCTTCTGTTAGGCTGCTGCTCTGATACGGGGACATTTTTGACAACCGGTTCTGCTGCTCCTTTACCGATTGTATTAATCGTAAGCTCCGCTCCGCCTGAAGTTTCCTCAAGATTGTTCTTAACAGTCAAGGCACGTTCTTTGCTGAGCTCCATTTCACGGGAAGAAACACCCGTATCCGCAGTATGTCCGGTAAGGGTCAGATCCAGTTTTTTAAACTCCGCCATGCCCTTTACAATCGTTTGCAATTTTACTTCCTGCCCGGGAAGCAGTACCGCCTGATCTCCCACAAAAAGCAGAGGGGTGTTGTCGGCTATAATCTGTTCAAACTGCTTCAGCAAAGCAGAAGCGGCCTCTGCGCTTTCCTCTTCAACTGCCGCTGCGGTTTCCGTTTCAGATTCGCTTCCGGCTGCCGCTTCGCTCTCAGTTTCGGCAGTGCCGGGCGCTTGTTCCGTCATCTGTGTTGAACCCCCCGGTTTGTAGAAAAACAAAAAGAAAACCAGCACGCCTATTACAAGTATGCCCAGCAGAATGAGGAGCAGAGGAATAAGCGCTCCTTTTTTCTTTTTGAGCGGTGCCGCTGCTCTCTTTTTAATAACCGTATAAGAAGCATCTTCCTCCGCGCTTTCCTGTATAACCGTGGTCGGGGAGGCTTTCATCTGTTTGTCCTCTAAAAGGCTTAAGATATCCTCCTCTTTCACATACTCATAAAAGCGCTCACGGTTGTGAGGTGCCCAGTCCTTATCCGCTTTAAATTTTTTCAGCTGACCGGTTAAGATTTCTCTGTTGTTTTTATTTGCGGCCTTATCCCACTTATTTAATAAATAATCAAGCTCATGTTTTTCGTGCGAAACTAAATTTCTGTCATCTTTGGGGTTTTCAGGCATTTTTTAACTCCTTATTTTTTAATTTAAGGTAAACAACTAATCTAAAGCATACTCCAACTTAAAAACTCATGCAAGCGCGCGTTAATTTTTTTTGCGTTCATCTGTTACCCGCTCTGTTTGCCGGACAGATAGTCTTTAATCTGCCCTGTTATGACTTTTTGCTCCTGATACTTTTTCATAAGCGGAGCCAGGGTATTCAGCAGCTCTTTTATATTCGCATAGCGGTTTTTTTTGGCAGAACTCATGGCTTTTATAATAACGGATCTTATTTTAGCAGGAATCTGCGTATTGTGCTTTTGCGGCTTAATGTATTTACCGTTGTAAATGTTGGTAATGGTTTCGCTTGAGAAATTTGATTCGAACGGTCTCTTGCCCGTCATCATCTCGTAAAGCATGACCCCCATGGAATAAATATCCGAGCGCTCGTCCACATACTTTGAGCTCTCAAGCTGCTCAGGCGAGATATAAACAGGAGTGCCGAAATAGAATCCTGTTTCCGTCAGCCGCTCGCCCTGATCTTCGGCATCGGGAGTGGCAATCCCGAAATCGGTAAGTTTGACGCGTCCGTTTTTCGCGATAAGTACATTGGCCGGTTTGATATCTCTGTGAATTACTCCCTTGCTGTGCGCGTACTGCAGGCCCAGGCAGACCTGCTGAAAAATTAAAATCCCCGTTAGCGGAGAAATAAGTGCTTTTTTCTTAATCAGCTTATCCAAAGACAGGCCGTCTACAAACTCCATTGCCATGTAATAATGGGAGCCCGCTTTAAAGTAATCGTGTACCTTCACAATATTGGGATGATCGAACATGCGCATAAGCCGTGCCTCACGCTCAAAGCGCTGCCGGATATCTTTGCTGTTGGTGATTATTAATTCTTTAAGGATGAAATTTTGTTTTTGCCCGCTCTGCCCGGCCAAATATATTTTTGCCGCGCCTCCCCTTTCGATTGCTTGGATAATAAAATAGCTGCCGATTTTTTTTTGTGCCATCATGCTTACTCTGAAAAAACTTTAGTTCCCGTAAATACTGCAGATCCCGCAGGCGGTATATTGAAGTGCTTCAGGTTATTAATTCTATTCCAGCCCCCCTGTACTGTCAAGCAGACCGGAGAAGTAATTTAGTAAAAATATTATTGTAATGCAGCCTTTTTTAACTATTATTTAGTGTGGAGGTATTATTATGGAAAGTTTTACCAATTATGAAGATTTAAAAAAGCATATTCCCCCCAAAGTGAGCAAACACCTGGCAGGACTTATTAAGGAGTCCGAGCTTCCCGACAACGAACAGACCATGAAGAAACTCAGCGAAGCCTGGCTTTTAAAGAGGGCGCTGTTTTATAAAATGGTGGAGCATGAGAATTTTAAAAAAACCGACAGCATGCACAAAGACAACAAGAACGGTTGTATAGCCATTACCATGTCCGGCTCGATAATTGCCATCGGACCTGTGGTTAATAATAAACGGGATATTAAATACACAAGCATTGGCATGCGCATAGACGTACCTGAATCATTACACGTTAAAGCAGGCCGGCTGGCCCAGGATATTGTCTGTGAGAAATCCATGATATTTGAAAAAGGTCCGCTGGAAAAAACATCTCCTATAATGGATCTGGCCCTATCGGCGGAAAACGTAAGCGAGCAGGAGCAGCTGGTGTCCATTAAAAAGGTGAATAAAAAATTACAAGCTGATTTTATTAAGGTGAATAAAGATGCTTTGGAGCAGGAGAGCAAAAAGGATATTATAAAAAACAGGAACGACCTTTTTCAGAAATGGATTATCATTCAGTGGTTCATTCTGGGCGGCATGGAAAAACATATTTTTATGGCCCGGGCCAAGATTTTATGGCTGGAGCTTTTTACTAAAGTTTATAAAGCATTGAGCAAGAAAATAAAGAACAGCGAACAGAGAGATAATGATTTTTTGGATTTTACCAATAATAGGTTTGCCAAATTCGTGGACGAATACAAATGGTATGAATCGGAAAAGAAAAATTTCGATATCGGTCTGATGAAAGCCCTGGAAGAGCTGCCCGAATATCAGGTTTATCTGGACTTTGAGGATAATTTTAGTAATGCGCTATCTTGAAAAGAGACGCTTGTAATGGCGGGAAAAAAAAGAAAAACAATCGGGCTGCTGGTAGACTGGGCCAATACACCTTACCAACTGAATATTATGGCTGGCATAGAGGCCTTTGCCAGGCAGAACAACTATTTTTTAATAAAGCCCTTGATATGGAGGAGATTATGAAAATGCTGGTAATTATTATGGTTGTTTTTTCTCTCTTTGCCTGCCGGCATACGGAACTCACGATTGAGAAAACAATAGTCACACCTGCAGGTCCGGGAAAAACTATCGAGGTTACCCTTTCCAATCAGATAACACTTATGCGAAACGGTGAATTGGGGCTGAGCTATTTTCCCGACGAAGCGGTCATTCTGGTAAGACGAAAACCTACGTTCAGGATGCTTGTAACATCGGCTATTTCAAGCTATTTATTGGAAGGCAGAGATCTGCACAACATTACATCGGCCAAAGAGGTTTTAACACCGGGAGGTAAGGGCTCGTTCGATAACGGATACGCCGGTATAAGCGGATGTCACAGATACAGCGACGGCAAGCTCTATGCGTTTTACCACGGGGAGGATCAGGAGGACATGGGATCTCTTATAGGCGGTATCCCCGGTTATTACGGCAGTGTGGACGCGGCCGTATCCGAGGATGACGGCATGACATGGAAAAAGTCGGGACAGGTAATAACCAGCTTTAAACCCAAACAATGGAATGCGTATGCAGGCCAGCAGGACAAAGGCGCCGGAGAACCGGGAGTGGTGATGGAAAAAAGCAGTATATATATTGCTTTCTCAGACAACGGCATTAACTGGTCGGCTCCCGAAAATTTGATTAAGGATTTCGCCATTCCTTTATTGGGCAAATCTTTTTCCTGGATGGCGAATATTATCTGGGATGATAACAGCAGTACTGAAGGTTGGTTGATCTACGGGCACAGCCCAAGCTGGGGGCACGAGTATAATGACAGCGGTATTCCGCATTATATGGCGGGAAGAAGGATTCGTTTTACTGTTGAGCTTCTTGCAAAAATAACATTTTTGCAAGAAGCCCCTAAAATGGAAATTGCTAAATTATTATGGTATAAAGAATAAGTATTTTACTAACTTAATATATTTTGAGTTTTGCTATTTCCTCTGTTAAATAATAATTTTACAGAACAGTGGGAGACATTACTCTGTATTCTTTG
>Ga0315549_1001998_pt1 | contig 20140 bp, 16 predicted proteins | sample SalMarSW160200MG_FD_203101 | JGI IMG/M metagenome (GOLD analysis project Ga0315549, IMG submission 203101) | Salt marsh sediment microbial communities from the Plum Island Ecosystem LTER, Massachusetts, United States - Salt Marsh Sediment SW1601-200 ... | reverse complement strand
ATTTATATTTTTGTCATTCATCCTTTATTTATACAATATTTAAATATTTTGTCCAGCAATATTGCGTATGATCCCATTTTTGGCGGTTTCAAGAAACTGGGGCAGAGAAGCTTTAACCGTTACGCTTTGGTTAAATGCTTTATCAAGGCTTCCTGAAGGATCACTGAATGATAGGCTTATTAAAATTAAAAAAGGATAGCAACCAGTAACTTTTTTATGGAATATATCGTGATGAGTTTCTCCTTTTATAATAAAAGAGTTGAGACAGAAAAAACTGTCATGTTATTTAAATATATATTCGTTGAGCTTCTTGCAAAAATAACATTTTTGCAAGAAGCTTCTAAAATGGAAATTGCTAAATTATTATGGTATAATGAATAAGTATTTTACTAACTTAATATATTTTGAGTTTTGCAATTTCCTCCGTTATTTTTATTTTACAATATAACAGACAATTATTCTCGATGGTAGTTAATATTTTAATAGAGTCAGCATGGTTAGGTTAAAAGCCGTTCTCTTGACTTGAATGACAATTCTACCTATCATTAAAGGCTTATAAATCGATACGTTATAGCATTCATGATATAATAAATATTAGTTAAACATGAAAGAAGGGGGTTTAATAATGAAAAAAACAAGTTTTCAATTTTTGTTCTGCATTATCATCATTGCATTAATTACTTTTCAAGTACATACAGACACACCCTGTAAATGAGGCTTTATTGATAAGACCGGAAAAATAGTCATTGAACCGCAATTTGAAATTGCCTGGGCTTTTGGAGAGGGATTAGCACCCGTAAAAAAAGATGGTAAATGGGGCTATATGGATAATACAGGTAAAATAATTATTGAAACAAAATATGATCAGGTCGGTGAATTTTCTGACGGCTTGGCCTGGGTATGTACGGGAGATTGTACCGGTAAAGGGATAAAAGCGGAATAGGATTAGCCATATTTTTCAATATACTGCTTGTAACCTTTTTGTCGCAGTTCACATGCAGGACAGTGCGCACAGCCTTTGCCCCACTCATGTTTCTTTTTACTTCCGTTATAACAGGTGAGAGTTTCCGTTAAGATAAAATCAAGACAGCCCAATTGTTCTGCCAAACGGAATTCTAGAGCCTTAGAAAGCCGCATAAGCGGCGTGTGGATGATCACTCCCCGCTCCTTAAAGTCCACCGCAAGATTAAGCGTCTTTTGGGCAGATTTAATAAAGACATCCCTGCAGTCGGCATACCCGGAATAATCAGTCTCACACACTCCTATGACGATGTGACGTACGCCGATCGTGCTGGCCCAGGCACTGGCCAAGGTGAGAAAGAGCAGATTGCGGTAGGGTACAAAACTGGCGGGCACAGCCGCATTCAACTCATGTGCGGTATTCACATCAGGAGTACCTTTAAAAAGGTTGGAATGCACAAGCTCTTTTAAAAAAGAGATATCAACGCTTTTGAGGTCGACATTGAGTTTTTTACAGATGTGAGCGGCAGCCGCTATTTCTTCGGCATGCTTTTGCCCATAAAAAAAACTTATTGCAGAAACCTGTTTAAAGTTTTTTAGTGCCCAAAATAGGCACGTAGTAGAATCCTGCCCCCCGCTGGTTAATACCAGAGCCTTGTTTTTAGCAAAAGACTGCCGCATAATTATACTCCTCTTTTGTCCTCTCCCCAGATAAGTTTATGTAGCTGAACGGATAAAGAAACGGGAAGCTTATTAGTGAGAATGAACTCAGTAAGTCGGGATAAGCTTAGCTTTCCCCACACAGGAGAGATAAAAATGGCAAGCTCCGGGTTGCTTTGCTTTATGCGTGCTATGGTCGCTTTAACCCACTCAAAATCCCCTGAGCTTATAACAATTTTAAGGCAGTCTCTGTCGGAGTTAAGCTGGTTGAGATTTGCTTCCGCAAAGGGCAGGGCGGCTTCTGCTGAGGGTGCTTTCCAATCTACGATATAATGGCAGTTGGCCAGATCGGTTTCCTGAATAAGAATAGTACCGTTTGTTTCGATAAAAAACTGAAGATGGGGCAGCTTACCTATTATATGCGTCAGTGCCGCCCGGCGTTCGGAAAGCAGCGGCTCACCGCCGGTGAGTAAGATGAAAAGGTGAGGATGTTCCTGTGTATGAGCTTGAATATCTCCGATAAGGTCCGCAACGGAAATTTGAATATTTTCTTCATCCCTGTATGGAGTGTCACAATACCTACAATTCAGGTTGCAGCCTGAAAATCTTATAAGATATACAGGATGCCCTGTCATGGGTGCTTCGCCGCTAAGGGTAATATATTTTTCTACTAATGAAAGTATAGTGCGCTGCATTTTATGATAGTACTGTAATTATCCATATTAATGAAGAGAACTTTCTCTGGAAAGTCTTTCTTTAATCAGACCGTAAAATTTTTTACTGCTCTTTGAACTGTATACCCAGCCCAAATGACTGGTGCACTGCCCGCACAAGGCATAGCACCAGGTATAGCCTTTAAACCACGTATACTCCTCTGTTTCTTCTCCGGCGCATAATACACCGGGAGCCTTTTTAAAACAGGTGATCGTATAGATATAACCGTGCGGATTTGTAAATGTATACTCACAGGCGCCGTTCATGGTAAAGAGGTCGTTTATAGTGGTGAGTATAAACCCGCAGATAGCACAGTATATGTTTTTGTCCTGCAATTCACGGTGTTCGCTTTTTTCTGTTGTTTTATCTTCCGGTTTGCCACCTGCTGCCGTGTCAAAATATAAAAAAAAATTTGGAAGTTTAAGCATTAGTTAAAGATTAATAAAAAAAAGCCCTTACGGCAATAGCAATTTTAGATTTGTATTTCATAAAAGCGCGACCCAAATCGGAATGAGCCAACAAAAAATATTCTTGCATGTTCGGGGAAAAGTGAATTATAGTTAAAGAGAAGATTTCTACTCGATTTAAAACAGTGCCTTTTTATAACTGAATTAAGTATGTATAGATGTTGGGAGATATTTTATGGTCGAATATTCACAGCTTGCATCGATAAGTGAGGAGAATGTACTATCCGGTATTCAAAAACACGGCGGTTTTTTCTGTACCCTGCCTTATGCCAACCAGGAAAGCGAACAGAAGCTTTCCAGTGCCCTGCTTACGATCTTTAATTATATAAAAAAGCCGGAGCTGGGCAATTCTTTGATATACTGTTTAAAAGAAATCGTGATGAATGCCAGTAAGGCCAACTCAAAACGAGTTTATTTTAACATGAAGAATTTGGATATAAATATCACGACTGATTATGAGCAAGGTCTAAAAGATTTTAAACAGGAAGTATTCGGTGATTTTAAAAAGTACGAGGATAAGCACAAAGAGTTGGAATATTATGTGAGAATTGATTTTAAAGTGGATGCGGATTCTTTACTGATTAGAGTGATCAACAACAGTGAAATATCCAGTCAGGAGGAAGAGCGGATCGCCGAACGGCTTAAGATTGCCGGTAAGTTTCATTCCATGGAAGAGGTCTTCAATTACGGCTTCGACAGTACCGAAGGTGCCGGTTTTGGTCTGATAATTGTCGTACTTATGCTGCGCAGCGTTGGCTTAGATGAGCGTGTTCTGTCACTGACAAAAAAGGATGGTTCCACTATTGTACTTTTAAAGATTCCCATCAATCTGCTTTCCAAAACCCACGGTCAGGCCATAGCCGAAGAGATTGCTCAAGAGATCGAGAGAATGCCCATGTTTCCGGACAGTTTGATGCGGTTACAAAAAAATCTGAACGATCCCAATGCGGATTTTAATTCCGTAGCTAATATTATAAAAACCGATTCCGCGCTTACCACAGAGATTATTCGTATTGCCAACTCGCCTATCTATATGCTTCCCAGGAAGGTGGACGACGTGCCAACCGCGGTACGCATGATCGGTCTTAAGGGAGTAAAGAATCTTATTCTTAGTTTCGGGGTAAACAAGGTTTTTGAAAAAAAATATAAAAAATCGCTTATTGATGAGGTTATGGTACACTCATATAAAGTTGCGCTCTACTGCAGTCAGATTGCCAAGCTGAAGCGGTTGGATCCGCTGATCGATGATATTTATGTAGCAGCCATGCTGCATGATTTCGGAAAGATAATTACCTCTACGCTGCAGCCGGAACTGGTGGAAAAAATAAATAAGATATGTTCAACCAAAGGTATTCCGGTTTCGTCGCTGGAAGATCTTACCAAAGGTTATAACCACTCGATTATCGGTTCGCAATTATCGGAAAAGTGGAATTTCCCCGAGAAGTTTGTACAGGCGGTAAAATACCATCACATCCCGCTCGAAGCATCTCAGGATTATAAATCGTTAGTTTATGTTATCTATCTGGGTAACGAAATCTATTACTACAATAAGCTTGAGCACAAGTTTTCTGATATCAATTATCTGGTACTCAAATTTTTTAATTTGACGGATCAGGCGGAATTCGATAAGTTTGTAAAGAGTATCGAAACTACTCTTGAGAAAAAGAAATAAAAAAAAGGCTTTATAACTAAAGAGTCCCAATAAAAAAGCCCCGGCTTTTTACCGGGGCTTTCTGTTATTATACAGGCTTTTCAGCCAGATATTTATACATCTTGTACTGATTTGCTACAACTTGTCTGGATTTATTGAGCAGCATTTCCGCGCGTTCAGGTTTCGCTTGCTTAAGCGATCTGAAGCGAATTTCATTATACATATAATCGGCAATATCAATGGAAGGTTCTTTTGAATCGAGGACGAAGGGATTCTTGCCTTGCTCTACAAGCATGGGATTGTATCTGAAGAGCGTCCAGATTCCGGAATCTACAGCCAGTTTCTGCTGGTCCATCCCCTTGGTCATGTTAATACCGTGTGAAATACAGTGGGAGTAGGCGATAATAATGGAAGGTCCGTCGTACTGTTCGGCTTCATGGAAAGCACGGATGGTCTGGATTTTATTGGCACCCATGGCCACACGGGCTACATACACATAGCCGTAATTGGCAGCCATCAGGCCCAAATCTTTTTTAGAGATGGGCTTACCCCCGGCCGCAAACTTGGCAATAGCACCGATCGGTGTGGCTTTGGACATTTGCCCGCCGGTATTGGAATAGACCTCGGTATCCAGTACCAGCACATTGATGTTCTTGCCTGAGGCCAGCACATGATCCAAGCCGCCGTAACCGATATCGTAGGCCCAGCCGTCACCACCCACTATCCAGATTGAGCGTTTAATCAGGAAATCCGCTACGGAAAGCAGTTCCTGAGCAGATACCGCAGAACTTTTGGGCAGGATCTGTTTTAATTTTTCCACATGCTCACGCTGCAGCTCGATTTCTTCCTGGGTACTTTGCGGATTTGAGGTGATATCTTGATACAGGTTTTTATTGGCCTTATCTTCATTCTGTAGCTGTTTAACAAGTTCCAGAGCATATTCATTCATCTTATCCGAGGTAAGACGCATGCCCATACCGAACTCAGCCGCATCCTCAAACAGAGAGTTGGACCAGGACGGCCCGCGTCCGTCTCTTCTGGTAGTATAGGGTGTCGTAGGCAGGTTGCCTCCGTAAATGGAGGAACAGCCGGTAGCGTTGGCAATAACGGCTCTGTTACCGAAGAGCTGTGACATCAGTTTTAGATATGGTGTTTCACCGCAGCCCGCGCAGGCACCCGAGAACTCAAACAGGGGTGTTATAAGCTGAGAACCCTTAATGGTGTTTGTCTTGATTTTGGAGCGGTCAATGTCCGGGATGTTGAGAAAGTACTTAAAGTTTTCCGCTTCCTGTTCGCGCAAGGGAAGCTGTTCTTTCATATTAATAGCTTTTCTGTCGGTTTTTTCACCGTCTACCTTTTTATAGGCGGGACATGAGTTTACGCAGGCGCCGCAGCCGGTACAGTCCTCGGGCGCTACTTGAATGGTAAATACCATATCCGCGTAATCTTTACCTTTGGCATCCGTGTGCTTGAAGGCAGCGGGCGCCTTGGTGGTGTATGATTTATCGTATATTTTCAGCCTGATTACTCCGTGAGGACAGACCAGCGAGCATTCGCCGCACTGGATACAGACTTCAGGATCCCAGACCGGAATCTTTTCCGCAATATTGCGTTTTTCGTATTTTGTGGTTCCGGAAGGGTAGGTGCCGTCTGCAGGCAACTTGGAAACGGGTATTTGTTCGCCGCGTTTGGCGATAATCTCTCCGGTTACCTCTTTTACAAACTGCGGTGCATTGGCAGGTACAGGTGGATGGATATGGAGATCTCCTTGTGTGCTTGAGGGATAATTTACTTGAAACAGATTGGCTTTGGTAGCTTCTACCGCGTCCAGATTCTTGTTTACGATATCCTTACCCTTACTCCCGTAAGTGTTCTGGATGGCGTCTTTAATAAGCTTCAAGGCCTGGGTTTCGGGTAAAACCCCTGAGATAAGAAAGAAAGCGGTCTGCATGATGGTATTAATCCTGTTGCCCATACCGGTCTTTTCCGCAATCTCCGAGGCATCGATCACGTAGAGCTTGAGTTTTTTAGCGATAATCTGCTTTTGTACTTCTATGGGCAGGTGCTGCCATACTTCATCTTTATTGTAGGGCGAATTGAGCAGGAACACGCCGCCGGGCTGTGCTTTAGTCAGCAGATCAAACTGTTCGAGGAAGGTGAATTTATGACAGGCAATAAAACTTGCCTTTTGAATAAGATAGGTGCTTTGAATTAGATTTTTACCAAAACGCAGGTGAGATACGGTGGTTGCGCCCGCTTTTTTAGAGTCATAGACAAAGTAGCCCTGTGCATAGTTGTCGGTGGCCTTGCCGATTATTTTAATAGAGTTTTTATTGGCACCTACAGTTCCGTCTGCGCCCAACCCGAAGAAGAGGGCTCTATGTACACCCTCTCTTTCGGAGAAGAAATTTTCATCCCATTCCAGACTGGTAAAAGTGACATCATCATGAATACCGACGGTAAAGTGATTTTTGGGTTCTTTTAAGCCTAAGTTGTCGAATACGGATTTGGCCATAGCGGAATTGAACTCGTTTGAGCCCAGACCGTAGCGTCCGCCTAAGATTACAGGATAATCACTCAATTTAATGGTTCCATTGCTCATGGCTTCACCTATTGCGGTTCTGACATCTTCATACAAGGGCTCGCCGATGCTACCGGGTTCTTTTGTCCTGTCCAGTACCGCGATGGCTTTCACCGTGGAGGGAATTGCTTTAATGAAGTGCTCGATGCTAAAAGGTCTGAAAAGCCTTACTTTGATAAGACCGACTTTTTCGCCTTTTTGTACCAGGTAATTTACAACTTCTTCCATGGTTTCCGTGCCGGATCCCATCATAATGGCGATATGTTCCGCATCCGCTGCACCGACATAATCGAAAAGCTTATAGGATCTGCCAGTGAGTTTTTGAAACTTATCCATGACCTTTTGCACGATAGCGGGAGCAGCCTGATAGTATTTGTTTACAGTCTCGCGAGCCGCAAAGAATACATCGGGATTCTGTGATGTACCTCTAATGGATGGTTTTTCCGGAGTTAAGCCCCGTTTTCTGTGTTCATGAACAGCTTTTTCGTCGATCATCTCCCGCATTTGATCGAAGCTTAGCTCCTCGATTTTTTGAATTTCGCTTGAAGAACGGAAACCGTCGAAGAAGTGCAGGAATGGTATTCTGGATTCTAACGTGGATGCCTGTGCGATAAGAGCAAAATCCATGATTTCCTGAACCGAGTTGGAAGCCAGGAGAGCGAAACCCGTGGATCGGGCTGTCATGACATCGGAGTGGTCTCCGAAAATTGAAAGTGCCTGACAGGCTACGGAGCGGGCGGCAATGTGGAATACCGTCGGTGTGATTTCCCCTGCTATTTTAAACATATTGGGAATCATCAAGAGTAGTCCTTGAGACGCCGTAAAGGTAGTGGTGAGAGCACCTGTGGTTAAAGCACCGTGCACCGCACCAGAGGCGCCGCCTTCGGACTGCATTTCCACAACCACGGGTATTGTGCCCCAGATATTTTTTTTACCTTCAGCGGAGTACTGGTCTGCCAGTTCCCCCATAGATGAAGAAGGTGTAATGGGATATATTGCTATTACCTCATTTGTGGAATGAGCAACATAAGCCGCGGCAGTATTGCCGTCTATAGTCACCATTTTTTTTGACATATTTGAAACCTCTTTCTTTAAGGGATATTTAAAAGTATATACTATTTTATCATAATATAAGAATTTTCATCATGATTTTCAAGGCTAAACAAGAGAAAACACCATGTAAAAAATTGTTTGTAAACGACCATATACTTACATTTTTAACGTATTACTCTTGAATTTTCTGTTTTTGGACATATAATTAAATAAAAGAATCAATAAAATTTTTTAAAAAGGAGAGTCTTATGAAAATATTAAAATTACTATGTATAGTAATGATAGGATTGGCTTTTGTTGCCTGTAAGACAACAAAGGTTGAGCGTATTGGAGTAGAAGAGACCACGGATTTAAGCGGGCGCTGGAATGATACCGATGCCCGGTTGGTAGCTGAGGAGATGGTAAGAGATGCGCTTTCCCGGCCCTGGCTTATAAATTATGTCGCCGATGAAGGCAGAAAGCCTGTGGTGATCGTAGGCACCGTGCGAAATAGAAGCGAAGAGCATATTGAAACTCTTACCTTTGTAAAGAACATCGAACGTGAGCTCATAAACAGCGGCAGTATAAAGTTTGTGGCCAGCAAGAAAGAAAGATCAGAGATTCGAGATGAGAGAGAGGACCAGCAGTCCTGGGCCAGTGAAGAGACCGCCAAAAGGCTGGCTGCCGAGACCGGTGCCGATTTTATGATGCAGGGTGTGATCACTTCGATTACCGATGCGATTCAGGGAAAGAAAGTAGTGTATTACCAGGTTAATATGGAACTGATTAATTTGGAATCCACGGAAAAGGTCTGGATCGGAGAGAAAAAGATTAAGAAATACATTGAGAAATCGGGGGTAAAGTGGTAGTCATGAAAACAAAGAGTGTTCTTAAGAATATTATAAGGCTTATAGGCTGCTTACTTATCCTTGTGTTTAGTTTGAACTCCTGTGCCAGCATGATGACCTTTAAGGTTCAATATAAAGGTGTTGACAACATGATGGCAAACAGGCAGTTTGACAAGGCTATTAAGCAGATAGAAGGGTCAAAGGAAAAGCACTACGCGGAAAAGGACAGGGTGCTGTACTACCTGGATTTGGGAATGCTTTACCACTATAATGGAGAGTATGAAAAAAGCAATGCTCTCCTTACACAGGCTGAATATGCTATTGAAGATCTCTTTACCAAAAGCGTGAGCAAAGCCGCGGTTTCTCTGTTGTTAAATGATAATGCTTTAGATTACTTCGGCGAAGATTATGAGGATATTTATTTGAATGTGTTTAAAGCACTCAACTATATCCATCTGAACAAATGGGATGACGCAATTGTAGAGATCAAGCGAATTGATCTCAAACTAAACATGCTTGAAGACAAATATAAGGACCTTTCCAAGGAGTATAACAAATCCGAAGAGTCTGATATCGCCATCCGTTCGGGAACCACGAACTTTTACAGCTCTGCCCTGGCGCGGTATTTAAGCATGCTGCTCTACAGAGCGGAAAACAAATATGACAGTGCCAAAATAGACAAAAGGAAGATTGTAGATGCCTTTAACAACCAGGCCAATATTTACGATTTCAGTATACCCAATATGGACAGGGCTACAACCTGGAGTAATAAGGCCCGTGTAAATTTTCTCTGTTTTACAGGCAGGGGTGTGGATAAAGTTGCCAAAACCCTTTATATCCATTCCGAACCCAATGTGCTTATTATTGTACCTACTGAAGAAAACGAGGATTTTAAAGAAGAGATTACGGACATTGCAACGATAAGTTCTCCTGGTATACCCGATAACCTGCACTTTAAGTTTCAGCTTCCCTTCATGAAAGCACTGGGGAGTCAGGTTGCCGAAGTTCGCATAAAATTGATTGCTACCGGCACCATAGATGTGGCCTGCGAAAAAATGGAGAGTCTGCAGAATATAGCCGTGGAGACCTTTAATGTTAAAAAGCCCATCATCTATTTAAAGACAATCGCCCGTACCGTGGGCAAGGGCCTGCTGGCAGCCAAAGGCAAAGAAGAGCTGGGTAAAGCTGTGGATGATCCTTTGGGAGCACTGCTTTTGGGTATTGCCGTTGATATCGGAGTTGATGCCACGGAAAATGCCGATCTGCGTGTGTCACATTTCTTCCCGGCTTATGCCTATGTAAGTGAAGTAGAGCTCGCACCGGGAACATATCAGGTTGAGATACAGTATTATGGTGATAATGGAAAACTACTTTTTGTGGATAAAAAGGGTGAAGTAGAACTAAAAGCTCAAGGTTTCAATTTCTTTGAGTCTTTCTACTTTAATTAAGGAGGAGAAAGAGGGAGAGTCATGAAAGTAAAGCTTGTAAAATATATTGTCTGCGGATGTGTGCTTCTCAGTGTACTCTTAGGAGGTGCCGTATGTAAGTCCGGCCCCAAAACCAATGGTGATACCTCAACACAAGTAAATAACAAGGGTAATCCTCCACGCTGGTTTAATAAGCTTGAGGATACCTATCCTGAAAAAGATTATTTGGCAGTGGTGGGAGAGGGCGATACCCGGCGCGATGCAGAAAGCGATGCCGCGGGGGCGCTGGTACGTATTTTTGGTTCCAATATTAAAGTGGAAACCGAAGCGATTGTACGCTACCGAGAGCTGGAGAATGAGAGCGGCGGGTCGTATGAGCTGGAAAAAGAAGCAACCAAAGAGGTTGATATTCTGGCTCAGCATATGCTCTATAATCTGCAGTACAGCGATCCTTATACGGACAATTCGGGACGTGTTCATGTTGTAGGCTATCTTGATAGAGTCAAAACCGGACAAATTTATAAAGAGAAGATCGAAAAAAACTCAACGCGGATTGTGACCTTTAAACAAAACGCTGTAACAAGCGAACGCTTGATTAGCAAATATGCATATATTGATGCGGCCATTATTTTTGCCAAAAACAATGAGCTCATGCTGGATCAACTTAACATCATTTATGCTCCTATGAGAAAGATGGTCAATCTGCCCTATAAATTGGATGAGCTGAATACACTCTACTCGGATATTGCGGAGCAGATGGTATTCGATATACGGATTGTAAACGATATGGAGGAAAAGATCGCCAACCTGGTAGCAGGTCTGTTAAGCGAAAAAGGCTTTAGTATAAAACGAGGCGGTGTGTTAAAGGTAAATGGTGATGTAAAAATAGAACCGCTGGCACTGAAGAATAACTATGAGAATCTGCGTTGGTACTTAAACCTGCAGATGAAAGATGAAACGGGAAAGACGATTGTATCATATAACAAGAACCAGCGGGAAACAGGAGTAAGCAAATCCGCGGCTGAAGCCAGAGCATACATCGAGATGGAGAAGCAGATAAAGAAGGCTTTTTTTAATGAGTTCATAAAATATCTGGACAGTCTGGTGCTGAAATAGCCCATTATTTTATTTAGTCTGTGTTAAGTGATTACAGGGGTGCTTTAAGCACCCCTTTTTTTATGCGATTATATCGGAACTCACACTAATGTCTATCGGCAAATGAAGCAAAACCACGAATTTTTAGGTTATTATATAGTAGATAGTTGTTTTATGAAGTAGAATTATACCTGATTTTATGATATATTTTTTTTCACTTTTCATGATGTACTGCAACAATAATCATTTTATATGATCATATATAATGACAAGGATGAGATAGCCTGTTGCGGCGGCATCTTGTCCGCCTTAAGAGAAGGATCCGGTTCTTACTGTAGGGCGTAGAGATCTCAAACAATTATAAAAGCAAAAAGTAATCTTCTGCTGTATTAATCCAATGTGCCGACTAAAATAGAATTATACAAAACAAATCACAAGCGGCTGGTTGTTTCGCTGCCTTATTCCGAAGAGAGAATTGCTAAAATAAGGAAGATACAGGGAAGAAAGTGGCATAAAGAGCAGAAATATTGGACTATTCCCAACACACCGCTTTCCTTGCACTATTTTAAAGAGCTCTTTGCAGATGAGAGAATTGATTACACTAAAATTGAATCAGAGAATAACTTAAAAAATAATCCGAAACTAATTGAGTTTTCCAATAAACTCAAGCTAAAAGGATACAGCTATAAAACAATAAAAGCCTATATATATCAGATTATCAGGTTTTTGCTTTTTTTAAGAAAGGTGACAATTACAAAGGAAGACATTGAAAAATATATTCTTTTTCTTATAGATAATAAAAAACTGACGCATGCATATATTAATCAATTTATATGTGCTATAAGATATTTTTGTATACATATTTTAAATGAACCAGAAATTGTAGACACTTTAAGACAACTTAAAAAGCAAAAAAAACTTCCTGAGATTCTTAGTAAAGAAGAAGTTAAATTAATTCTTGATAGGATTACTAATTTAAAACAAAAAACTATTATGACTATTACATATTCTGCAGGTCTAAGAGTAGGTGAAATTGTGAAATTAAAAATAAGTGAGATAGATAAAAGCAGGAAGCTTATTCATATTAAACAAGCAAAGGGTCGAAAAGATAGATATACCTTATTTTCAGATACTGCAAATAATATATTAGGACAATACTTTAAAAACTATAAAAATGATATATGGCTGTTCCCGGGACAGAAAAAAGGTACTCACTACTCAGTGAGAAGCGTGGAAAAAGTGTTTGAGAGGGCAAAAAATGAAGCGGGTATAACGAAAAATGTAACCGTACATAGCTTAAGGCACTCCTTCGCCACACATTGTGCGCCTGTAATGGGTGCTTTATGATATACATGGATTGCAGTGATATCCATAAGGCCAACAGACTTACCCTAAAGCTGAAAGGTTGAGGGGGAACACAGCCTGTCTGTAAAGCATATAGCTTCTGAAATCGGTTAGGAGGCGGATATGCAAGGTCTGGGTATGATATGGCTAAAGCTGGATTGCTTAAACCCAAGTCTCTTAGCTCATAGCGAGAGGATTACATACACTGGTTAAGATGTAATCGGAAGGAATTAAATAGATTATAGATGTGGATGATATTTACACTGCAGCTTCTTCCCTGAGTACCATACAGTACGTTAAAGAGATGAAATGGGAGCCTAAGTCATACTATCGCATAAAGCTACTTAAACAGGGATAGTCCTTAACCGGAGTGCTTGTGATACAAGCTATGGAATATGAGATTCCTGAAAATCCGAAAGGGCTACGGAACCTCCGTAGTAGTCGGAGCGTGGGAAAGCCACGCACATGGCAAAGGGAGGTAAGTTATTCTTTTACTAACATTAAGGAGGTATGCGAAATGCAAAAGGCTGAACTAATATTAGTAAAGCTCAATCAAAAATCTAAATCTAACAAAACATTCAAATTCAAAAGGCTGTATAGGAACCTCTACAACCCCGACTTTCACCTGTACGGATACTCAAAAATATACACAAGAGAAGGAAATATGACACAAGGTGCAGATGGACGAACTATTGACGGATTCAACATGAAATGGATTACTGAGACAATAATCCAACTCAGAGATGAAAGATATTATCCCACGCCTGTCAGAAGAGTATTCATTCCCAAAAAGAATGGGAAAACGCGACCGTTGGGAATACCTACATTCAAGGACAAACTCATACAGGAAATCATTAGAGAAATTCTCGAAGCGATTTACGAACCGCTTTTCTCAAAAAACTCACATGGGTTCCGGCCAAACAGAAGCTGCCATACAGCACTATTCCAAATCAAACGAACCGGTACAGGAGCCGCATGGGCAATTGAAGGAGACATACAGAGTTTCTTTGATACAATAGACCATGATATTCTTCTGTCTATTCTAAAACGAAAAATCGACGACGGTAGATTCCTCGAACTCATCAGAAGATTTCTGAAGGCAGGATATGTTAAAGATGGTATAACCTATAATACCATTAGCGGAACGCCTCAGGGCGGTATAGTCAGCCCGATACTCGCAAATATTTACTTACATGAACTCGATACATACATGGAGACTATTATCGATAACTACACAAAAGGTGAAAAACGAAAAGAAAATCATGAGTATAAACGAATACGGAATAATATCTTCTACAAGATGAAAACAGGTAAAATACAAGAAGCAAAGGTAATGACAAAACAGATGCGGAAACTCCCCAGCAAAGCAACTATGGATCCTGATTATGTTCGAATAAGATATGTTAGATATGCTGATGACTTTTTGATATATATTATTGGACCACTCGCCCTTGCAAAACAAATAAGGGATAAAACAGCAAAGTTTCTGAAAGACAAACTACAACTGAAACTAAACATGGAAAAGACACTTATCACCAATATGCTCAAAGACAAAGTGAAGTTTCTTGGATACGAGATTCACAAGGCAAAAGAAAACTCACAAATAATCAAAGACTCCATCGGAAGACGACGTAGGAGAATAAACGGTATCATTCAGCTAAGTGTCCCAAGAAAAATCATCGATAACAAGATTAAAGAATTCACACGAGACGGAAAACCAATTCACCGGAAAGATAGGTTGAATCTTAAGACCATACAGATACTCTTGAAATATAATGCAGAAATTAGAGGACTCTACAATTACTACCGGCTCGCTTCTAATGTAGGAAAGCGGCTACACAAATTCAAGTACTACCATTACTTTAGTCTTCTTAAAACAATAGGCCGAAAAGAGAAAATATCTATCACTGATATTATAGGAAAATACGGAATTTCAGTTCCGAGAAAAAGTGGAACAGGAACAATAAAAATATTCGGATTACAGTATACTACGAAGCAGGGAGAAAAGATTCTTACCTATTTCAATAAATCTCTCAAAAGGATTGATAAACCAATAAGATACGAAATCGCCAATCATAGCAGTATAAATAATATAACATACTGTGAACTTATAACTAGACTCAATAGAGGAAAATGTGAAATTTGCAATACAGAACATACTCCTCAAAGTGTTGTAGTTCACCACATAAGAAATTTGAAGAACCTTGAAAATCACAAAGAATCCTATTGGATTTCTTTAATGAAGAAGCTACGCAGAAAAACACTTATTGTCTGTCCAGAATGTCATGATAGAATCCACAATAGTTAGATTTAGAAAGATTTTGTATAGAATAACTGGAGAGCCGTATGCAGGGAAACTTGCACGTACGGTTCGGAGGAAGGTACATGGAAACCTGCTACGGTAACATAGTAAGGCGCCATGTACCCATCCTACTACTCAAGAATAAAGTTGATATCCGTTATATTGCACAGCTTTTAGGACACAGTTCGCTTAATACAACACAGCGTTATACGCATGTTGAAATATCGGATTTAAAAAAGGTACATAGTCTTACTCATCCAAGGGAAAAGACAGCTATACCCACGACATAAGAAGAAAAATAAAAACATCAAAAAAAAGACTTGACTTTCCGGCACATATTGCGAATGGCAGTTTCAACAAAAATAATTTACGAGGAGGGTTTTATGGTTCAATTCAGCGTACCTGTAAAAACCATCGGCCAAAAGCAGCACTCGTTTTCTTTCTCTGTTAAAGAAAACGCCGTACTGTTTGCAGGCTCACGAAACGCCACGGTTTCGCACAATGTGGCACAAGGCTTGGTTTCAAGCTTTGCCCGCTTAGGCTTCAGCTTTTTTGTAGGCTGTGCCAAAGGCATAGACCAATGTTTTAGAAAAGCATTGGCTGGTTCGGCTTATGCGGAAAACACCTTTATTGCCTGTGCCTACACCAGAAGAATCCAGCGCAATCTGGACATGGGGCTGTTTGCCACATGCGTTGTGCCCTATGGCATACCGCCAAAAGCTGCGCTTGTGCGCCGCACACTCTGGATGGTTAAGCGTGCTTCTTTAGTGATTTTGTTTCCCGATAATCCGGAAACAGAAAATTGGGGCAAAGGTTCTACCATTGTGTTTAACTCTACCATATTACAGCTTAAACCGCTATTCGTGGTTACCAAACACAAACCGGAAGAAAAAGCCATGTACAGGGTATTGCCCGCCTGTTTTCAAGGTTTGGTCAATGGCTATTGGGTAATACCGCATCCCATCAAGAAAGGAGGAACGTGCGATGACGAAAGTTAATTCCAAAACAAGACCTGTTAAAACAATAGAAATTATTATCCAGCCTGTAAAAGACATGAAGGGTGACTTTATTGCCTACTATAAATCGGACATGCTTTCCTGTACGTATTCGGTGTATTTCAAAGACACCATCATGGGCGCTCTTGCTTTGAACGCCTTTTACGAAATGTTAAAACACAATTATCCTGGTCAGATTGATTTTCATGTAGAAGAATACGAGCTGCAATTTAAAAACCAGGCTCTGCTTGATGTATTAAGTGATAAATCGTAAACAGAGCCTGTATATAAACAGACTTCCAACACCCTAAAAGAATGCCGGTCGTCCGTGACCGGCATTCTTACATTAATGAGAAAGTTATACAAGGAAGTGCAGCCACAGGACGTGGCTGCGGTATCGTATTTAAAGTGACATGATAAACGATGGCCGCCCGCCCGCGCAGGGGAAGAGTAACACTATGTTTAAAAAGCGTAAGTTTATAAAAAAACAAGCACTGCTTGTCAAATGGGATAATTTAGCTATACTGGAGAAAAGACCATGAATAAAAAAAATAACAATCAAAAAAGACCTGTCTACATCAGAGAAGTAGAGATTCGCTATAAAAAGAAGAAGTTAAAGTCCGACGCTCCGGTTAGTGAATCCCTTGCCAATCCCGAAGTTGTATTTGAGTTGTTTTCCGATCTACAGAACGAAGCTAAAGAAAAACTGATAACCATAAGCGTAGATATTAAATTGAAAATCATCTGTTTTGAAGTGGTGGCCGTGGGATCTGTTTCTTCTATATATACCAGACCAATAGAAGCAATACGGGCAGCCATTCCCTTAAATCCTTATGGAATTATAATAGTACACAATCACACGTCCGGTGATCCTAAGCCTAGTATAGAAGACGAGAAATTTACTTCCGATTTTTTGATAAACACAAAATCTTTAGGCTTGGAGTTTCACGATCATATTATTATCGGCCACGACAGCTATTTCAGCTTTTCCGAACAAGGATTGATGCAAAAGCTCAAAAGAGAAGTAGAGAAAAAAATATAATAATGCTTTTTACTTCCATATAATTACTAAGAAAACATACAGTCGATTTGTGCGCCCGCCTGCGCTGGGCATTGTGGCATAATGCTTTGAAAGTATAACTTTAAATGAATAGTAGCTAAAGAGCTTCTTTACAAATGATTTATGTAAAAGTTCGATATGATCACATGAGATATTTCATGTGATCTTGGGATCGTACAAATTTAAAAATTATAGCATCATGTTTCACTACTAAAATGATAAACTAAATTTTATTTATTACATCATATATTAAACATCAAAAATTTATTATATAATTATATTAACTTTTTTATTAATATTGCAGGAGGGTATATGAAAAAAGAAATAATGAGCCTTGAAAAAAATATTATTGCTATAGAAAATAAACTTATAAATGAAGCCTTAAATATAAAGGATTTTAATTCCTTTTATGGATTTCTTATTACATATATTGCGAATTATATACCTACTTTAGAATATATTGTAGAAAACCTAGATGAAAATAAAATTGCAAAATATGCTAATTTTGGAATTCTTATCGATAAATTATCATCAATTAAAATCGATGAATTGTTAAATACATTTATAGATTATTCTATGAGAGAAATTAGTGATATTACTAAGAATGAACCTGGCAAAATATTAAAATCATTAAATTCATTAAAAATATCACAAAAACTTCAAATATCATTATATACATTAAATCTTAGTTCAATAATTCGTGATTCATTACTTAGTCAAGCAAATACTAAATTTGGTGCAATAAATAAAATAACTACTTGGTCAAATATTTTTTCACACTTCTTACAGTATCCAATTTTGCATGAGTATTTCTTAGACAATGAAATACTTAATATCGCAGAAAAAGATTTAGAAGATTCTAAAAAAATTATACAAAGTAAAAATGAATATTATGATGCATTATTAGCTAAAGATTGGAAATATAATACATATCTTTCCGAAAAAGAATTAATAGCTATACCTAAACATTTTGTTGGTCCAAAACTTGCGTGGCTTCAAGCTATGCTAGGTTTAAATATCGCAAAAATCTTAGTAACAAAAGAATCAGAATATGCAATATTAGCAAAAAAATATAATGAAAAAATAATAGTATTTTTAAAAAATAAGAATATATCAAAAAGTAAATATGCATTTCGAGAAAGATTTGATTCTGTTGGGCCTTCTCCTGACTTAATTAAAATAATGAATATTGAGAAAGAGAAGGTAAATGTTTCATTATTAGATTCACAAAGTATTTTATGTATTTCAAAAAAAAGAAAATTTGTCTTAATAGTTCCGAGCAATTTTGATTTTTATGTTAATCCTAATATATATATTACTAGAAAATATAAGAAAGATAATAAAGAAGAATTAGATGAAATTAAAGTACCATTAGAAAATGATAAGATTGCTATTATTGAATTTGGTAAAAGTCCTGCTAAGTTTTTTCTTAATTGTATTAATGCTGTTTCAAAACCTAGTGAATCTAATTTATTAGGCTATCATATTAAATTAAATAAACGTATTGATTCTTTTTTAAAATCAAAAAATTCAATAATAGGGCAATTAGAATTATCATATGGGAAAAATATAAATAAAAAAGTGATAGAAGCAATAAAAAATGTAAAAGGAACAACGATGCAAATTTTATTTGCTTATGGTATTTTGTTTTCCTTTGAAAAAATAGCAGAGGCATGCGGATTGCCAATACAATCAGAGCTTTGGTCATTTAATAGATTTACTCTTGCTGCGATATTAACAAATAAATTGAATCCAATAATGAAAATATTCGAAAAAGTCTCAAATGAAGAAAAAAATCAAGTTAGAAAAAAAATTGAAGAAGTAAATAATTTTGAAGATAAAGTAAAAGAACTAGATAATCATATTCAAAAAACAGATGATGAAATTAAAGAACTCCTGAAAAATCTTAAAGAAAATGGATTATTTGAAATCTGGCAAACGAGTAATGAAATCAGGAAAATTCTAATAAGTGGTTTAACAATAGATGAAATTACTAATAAATTAAAAGATTATTATGACTCATTAAATGAGGGTTTAAATAAAAAATAAATTATTGTTTTTTCTATTAATAATTCTACTATTAAGCTATCATAAAAAATATAAACTTGGACATCCCCACATTGCCGTTTTAGGGAAAAACCGAAATCCCGCAAATTCAAAAATCATAGTACCCCGAAGCCCCAATATGAGGCATTATTGACTCGGCACGATCCGGCAATAGCCCTTGTCCGCCAATTCTTGATTTAAGTACTTGCCTTTATCGGTAACAACCAGAAAATCTTCTTCATTCGGGAGATAAAAAATATCAGCCAGGTATCTGTCGAACTTGTCCCGCCAGTGGGTTTTTACAACAATGAAGTTTAAAGGTTTCAGCTTATTGTTTAGGTAATTCATTGCCCTTGTGCCCTCATCCGTTTCCACGGGCGGGGCGTCAAGTTTATGCAAACGTATCTTTTGCCGGATAAATATTTTAAAGCCTAAATCCAGAACAGCCCACAACGTGTCTCCGTCAAGAACCTTTTCCACATACGCCTTGTAGGTATAGATTCGGCTTACAGGAACATCCGTTTTTTGTAAGGTGTAGCGGTTATTCAGCTTGTTAACCAGAACCGTCTGGTCGGGGGAAAACTCGTTCAGATTCGCTATATCTACGCCCGTAAAGATATTAAATCCGCAGTCCACAACCAGTCTGCTGTTAGCGGGCTTGAGACAATCAATTCTTTTTATTTTATACACAAAGGGAACGCCTCTTAAAAAATTGAGTTTTTCCTTTTTCGGCGTGGTATCTACAACAGGGGCTTGCTTTTGTTCCTCATCGGTTATGAGTTCCCGCAGTTCCCTTACGGATAATGAATCCTCTTTGATTTTATCTATGTACTCCCGTCTCTTTTCTCTGTCTTTAACAGGGAGTAATTCTACATAGTGACTCCACGTCAATTCTGGTGACGTCGCCAAATTCTGGAAGGTATTATAGAACTTCACCATTCTGTGAAGAAGAGATTCA
>Ga0315549_1001995_pt1 | contig 20154 bp, 21 predicted proteins | sample SalMarSW160200MG_FD_203101 | JGI IMG/M metagenome (GOLD analysis project Ga0315549, IMG submission 203101) | Salt marsh sediment microbial communities from the Plum Island Ecosystem LTER, Massachusetts, United States - Salt Marsh Sediment SW1601-200 ... | reverse complement strand
TTGCCCACAAGAGAACCAATGTGAGGGAGCCTGCACCATGAAAAAAGTAGGCGATGCTATAAACATAGGCAAATTAGAGTCATTTCTCGGAGACTGGGCTATGGAAAAAGGAATCAGGGAAGATTTTTCAATCAAGGAGAAAGATCAAAAAGTTGCTATAATCGGATCAGGGCCAAGCGGTATTAGCTGCGCAGTTGATTTAAGAAAATATGGCTATAAGGTAACCGTATTCGAGGCACTTCACAAGGCTGGTGGAGTACTCCAGTATGGAATCCCTGAGTTCCGGTTGCCCAAAAAAGTTGTTGATGAGGAGCTTTCCTATCTGAAAGAAATCGGAGTGGATATTAGGCTTAACAACATTGTAGGCCAGAACGTGTCATTCGACGAATTACGTGATGAGTATGACGCAATTTATATTGGTACAGGAGCAGGAGCCCCTTTCTTTGTGGGCATAGAAGGTGAAGAACTCAACGGAGTGTATTCAGCTAATGAATTCCTGATTAGAACAAATTTGATGAAAGCGTACAAATTCCCAGAGTATGACACTCTTCTGTTCGTTGGAAAAAGGGTGGGAGTAATCGGCGCCGGCAATGTTGCAATGGATTCTGCCAGAAGCGCACTAAGAAATGGAGCTGAAGTGTATATTCTTTATAGGCGAACTAAAGAGTATTCGCCAGCACGAGAGGAGGAGTTGCGTCATGCTCTGGAAGAGGGTATTCATTTCATGGAATTGGTTGCCCCGACGAAAATACTCGGAGAAAACGGCTGGGTTACAGGAGTTGAACTTGTGAAAATGAAGCTTGGAGAACCAGATAAAAGTGGGAGACCAAGGCCAGAGAAGATAGAGGGAAGCGAGTTCATCATGGAATTAGACACTGTTGTAGAGGCTATCGGTACAAGACCTAACAGGCTGTTTCTAAGAACAGTACCAGAATTGAAGACCAAATCACGGGGAATAATTGAAGTTGATGAGAAATTAAAGAATATTGAAGGTGTCTACGCTGGTGGTGACGCCATAAGTGGCGGAGCAACCGTTATTCAAGCATTAGGAGAAGGAAGGAAAGCAGCCAAATCAATACACGATTACTTATCTGCGCGCTAAATTTCGAGGACAAACCCTAAGGGCACTTGCGCAACGCTAATGTAATATTTGCATTACCCATCGTGAGCAAGCTTCCACACACTTCAGGAAAAGAAAATGAAAAAAGACGCATTTTTCGTCAAAATGTACCGATATTTCGCGGATTCTGCCTCTGAACGGAAACGTCAGTGCCTTCCCCATTTTTGGGAAATCGCGTTTCGTTAGAATTAGCGTGGAGTATTCATTTGATGAGTTAATATCCTCTCCAAGCATCAGGATTTTGATATTTCACTTTCAGGCTGCCATTCTCAAATAACGCATGTAAAAACGTCTGAAACTCTTTTTTTGAAAGCCTTTGTGCTGACATTGGAACTCCTAACTTCTTTGAGTCTCTAGAGAAGATATACTCTTTACTGCGGACCCAAATATAATTCAAAAAACGATATATACATAGTTCCACTCTAACCAAAAATTACCACTAACCCCAACTTGTCTCTCTAGATGCAAAGGAAAGCTAACCTAACACAGAATATGCTAATCCCAAAATCCTTGAAAAGACAGCACTGGATTGCTTCAGGAAAATAAAGGAAAAAACAGACGAATTTTTCGTTATACTAGATTTCGCGGATTTCGCACAAAATGGAGATGTCTCCACTTGTTTTTCTTGCAACACTCCCCTTTTTTTCTACGAAGAGTCTATATAAGTAGGTGGAGGTGAGTTGTTGAAAAAGGAAAATAACTTAGGCTTTGAGGGGCTTTATTATTTCGCCATTAAACCCCTAATCAAAGAACTGTTGTACATGCCAGTTGTTCTTCTTAGAATTGTTAGAGCTAAATCGTTGGAAGGGCTTTTTATTTCATTAAGGGAGCTACGGTTCATCCTCGAGCCGAACTCACGCTGTACTCATTGCGGTCAAAAAGTTAAACAAAAATGGGTCCCAATTCTTGAGTATATTACATATCCGAGCCTAAATGAAGACTTAAGATTTTGTCTTGGTTTACCACCCGCTAAACTCTTCGATCCCATATATGTCGGCTGCAAATATTGTGATTCGTCTATTCCTTCTAATCCAATTTACGGAAACATTATCGCTGGAGAATATGATAGAGAACTAAACAGATGGAAAATGTGGCATACTACCAATAAAGTTCTTGATTTTGCAGCTATTGAAAAACACCAAAAACGTCTTAATGAATCTTCCCGTTAGTTCCGTGGAACGGCTTCATTCACATGGTTAAATGTTTGACATTTAGTACAGCTAAAAACCCTGACAGCAATCTCCTTTTCTTCTTTTCTAGCTTTCAACTCGATAACAAAAGTCATGGGTTCTCCGCATTTTTTACATTTCGGGACTCGAGACACTGTAACCCTCTCATACGGCTACTATTGTGTATCCTCTTTCTTCTAAATCTCGTTTGAGGTAGTTCAAGTAATCATCTGTCATTTGTTGTTCTGTACCCGTTGACATCAGATTTTGTTGGGCTGCTTTAAGGTAGCCTTCTTCGCTGAGTTCATCTCGTTCTGGGCTAGTGTCGAACTGCGGGTTATCCATCATGTACATGCGGTAAGCTTCTTCTTCAATCTCCTCTCTAGAGGGTAATGTTTTAGGTTTAGAAGGCTTAGTTTCCTTCACTACGGGTTTAGGTTTCGGAGGTTTAACTTCCTTCTCTACGGGTTCAGGTTTTGAAGGTTGCTTCTTAGGTTTTTTCGGTTGCTTCTCTGTCTTTTTCGCTTCAGCTTTTCCCTTAGCCTTCTTTGGATAATCCACGTTCTTCATGTCTAACCTATTCTTGGTGACCTTCCACTCTTTTACATCCTTGACTATTGGAGCCTTCTTGGATTCGTCAGCAACCCTAGCCTTCTTAGATCGTCTAGCATGGATTCTCTGAGCCAAAGACTTAGACGGTTCTTTTCTCTTTTTCTCGGAGACTTTACGTTTACCACTTGGCTTTCGTTTTGCTTCTTGTGTTTCCGGATAATCAATGCCCTTCAAATCACTTCTGTTCATGCGTCTAGACCATCTCGCCGGAGACTCTGCAATATCCGCTTTCAGTCTTTCATCTGTTGTTCTGCTTCGAGTAGAACGTTGTTCATGTAGCCTTTGAGCTTCAGCTTTGGTTAACGGAATCTTCCGTACACGACCTTGCTCATCAGTGAAGAAAGCCGAATCCCTTTTCTTACCATGAGCCTCTTGGCTTGGAGAACTTAGCTTCTTATTGCTATGTCTCTTATGAGGATAGAAACCGTGTTTTTTGGGTCTAGCAGGTCTAGACATATAATTCCTCTAGCTGATTGCACCAGTCCATTTGATAAATAATAACCCGAAATAGCTTAAAAAACTTTCGTTATTTTCTAGTTTTTATCTATCTAATAACTAGGAAACAATATTTTTCTTTGAGGCTCCTATAACTTCATCTTGAACATAAAGTGCAGTAGCTACATTTTCGGCTGCTAGAAACGTCTTCTATACTTACTGAAGCGTGTTCGTTCTTGTTGGTGTTTGAAGTAGAGGTCCCTTGATGGCGGAAGCGAAGGGATGCCTTTTGCTTCTGTGTACCTTCTCTTGGTTGTTAGTCGCTCCTGATCTATTGATCCCATCCAGACTGGATGGAACCCTCGTCTTTCGTTATGAACAGCAGTTCTAGAAATTCGATAATCTCCAGTTCCCTTATCTTTTATGAGTTCCCAGAGCCAAAGGTAGAAGCCTTTTTCGTCAGAGGGAGGTCTAAGTTTTGTTTTGGCTACTGGAATCCATGTCCAGCCATTGCCGTAAAATTTCATTGCCTTTTCGCTGTACTCTTTGCGGTAGATAATGTAAGTTGCACCCAAAATAGAAAGCTCCTAAATAATATTCCTTCGCTGAGTTTAAATGTCTTTACCATCAAATCTTCCATGTTTCTTCATTATTTCATCATTCACTTTTTATTATCACATGAAAATATTTCAACGGTATATAGGTATGGAGTTTAGCCCCGTTTCTTCATAAATTATATCTGCATTACAATAAAAACACAGTGAGAAGCCCAAATCAGCCTCCTTTTCCCAAAAGAGGACAGGAAACCGTGAAAAAATGAGGTTTTCGAGGACTTGGAGAAAAACACAAACACAAACTGCAAAAAGAAACAAACTGTTTTCAATCTTTAAACCAGAAAAGAGGCTTAAAACATTCCCTGTTTACCCTCTAGTTTTTAGTCCTCTAAAGACTAGGAAACATGGTTTTTTCAAAGGTCTATAGCTTCATGCTGGACGAATGTTTTTACCGCTGAATCTTGGAAGTCTCTTGTCGATTTTGACTGTTCACTACGCGAACACTGAAACCTTTGTTTATTAATTTATTTATTAAAAGGTTTTTTAAATTAATAATTATTAATTGTCTATATTTATTAATTCTAACCAAAAACTTTAAATTTGTGAATAGCCTATACGTCTAAATGTGAAAGAAAATGGAATTTCCTGACACAACAGAAAAACCGCTACAATGTCGCTTCTGCAAAGAAACATCAGACCTTGGCGTGTGGCTCTGGGAAGCTGAAGACCCGGAGAAGATGTTCATTTGTCATAACTGCTGGAGCCTCATAGCAAGCCTAATAGACGAACTGCTTATTCCAGCGTTACGGGAGAATCTGCATTTTGTCGAAGACCATCTCAGAGAGGCTGCTGTGATTCGAGGCGTCAGAGTGGAGGCAACCACAAAATGAGCAAAGAAACAGAAACCAAGAAAGAGCATGAAGGCACAGTAACCGTGACCCTGAAGCTGCCGGAACCGCTTTATCACTTCTTCACGGCTGCAGCTCAAACATACAACAAATCCCTCGAAGAAATGCTGATTGAAGAATTAGCGCAAGATGCTGCCATGATACTCGACACAGATGAACCTAAAGACATTCTCATTGCAGCTTTCGGGTTGGGTCCGTATGTTGGAGCTTTACCAAAAGGTGAAACAGAATGAGCGAAACCATACACTTTGAAGAAAAGGAATACCGTGCATACAAAGCCATAGCCAAGAAAACAGGGTTTGAAACCGTTGATGAATTGGTGAACACCGCGGTCTCTGAATTTATAGAAAATTGTTTGATAGAAAAAGATGAGGTTACGGTCAAGGTTCCGAAAAAGCTGTTAGCGTTAGTCAAGGACCTGAGAAGCGAAGACTGGAAAGAGTATCTCAGCAATAGCTTAATGGATTCTCTCGCTGCCGATATTGTGGCTGAAGTTTTCGGTCTATTCGATCAAGTCTTAGAGAAGTATGGCTTAGCTGAAGAGTTCCAGTTCTATCAAGGACACTAAAAACATAAATTTCCTCTCTTTTTTTGGAAGTGAAAACATGAACGAAACTGAAGAAATCAAAGCGCAAATCCTTCACAGAATACCTACACATTCTGGACCCGTAACTCATGGCTTACAGTTTGACTACGGAACACACCAATCAAACATAATCTGCGTTCTCTGCAGGAACCAAAACAAGTTGACCACAAGCAAAACACTACGGCAACATGCACGCCATGTGCTACAAGAGCATCCAGAAATCTTTAAGCCAAAAACTGCAAAAACCGAAATGACAGCTTAAGCGAATCCCTAACTTCCCCTCTTTTTTTGTTTGCTATCTACTTATAGAAACTACTTACATCAACTACTTATAACAAGACGGGGAATCGGTTCCGAACCATTTTATAAACAGCTACGGAATCCATTCCCTACGAAGAGTCTGATAGCCAATTTATCTCTGTCAACTAGCCTCTTCGTAGAAATAGAACAATCCTCTAGAAGAATGCTCTAGCCTCTTCGTAGGCTAGGGATCGCCAACCCTTTTTTATTCTTTTAAACAGACATTTTACCTAGTAAATGTTATATAGTTGTTCTTTACAAAGTATATTATATCCGTTTAAAGGAACAACCGCCATTACAGGAAGGATATTAGCTGTGAGTAAAAGTGGAAGTAAAAAGGCTGGCAGACCCAGAAAAGCAACCACTCCACTACGACAGTACTGGCGCGAGCAGAACCAAAAAAGAAAAACGAAAAAGAGACAGAAGGGAAAGAAAAACTGAAACAAAAACACTTTGCCCTGCTAGGAATCCTTGTTCTGCTTCTATGTTTTCCTGTTACCAGCGTCTATGCCCTAGACGGAAACGGTGTACTCAACGGAATCGGAGATTTCTTTGTCGGGTTTTTCACCTTCATCTTTGAAGCGTTCGTAGGAATCATCTGGGCGATTCTAGATTTTTTTGGCAACCTGATTTTTGGAGTTTAAACTATGGAGTTAACAAAAGAGAAAATTTTCGCGGTTGCTTTGATTTCTGTTATCGTTTTATCTGCTATAGTTTTCCTGTTTTTCCCTAATATCCTGAAACCCAGATCAATTCTAGCTGTTTCAAGTATTGAGGTTGCCGCTCAAGGAGGCGAAGATTCTGTTACAGGAGAATGGACGGGCAGCTTCTGGAACATCCTCATGATCACAGACATGAACGACATGGTAGGTGCATACAAGTTTGATGATTCAGAAGCGGAGAAAGGAGAGGACATGGTGGACGGCAAAAAGCTGGTTCCCCAAAGCGAGATTCTGCTAAAAATTTTTCCCGAGCAACCATACTACGAGCGTCCACTAGAACGGAAAGCCTACATGGTGTACCCCAAAACCTACGGTAAATACCAAAACAAGCTAGGTCTTTCATCAGGTCAACTTAGAGGCAACTACGTTGAAGAATTGTCTGTTGCTACCTACCAGTGGTCAGAGGGTTACTGGACCAAACACACTCCCTTCAGGGTTGAGGTGTACAAGAATGGCGCGCTGATAGGGCAGGAAAACATTAACACAGTTGGAGGAACCGAAACTATCACCATCCGCAACCCCTCAGATTCCAGCGAGTGGCTTTCCATCAAAAACCTAGGCGCTATAGACACGGGAAGATATGGTGAACCAGATTACGGCGGTAACATTGTTCTGTTCTCCAAGGATGAAGTTTACCGTTACAGTGACGATCTTCTTAACGCTATAAAATATGACAATGTAGAGAGGGATAACGCCTACCAGAACCCTCAGAGTTATAATCAGTACTGGTTTGGCGGAGATTTTTGGAGTGACGACTCTCCTGAACCGCCATCCAGCGAAGGTAGCGTAAACACAAAAAATTACCCCGGATGGTATCGCAATGACGACACACTGCATTATCGTTGGTATCCTATAGCTGGAAGCATATTCGAAACCAACACTGACACCACACCGCAGGGCAGAAGTTTAATCAGCTATCTTGACTGGAGAGGCTTTTCCACTGTTGACTTGGATGTGTGGCATCAGGGAGTGGAAATCATTGACGACAATGTGCGGGTGTACATGCCTCACAATAGTATGTCTAGCCTAATCACAGTTCAGATTAGCACGGAATTTGCAGACACGATTGTGTATATGCCTCCAGTTGCAAACTTGGAAATCATTGAAATCGGCAATCTGGAAGATGCTGAGATTGGAGACCGCAGAAGCGCCTATGTCCGAGTGAAGCAATTGAGTACCGTAGAGTCAACTGGTGCATTATGGCTAGAAATTGAACCTTCGGGTATGACAGTGAATCCTTCAAGGCTGGGAGTCAACTTGAAGCCGAATAGGGTTGGAGTGTACGATTTCGAGGTTATAAACTCGGGGTTAGACAAAAAAACCAAGTTTACCTTAACGGTCACCGCAGAAAATGAGCTGGGGGAAGTCACTGACGAAAAATCAGTTAGCTTCTACGGTTTGCCCAAGGGTGTAGGGGCTTCAAGGCTGACAGTTTACACTATAGACCATGAGACTCGTGAACCTGTAGGCGGGATTCCAGTCACAGTTATCTATGACAGCACCTCAGACACGGATTACACAGATGAAGGGTCTGTGACTTTTGATTTGGAGGGAGTCACAGGGAAGGTGACTGTTTCATCTTCTGCAACTCAAACATATAGGGCAGCCACTACCACCAAGGAAGTTAGTGAGGGCTTGAATGAGGTGACTCTAGAGCTGTATAAGCATGGTGAGGCTGAAGAAGAGGAAGGTTTTCCTGATTGGGTTCTTTGGCTTACACTAGGTTGCGTTGTGGCCGTGATTGTGGTTGCCGTTGTGGTTTACGCCCATAGGAGAAGATGAAACCATGAAACTGAAAACCGTTGGATTAATCCTTCTTGTCGCTGGAGCTGCCTTCATAGGATTCGGCTTGTTCTCTTCCGTTTTTTCCGTGAACCGACTAGACGTAATAACTGGACCATACTTAACCGTGACAGTGAAGGATGCGGAGACAAATCAGGGAATCAAAGGTGCAAACGTGTATTTCTTTGCCGGAGAAGGAACGGTTGAAGCTCCGGAGAATGCGCTTGTAACCAGAAGCACAGACAACACGGGGAAAGTGGTTGTCACAGCTTTGGGGTCAGTCAGAATAGGCGTTATTGCAAGTGGCTACACAAGCGATTCTTCAACTGCAGGATACTCCCATTGGGGAACGGTGTACGTAGATAAGAATGTTACATACTCCGTTTTGCTCTATGCTGGGAATCCTTCAGGGTCCATAATACCTTCAGTTGAGGGGTTGATCGAAAACAGAGGCTTCTACTCTTTGATTGTTGGGGGAATACTGGGTTTCGCGGGTTTAGTTTGTGTGGTTGTGGATAAAGTCAATGAATAAACGCTATCGTTACATGATGGTTTTTTCTGTAGTTTTGGTTTTCTGCATACTGGTTGTTACCTACCTAGCTTTTGACAAGTCTTTAAGTTCTGGTCCTTCAATGAATCCAACAATAGAGAATGGCTCTTGTTTGTGGAAGTCAAGGTTTGAATCTACAGATCAAAATTTAACTGGAAGAATAATCTCATTTCAATATAACGAAACCGATACTGCATGTCATAGAGTAATTGAGGATAACGGGGAGATTTTAGTTACTCAAGGAGACAACCCTGAAACAAACGCGCATCCTGACAAGCCCATAAGTAGAAACCAAATCACAGGTATCGTTTCTTTTATTTTTCCTAACTGGTTCATCTATCTAGATTATCTCTTGTTTTTTGTTGGGGATACGCTATTTTTGTTGTGGATTTTAGGAGAGATCAGAACTGACAAAAAATAAGCTTTTTACCGTTTTTCTCGTTCTTTCACTCTTAACGTTATTATTTGCAATTTCTCCAACAGCTCAAGGAGGAATAACTGAAGAAATAGACCAATCCCAAGAGCTAACAGACGGTCCCTATGGATACATCTACAATCTTAATGGGGTCGCACAAAATTACACTACAACAGCATCTACACAAACAAAAGTTTCTTTATACATGAGCAAAGCGGGTTCACCTACTGCTGATTTAATGATGGAAATTAGAACAGATGATAGCGGAGAACCCGACATGACCGAAGGCGGTCTAGTAATATCAATGAACAAAACCGCCTCTGATTTTTCCACTTCTTCAGCATGGGTTGTTTTTGACCATGAAGATTTTGAGGTAATAGAAGAGGTTTATTGGATTGTTTGTTTGACTGGGGATGAAGGAACAACGCCTGCAAACAGGTATAATTGGGATTACTATCAAGATGACGGAAGTGCGTACCCTGACGGAATGTTGTTAAACACTGCAGATATAGGAACAAGTTGGACCGTAAACAGTAATAGAGATGCAACCTTTAGAACATACAAACTTTCTTTCACTGACGAGGTTATCCTTGATTCCCCAGTGGATTCCTACGAAGAGTCTGAAAACGCCACCGTAGAGTTTAGCTTCACTCCAGACTTTAATGTAACAGAGCCGATAAACGCCACTTTCTACAGCAATATAACAGGAGCTTGGGAATCCACAGAATATATCGGAGATGTCACCAACTTAGAGCAAACAAGCTTTAATTACACCTTCACAGAAGCGGGAACCTACCTTTGGAACATAGGAGTTTTCAACAACGAAAGCGAAACAATATTTTCAGACTCAAACTATACCATAACACTCAATGACGACTCTGTTATTTCACACCTTCCAGTTGATGCGGATATCTCAGAAAATTTAACGGTTAATTTTACGTTTGAACCCCGATTTCTTTTCTCAGACCCAGAAACAATCTACTTCCACACAAACGAGGTAAACTGGACGACCCAACATACTGTAGGAGGTGCAACCAACTTTTCTAACAGCACATACGAGTACGCCTTTAGCGCGAATGGAACCTATATTTGGGGAATAGAAGTAGTAAACAGCGAAGAGGAAAGCTTCTGGAGTACAAACAGAACCATAAACATTGATTCTAACCGTTTTACGATTTCAGGAGATAATGTTTACATTCTCTTTGATGAAAACAGAACCTTTGACGATGTAAGTGTTTCAGGTAGTAGCATAGTTTTTGACTTGTCAGAAGATTACAGTGTTTCTAATCTCCAATTTTCTGGAAAAAACTGCAATGTGACAGTCAACGATCTTGGAGAAAACAATAATCTGTACAGGATTGATGTTTCAGGAGCTTCCGCAACCAGTTTTACTAACTTCACTTTAGGCTACAGTTTGCCCTATGTTCAGGTTGTTACAGGTGCGATCACCAACATAGATGTAAGTGGATTCGAGTCTAACAGGTTAACTTGGAGCATTACAGGCAAGGGACCATGTACAATAATTGCATATTTTCCTACTGGTCAGACTCCATATTATCTGAAGATTAACGGTGTTGTCAAAGTTGAGGGGAATCATTGGAGTGCAAGCGGAAACACTGTAACGATTACGGATTCTCTGGGTAGCACACACAATTATGAAGTTGGAGCATTGGCTTTAAGTCCACCAAGTGATAATCCTCCTTCAAGCCAAGAACCCGAGAATGATCTTGTAGAGCAAACAGAAGAGTTTGTTGAGGATATTTTTGATTCTGGGGTAGGCTTTGTTGTGACTAACTGGATTTGGGTTATTATCGCGGTTGCAGCTTTGGTTATCATCTTCGCTGCGGTTATTGTTAAGAAACGGGAGGATTGGAGTTGAAACGGTTTGCCTATTGTTTCATTGTTTTTCTTTCTGAGGAATATCTGAAAAAATATGGAAGGAAGGAAAAATAGAATGGCTATGATTCAAAAAAGCAAAAAAGAATACCAGAAAATACCGTTAAACCTGATTAAGTCGCCTCTGAAACCTTCCCGAGAAATCTTCGAGGACATCAACGCCCTGGCTGCAACAATCAAAACACATGGAGTTATACAACCCCTCCTCGTAAAACAGTCACATGGCGCTTACGGCTTCGAGGTAGTTATTGGAGAACGCAGACTACGAGCCTGCAGAAAAGCCGGCTTAACAACCGTTCCTTGCATTGTTCTTGATGGAATCAGCGAAGAACAAATTTTACAGATGCAACTGACAGAGAACTTGCAGCGCTCCGACTTGAAGGTTTTCGAGGAAATCAGAATTGTTGAATCTCTCAAAGATAACTACAACCTGCCTAACGATGAAATAGCGATTAAAATTGGCTTGTCAGCTTCAACGGTTTCCAACTATTTAACTATCGCAAAAGGTTTGTCAGAGCAGTACGTTAGAATGATCGAGAAAGGCAAAGGGCGTACTCATTCTCGCCAAGCCTTCACGCTCGGTAAGGCTCTAATCCTTGCACAAAACCAGCTTTCAACAGACAAAATAAAAGAAAACGTAGAATTGATTCAAAAGAAAGGTTTGTCAACAGCTCAGTTAAGTAAGAAATTGGCGAAACAGGAAAAGCGGAAAATCAAAAGGGTCCTAGAGGGAAGGAAATTCTGGAAAGAGCTGACGCGATCCCTGAAGGACTTTTCGAGATATTGGAGTGATTATTGCAAGCTAGAGGAATGGGAAGAGGTCAGCGGCTACCACTTAACTTTAAGCGTGAAAATGCCTAAAGACCTTGACGACCTTGATGAAGCAAACAGCCTAGACACTCTAAGCGCAGAGGAAGTGCCTCAAATCTGTGGATCGTGTGGCGCAGACATTCTTGAGGGAGATCGGTTCAAAGAGAAGGACGGAGTTTATTTCTGTCATGAATGTTCAGAGGAGACAGCTTAGTTTCTTTATAAGCAACCTTAGAATCCGTTTTGGCTCTTATTAGGATTCAAATAACAGACATTTACGCTTCCAGAAGAAAACGCCCTGTTTCCAAAAGGTTTTATCTCTCTTTTTCTGTGCTTTCAAGTTCTTTTAAATCTCGTCGTACAAGAAATTTAGCAGCTTCAATTGTCACATCTCTGTTTTCTTTAAGTTTTTTCATTGACTCAATATTTGGTGTGAGTTGATAGTATGTTTTATCCCAGACTTGAACAGGTCTAAATGAAAAGAAGTAAAGAGCTGCAGTAGTTCCTATTTCTTGTTTCCTCAAAAGGTCTTTCTGCTCCTTTGTCAATTTATCATAGCTTTCTTGCGAATTCAAGGGATTAAGGACACAACCATATCTTAGTTCGGCAAGAAATTGAGAAAAACTCCCTATTTTTTGCAGAGCCTCTTTTTCAGAATTGAATGTGTAATTCTTGTATAGGTTGCACAATTCAAAAGCTACTGAGAACCAATCCTCTATCAATGCTAAATTAGCTATCTTTTGAAATGGATCTGGCTTTCCAGCTCTTTCTCGCATTTTTCCCCACATAATGTTATGAATTTTTGTTTCTACAGTGGATGTATCCAAAATAAGATTCCGGTCTCCATCATACACTACTCTGAAAAGTCGTGATTGACTTGTGCTGAAAGATGCTTCTTCTCTTGCACGCATCAGACAGTAAAGACATAATTGTCCATTGTCATGGATAGCCTTTTGTAGCTTTTTTTGTTCATCCCCCTGAAAATCAGAAAAATATACTCTATGACTGTCAACCATAGGGTTATAGTGGAAACTATAATAAAGAAATGTGCTTGTAATTTTCTCTGCCCAACTTTTTTCTTGTTTCCATTTCTCTTGTATTCCCTTTTTTAAATCGTAAAACCTTTCTTGTTTGCTGATTTCTTTCAAGTTTTCAAGGAACCGCTTATACTCTTTACCACAATACTTCAAGGTGCCGACCAGATGCTTCTCCGCTATTTCTAAAACTCCCTTTTCCTTGAAATAATTCCATTCTCCAAAAACAAGAGGAATATCTTCTTTGAATGTTTCAACTATACGGGGAATATGCTTTGTGGTCAACACGCCTTGGTTATAACCTACTAAAATTCCGAACAATGTAAGTTTGTACGGTTTTTGGTTTCGTCCATAGTCTTTTATTGTTTCTTCTGTTATCCATTTTTTATTATCCATTTTTTGTAATGTCTCTAAAACTGTTGTGTTGGATTTGGCAACCTTTTCATGTTTGAAAAGAACATAGTATGTTTTTGGTTTTTCCACCAACGATTTAAGAATCTTTTCTTCGGTTTGAGACATGTTTACCATTGATTCTAACTCCTAAACGTGTTTAAACAGGCTAGCTGTTTACCTACTTACAAACATATTTACTAGGATTACACATATTTAACTATTACCCAATAATAGGAGATGAAAAATAGATGCCTATAATTCGAAAGGTTATCGGTGTTGGAAAGACTAGTCGTGCTGTAATTTTACCAAAAACTTGGATTGAATTTTTTGAGAAAGAAACAGGACAAAAAGTTAACCATGTTGCCATGGAAGTCGATAAAACAATAACAATTTTTCCTTATGTCAATTCTGAAAAGACGAAAGAGGAGGCGCAGCAAGATGTCAAAGAGTGAGACTATCGCAGTTCCGAGAAAAACCGTTGAAGATGTGATCGCGGTTCTTGACCAAATTCTCAAAGTTGCAAAAGGAGACAAAAAATGAATCCTACAATCGAGCAACGTCAGAAGTTAGGCGGTCTAATAGCCCAACAACGTGACATTAAAAATCAGCTTAACAAAGTCGAAAACGAAATTGCAGAGATAACCATACAACTAATTGGAGAACCTATCACACAAAACAGGAAAGATGTATTTGAATCTGTCTTTTCAAGCTTCAATTATCAGCAAAGAACCTCTGACAAGATGGGAAAATTCGAGGTTACAGAGCAAAAAAACAACGATCCGCAGAAGTTTGCAGAAGCCCTAGACATCCTGACAACTTACAAAGCCACAATCGAAAAACGCTTTCATCCTGAAGGCTACGTTTTTGCATATTGGGAATTCCATGGAAGGATTTACAGAGCGAAACTGAAAGAATGAGGTGACTTTCTTTCTGATGCAGCCAACAAACGCAGAACCACAAGAAAAACCAGATCGAGAAGTTCTAATACAAAGGCTAAAAGAAGCTGGATTATCACCAAGGCGATTCCTTAAAGTTAGAGAAAACAAGGCAGCCTTTGAACCTGAATGGCAAAACAACCTTTACACACCTGAAGAACTAAAAGATTATCCGAGATGGGGTATCGCGGGAGGCGAAGGGCTAGTTCCCCTCGAAGCGGATAAACCCGAAATGGTTAACATCCTCAGAAATATCTTGCCTCCAACACTAGAAGTTATAACACCAAGAAGGCAACTTCCACATTTTTTCTTAAAAATTCCTGACGGCGAAATCCCCAACAAAGTCTTACACTTACCCAATGACGAAGAGGGGGCTGGAGAAATCCGCGCCAAAAACCAATATTTCGTAGCTGCTGGGACCACAATAAGTTATAACGATTTACAAACAGGGGAATTAAAGACAGGAACATATAAGATTCTGCATGACCGACCAATCGCGGAAATATTTTCCTCCGACTTTATGAGAGCTGTGACGCCTTATCTTGGCAAAGACTCTTCGCAAAGAATCACAAAAGACATAATGCAAAACGGAGCTGAGAAAGGAACACGACACGCCTACGGCATAAAATATGCCTCGCGATTAATCCGATATGAACACTTAGACCCTGTAGCATCACTTGATGTCCTGAAACGCTGGAACGAAAAATGTAAGCCTCCAATGGCAGAAAAAGATTTGGAACGTATGGTGAAAAATGCTCTCGGATATGCACAAGACGATCTACAAGACGATAAGCCCTTGATTCCTTCCACGTTTGAAGAACAACTTTGGAAATCTCCAGAGTTGGTTCGGCATATTTTTTCTGATTTGGGACGAAGAGTCAAACAGGATAATATAACTAAAGCATCAGTTTTCTTTTCCGGTTTAAGTGCTTATCTTCGCGATCCTCTTAATTTGTTTGAGAAAGGATCAAGTGGTTCAGGGAAGACCTACAACGCGATTGAAACACTGGAATATTTTCCACAAGAGGATATTTGGTTTCTTAGTGGCATGTCACCGAAAGCCTTGGTTCACCAGAAAAGCAAACTATTAGACAAAGACGGAAATGAAATCGATTTAGCAGATAAACCGCAAAAACCCAAAAAACGAGACTATAATGAAGAAAGCGAATACAAGAAGGCGATTGAAGAGTATAAGCAACAGCGAACGGAATTTAACAGAAGAGTAAACGGTAGCTATCATTATATCAACATAGAAAACAAGATTTTCGTTTTTCTTGAAACCCCTGACCCAGAAACTATGCGGATGCTTTATCCGATTTTGAGCCATGATAAAAGGCGCGTTGAATACCGTTTCGTGAACAAAACAGCAACCGGCGGATTAAGAACCGAGCTGGTTGTTATCGAAGGCTTTCCTACCGCGATTTTTCTTACTACAGATCGCAGCTATGTGGAGGAATTAGCTACACGCGCCTTTACTGTCTCACCGGAGGAATCACCCGAAAAATTCACTGAAGCAAACAAACTTACCAACTTAAAAGCTGCGCTCCCATGGAAATGCAAACTTGAGACCCCTAGATTCTTGGCAATAAAAGCGTTAATCCAAAAAATCAGAGAAACATTGAAAAACGAAGAAATTGATGTTATCGTTCCGTTCTTGGGTTTGCATGAGCTTTTTCCGAAAGACATTTCTCGGGATATGCGCGACTTTAGCCATTTCACGCAATTCCTAAAATCGTTTACGGTTCTGCACTTGTTTCAGAGACCCGTTTTGATTATAGAAGAAAAAAAATATGTTATCGCCAACAACTACGATGTTTTATGCTGCTACCAAATATTCAAGGAACTTATAGAATCCACAAGGACGGGTACAGAAAAAAGAATCCTAAATTTCTATCGCGATTTTATTATGGGAAATGTAAAGCTGTATGTTTCATCTTTAACCACCGCTTTCAACACAAAGAATAAGGTCCCGATAAGCGATTTTACCATAAGAAAATGGCTGAATCGACTTAACGAAATTGGATATGTTGACAAACGGGAAGACGATGAAGATAAGCGAAAAAACGTTTATGTTCCTCTTGTAGAAAAACATGAAGAAAAACCCGAGAACGTTTGCGATTACGAAAAGCAAATAGAATTGCTGTCTATTCTCGAAAAGGGGTTCAAATCATGGTTAAACGAATATTTGCTAACAGATTCTGGAAATGTAAAGAAAAATGTTTGCTCCCAAGATGAAATTCATAACGTGAAGCTAACTGATTATATATTATTGGACGAAAAAAAAATTCTATCTTTCGAGGGAAGTGTTTTCAAATATCTTGATACGCCTAAACTAAGTTGGAATCCAGAAAATAAGCCTAAAAACGTTTGCGTTCCCGAAAAGAAAGCAAAAGCAAACAATTCTTTCTTTGACAGAAAACCACAAACATGCCCTGTTTGTGGCATGGACATGCCCCTCTCACAACTTTCTAACATAGACGGAAAACCAGCATGCAAATCATGCGCTAAAAAACTGAAGGCGCAAGAAAAGAAACCGTCTAAGTGCAAAAATCTAACAACACTTGAAGGCGATCCCTACTGCAAGTTTCTCGAATCCTTGTTAGCTGATTCTAAACAATGTGGTCCTGATTGTGCTGGATGGGAGGCTTCTAACTGAGCTTAGAGGTTGCTTTGAAGCGATTCTTATCCAGCGAAACCGAGGAAACAATAAAACAAGAGATTAAGCTTCACCTCAAAAAGAACCCTCAATTTTGTATCTGCTGTAGCAAACACCTAACCGTTGAAGATGTTTTGGGTAGCCATGGATATCACTGCAAAACTTGTTTTCAGAACCTACCCAAAGGAGAAGTTTGCAGGTGTACTTTACATCCTTCTAAAGAAAAGAAGCCTCATCTAATCTGCGACTATATTCTTCAACCCTTGAAAAACGGTGAGTGGTGCAACTTAGAATGCGAGAGAGGGGGGCATCAAAGATGAAGGCGAAAGGGGTCAAAAAAGGTAGGCTAATCCCTGTCAAATACTGTAGAGATTGCGAAGAGGCTACCATACACGCGACAGGATCGCAGCTCTGGGTCAGTTGCCCTCATCAATCTGGCTGGCGATCAATAAATTTTCAATGCAATCTTCCGGAGGATAAATCTAAGAATGAAAAATAAGACGCAATACGTCTTAGATAAGCTAGAGTTTCAGCTCTTTGAAGAACTAAACAAAGTTGCACCCTACTGGGATTCTCTCAACGAATATGAGAAATCCAAAATCAAATTTTTAGGGTTAATCGTGAAGCTAGGCTATAGAAACAAGTCACTTGCTAAGCTACTGTACCTTCAAAACTTTTATGCATTCCACAAAAAAAGCAAGTCACTTGAAGAGTTTAGACCAAAGCGGGGAAAAGACAACCCTGGTCAGTTCCCGCTTAAGCTGATAATGGAAGTGTTAGCTTGTTCTCATAGGCAAGCACAAGCCTATCTTCTATATTTTAAGGGAGAGGACATGGCGAATCAGATGTTTGCTTCTTTGCAACAAGCAGCGAAGGAGACAACACCTTGAAAAGAGAACTAAAACCGCACCACACACCAAAAAAAGAGACCTTGCTCGAGATTCTAGCTCATAAGAAGAAACTGAAAGGAGGACGTTAATAATAATGGTTTTTTGCCCTGAATGTGGAAGTCAAAAGACTTGGTTGGATGGAAAACGGTACGTTCAGGGATCCCCCATTCAAAGATATCTCTGCCGAAGCTGTGGTTACCGTTTCAGCGAATCAAACGAGTTTTCAAGGAAAAATTGTTTAAGTGAGATTCAACAAACAGGTTTTCGCCAAATCTGCGTCACCGAGACAAAGGTTGCGAAAAATTTGGTCAGAGCAGAAACAAAAATTGAAGCTCTGCAAGAAAACAACCAGGACACAAAAGGCTTACTGGTGTCATTATCATTCTGGATGCTGAAAGAAGGCTACAGAGAAACCACAATCTATGCAACCGGTCAAAGGCTTAAACACCTAACAAAACTGGGCGCTAACCTGTTAGATCAGGAATCAATCAAAGATGTGATTGCTCGCCAAAAATGGCAAGAAGGAACAAAGGTATCCTATGTTAACGCGTATGATAGACTCTGCAAGATGCAAAGCGTCCGCTTTGATAAACCGCGCTACAGAATTGACCACCAAAAACTCCCTTTCATTCCAACAGAAACCGAAATAGATCAGCTGATCGCAAGCTGCGGCAAAAAAGTAAGCACCTTTCTACAAACTCTCAAAGAAACAGGAATGCGAAGTGGTGAAGCTTACAGGGTACAATGGCGCGATTGCGATTTTGTAATTAAGGCTATTAGAGTCAACAACCCAGAAAAACACGGCAACACTCGAATCCTTAGAATCTCTGACAAACTCATTGCGATGCTTAAAGCACTTCCACAGAAAACTGACAGAGTTTTTGAAGGTTCAGTTAACTCGATGAGATCCAATTTCGGAAGCCAAAGAAAAAGAACTGCGAACAAACTCAAAAATCCAAGATTGCTAAGAATCAGCTTTCACACTTTCAGGCATTGGAAAGCAACCATGACCTACCATAAAACCAAAGATATTCTCTACGTCAAAAAACTATTGGGTCACAAATCCATCAATAGCACCCTACTTTACACTCAGCTTATCAGCTTTGAAGGAGACGAATACGATGTTAAAGTGGCGGAAACAAAACAGGAAATCGTCAAATTGCTTGAAGCTGGATTCGAGTGGATCGGAAAAGACAATGAAGGCTTAACATATTTCAGGAAAAGAAAGTGACAAAAACTATGCGGATTTCTTCAAAAATACCTATATTTCGCGGATTTCGCAGCTTAGTTTTTTGACTATTTCTTCGGCTTTTGTGGGGTTAACTTTTAGGGTGAACAGTTTTTTGGGGGTTCGAAGTTTCAGTTTAACCACTCGTTCAAGCCGCTTAATGTTGCAGTATTCTGCCCGCTCCGCAATCTCTATGAACTCGTCAATGTCAAAGATTTCTACAGGCATCTTCCTTGCCCTCGCAGGTTCGTATAGAGCTGGGTCGTCTATTTTATCTTTTGTGGTTCCAGCTAGATAATATTAGCCTAGTTTGTGTGCAGGGTATATGCAAACCAAAATCGGGTTGTTATGTGGGTTTCAAGTCCACTCTTATGTATAATCTCAATTATTAATCCATAAGACTTAATTTATTAGTTAATTATTAATATGTGTGAAAGATTGGGAAGAGAGCGTTTATGGGCGCTCATGTTCACCAGAGCCTTCGCAATCAAAAAATCGATTTAAGAACAAAAAGTTATCAAACGCCGAATATGACGGGGAGACTCCATGCCTATAACAAAACAGAAGTTTGAGGGAGGAAAACTCCACAGCAAAGTAGAAGATGAGATACTCTCCTTTCTGAAGGAACGGAAAGGAGCTTTTACATCTCAAGAGATAATGGGTGGAATCCACTACCACACGGACTTCAACACGCCAGAGATAAGCAAGATGTCAACCTTCGCCATAGCGGATTTCACTGCCCTTCTCCACGATCTGGTGAGACGGCAAAGTATCAGGATGAAAGTCGTTGGGAATCGAATGTACTACATGGCAATGGACGCTCGCATAGCTAAATGCCCTGAGTGCGGTGAGCTTTTTGAGCCGAAAAAAACTTGGAAGATGGCGGGGCGCCCGGACAGAAAGGGTAAACGACTTCAGTTGCATATAGGTCTCTACAAGTGCCCAAAACATGGGACATTCAGAAAGGTCTTGGATAAAAGAAAAATCTGAATTTTCTTCGCTAAAATTAATTTTCTTGGATTTCTATTCGAGGGGGCATTAGGAACTTCCTGCGGCTTGATGTGCTTGAGGCATGAAAAAACTTCTTTGTAATTTAAGGAGTAGCGACTCGTGTAGTGCTATTCCAAATAGGAGGAATTCGGTTTATTTGTGTCAAAAT
>Ga0315549_1001988_pt1 | contig 20236 bp, 9 predicted proteins | sample SalMarSW160200MG_FD_203101 | JGI IMG/M metagenome (GOLD analysis project Ga0315549, IMG submission 203101) | Salt marsh sediment microbial communities from the Plum Island Ecosystem LTER, Massachusetts, United States - Salt Marsh Sediment SW1601-200 ... | reverse complement strand
TATTGATGAAATTCCTATGTCAATCTCTGATTATAAGAAAGATGAATATTGGGGAATTACAGTAAAAATTATTGGTGAATGTACTAAAGCACTTGCAAATTTGGAAGAAGGAGACTATATAGGTGTTCGGGGTCCATTAGGTAATAGTTTTAAAATTCCTGAAGATAAAGATAAAAAAATATTTTTGATTGGTGGTGGGATTGGATTAGCACCTCTTAGATTTTTATCATCTGAATTAAAAAAGTATGGATATTCTTTTAAAATGATTATAGGTGCTAAAAAAGAAAATGAATTAGTGTTGGTACATAAACCTGATAATATTGAAATTTCTTATATCCATTACTGTACTGATGATGGAAGTTATGGTCAAAAAGGATTTACTATTGAGATTTTTAAGGAAATAATTAGTAGTTTTTCTCTCGATGAATTGAAAAATACTATAGTATATACCTGTGGACCTGAAATAATGATGTTAAAATTATCAGAAATTTGCATTAAAAAAGATATTACGTTGTATGCTAGTCTAGAAAGAATTATGAGATGTGGATGTGGATTATGTGGATTATGTGCTCTTGATCCATTAGGACTTCTTGTTTGTAAAAATGGACCCATCTTTAAAAGTGAGGAACTAAAAAAAATAAAAGATTTTGGAAAAAATAAAAGAGATTTTTCAGGAAGAAAGATTAATTTGAATTAAATTCTTTTTTTCATGGTTTTTCATTTATGTGATTTAAATTATCTAATAGCTTATCGTAGAATTTTACCTCTTCCATTTCATACTTCATGATTCCTTGGACTCTTCTGATTCTCATTTGTAACCCTGGGATTAGTTCTGTGTCTTTTAGGTATATTGCTAATAATGGTTTTTTCTGATTCATTGCAAGATGTATTTCATCTTGTGTGTTATCTGATTCATTAACATTAGGAGATATAAAAGAGAGGAAGATATTGCAATTCATTAACTTTTCAGCAATTGTATTGCACCAATCTGTAGATAAAGGAATACCCTCATCATACCATATATTCAATCCATTTTTATATAAATTTTGAATGATTGGATATACATCTGCTTTATCCTTGTGTGTATAACTAACGAATAAATATGGGTCCTCTCCCATATAAGCTGAAAATGGAGGTTCTATATATATTTCGGTTGTTGATTCCTTTAAATTACTTTTTAAAAATAAATTTAAATCTTTTTCATTTGTAGGAAGCTTTGAATTTTCAAGTGCAGAAAATTTTTTTAATATTTTATTTACTAATTCTGGATGTTTCATAATTTTACCTATAACATCATACGAATCAATAACAATTTTCTCGGGATTGCCTTCTTTAGTCTTTACTTTAATATTTCTTAACATTAGATTTACTATTTTTTTAACTACCCATGTTTCAATATCATCTTTTTCTTTTGATATATCTTTAGTAGATTTACCAGCAAAGTCACCTGACCAATCTAAAATGACTAGGTTTTGCTTTTCGTAGATATATATTTTATAACCATCTTCAAACATTATTGCTGGATCTTCTTTAAAAAGACTTTGAGTTGCTAATAAATCCAATCTTTTTTGAATTGTACTATAATATTTATTTTCAACATTGAAAGGTAGATCTTCTTTAGTTAGAATCTTCTTACTAATTAGCATTAAATATATTGCCATCTGATGTAAACATAATCCTCCTGGTTTTCCAATTTTACAATCACAATCTCTATCAATAGTTTCATTTAGGATTTCTATTATTGATTTATGAGAACCATATTTTCCTTTAAACCAAACGGTAAAACCATTCCCTCCACCGATTACTGCGGCATTTTGTACTGTCTCAACTCTACTCTCCCCACTTATTAATTCAACCCCTTTTTTCATCAGATCTTCTACAAATTCACCTTCAAGCTTAGAATATATTTGATTTTTCTCCTTCTCAGATAATGATGAATTAATCAATTTAATCAATCCATCTTTTTTCAATTTGGAATAACCTTTTATTTTTTTTTCTTTTTTATCATTATCTTCGCATTGATCATTGAAATTATAGATTATATCTTTAATTTTAGAAACTGTAATAGAATAAAGAAAGGTGTTGAAATTTAAAAATTCTAATTTATCTTTATTGGAGCTCTTTTGTGACATATATTTAGATATTAACAATAAATAAAAAATTATAGGAAATTGAATATATGACAAAAAAATTTTTTCCAATAAAAAATTAATATAATATATGTTTGAAAATTCGGAGGATTTGACAAAATTAGAACACCTCTCAAAAGAAATTATTAGTTATTTAATGAAGAATCCTCAGAGTTCTAGAAAAAATATTACAAATATTAAAGCAAGACTAGGGAAGAAATACAAAATTGAAAATGTTATAAAAAATGCAACTATTCTAAAGTATGCTTCACCTGAAGAAAAAGAATTTATCACTCAAATATTAAAAAGAAGAAGAACTAGAACTCTTTCAGGTGTTTCTGTAATAGCAATTATGACGAAACCCTTACCTTGTCCTGGAAAATGCATTTATTGTCCAGGTAAAGAATCACAACCTGGTGATAAGGTCGCTCAATCATATACAGGTAAGGAACCTGCTGCTATGCGTTCAATTCATTATAATTATGATCCTTATCGCCAAGTTCAAAGTCGTATACATGATCTTGAAGTAATAGGACATAACGTAGATAAAATCGAGCTTATTGTAATGGGTGGTACTTTTTTATCAACTGACCTTATTTATCAGCAAAATTTCATTAAAGGGGCCTTAGAAGGAATAATTGAAAGGAGAGTTGAAACATTTAAGGAAGCTAAAAAATTAGCAGAATCCTCTAAAAGAAGAATAGTCGGAATTACAATAGAAACTAGACCTGATTATTGTAAAGAATATGAAATAGACAGAATGTTGGACTATGGGACAACTAGAGTAGAAATTGGAGTACAAACTATTTATAATGATATATACAAAATTGTAAAAAGAGGCCATGAGACACAAGATAGTATAGAAGCTATAAGAATGGCTAAAGATGCGGGATTAAAAATTAATGTTCATATGATGCCCAATCTTCCCACATCAAATATTTCTAAAGATATAGAGATGTTTAATGAATTATTTTCTGATCAAAATTATAGACCAGATATGTTAAAAATATATCCGACTGTTGTTATAAAAGGTACTGAATTATATCAGTGGTGGAAAGAGGAAAAATATACTTCATATTCTTTAGATGATTTAATAGATTTAATTGCTAAAGTTAAACAAAAGATCCCCCCCTATGTAAGAATTCAAAGAATCATGAGAGATATACCCGCTAATTTAATAGAATCAGGGTGTAAGAAAAGTAATTTAAGACAACTTGTTCATGAAAGATTGAAAGAATGGAATAGCAAATGTAATTGTATAAGGTGTCGTGAATATGGAATTAAAAGAAGGGGTATAATTGAAAAAGAGGGATTTCTAGAAGATGTTAGATTAAATCGTATTGATTATGAAGCATCTGAAGGGCAAGAAATATTTTTATCTTATGAAAATAAAAAGGAAGGATATTTAGTAGGATTTCTTCGATTAAGAAATCCGTCAGAATATGCTCATAGATCAGAATTAAATGATGGTAAAACTTTAATAGTTAGAGAAATAAGAGTTGTAGGTGAACTTGTACCAAAAGATTTAAAACCTAATCAATTAACACATATTCAACATAGAGGATTTGGAAAATTATTAATGAAAAATGCAGAAAAAATCTCAAAAGAAGAATTTAATGCAAAAAAACTAGCTGTAATTAGTGGTATTGGAGTTAGAGACTGGTTTTATGAATTAGGATATAAATTAGATAACCCTTATGTATCAAAAAAAATATAAATTAAATATTATTTAATGAATCCAATATTTTTTGGGCATCATTTATCATTGGACATGGCTCTTTCATCTTATCCCAAAGATTAATTGCATCCGTTATAGCTTCTTTTGCCTTATCTAATTCATTCATACGTCCTAAACCTAAGCCCAAATAATAACTTCCCATCCCTGCATAATAAAAATCATTTCGTTCAATACTTGTATTTTTAATCTGAATATAAAGTTCTATAGCTTTGGGATATTCTTCTTGTTGAAAATATATTCCTGCTAAATTTAATTTAGTTATATCTCTTAATCCAAGTTTTCCATATTGCTCAGCCATTTGAATCGTTTGATTATAAATTCCAACAGCATTCTTATATTCTCCTAATTGAACTTTAATATTTGCTAAATTTGTTTTAGTATTTAAAATAGCCCCTATATCATTTAATTCCTTGAAATAACCCAATGCTTCATTATAATAATCTAAAGATATATCGAATTTTCCCAAACGATAATATACATTTGCGATATTAGCTGTGGTATTTGACATCGCTTTAATTTGCCCAATTTCTTTATATTTATTATAAGCTTTAGCATAAAAGTTCAATGCTTCTTCATGGGTTCCTTGTTGATCTAAGATGATACCAAGATTGTTTTGAATATTTGCGGCTCTTGCTTCTAATCCAATTCTATTAACTTCAATAAGAGCATTTTTATATATATTAATTGCTTGATTTAAATCTCCTTGTAATTGGGTAGCAATCCCCATTTTCTCCCAAATATCAACTGTTAATAAAGCATCTTCAAGTATTTCTATTATTTTATTTATTTTTGTTAAAATTGATATTGCTTCTGCATAATTTCCATTTTGAATCATAAAATCCGCTTTCATTAATTCCACACGCACCATTCTGGATTTATCTCCTACAAGAAAAGCCTTATTTCTAGCCTCTTCAAGATATTTAAATGCTAATTCATTTTCTCCTTTATCAAAATTTATTTCTGCTAAATTTCTTAAAGCTTCTGACAAGAAACTATTATCTCCTAGACGTGAAAAAATTTTAATAGCTTTCTCGATATTATTTTCTGCACTTATAAGGTCGCCCATCTCTGATTCAGTAATAGCAATACCTAAGCTAGCTTGAGCTAACCAACTTTCATAACCAAATTGAACAGAAAGTGATATACTCTCATTATAAATATCTAATGCTTCTTGAAATTTTCCAGTATTATTATAAAAACTTCCTAAATCGTTTAATGAGCTAATTAAACCCTCATTATCACTATTTTTTCTCATAATTTGGACAACTTTCTCCATATTTTTTTCTGCTTTTAGAAATTCACCAAAATGATGTTGCATCCTTGATATTTCATGTACTGTTGTAAGATAGCCATCAAGATCATCTATATTTTTAAATAAATCTGAAGATTTTTGATAATAGGATAAAGCTTCTTTATTATCTCCAAAATGTTTTAAAATTTTACCTAATTCCAAATATATTATTGCTAAATTACGGGAGCCTATTTGATGATTTTCTCTATTATTAATTAAATCTACTAATACCAATTTTGCCGCTTCATAGGCTCCTGCTTCAATACCTATGTCTGAAAGAATAAGTGTACTAGATATTTCACCTCGTTCAATTGCCCAGCTTTTTGAATGATTTCGAATTTTTTTAAGTTTTCCTTCCTTTATTTCATTTAATTGTTCTTGTGTCATATCTAAATCATTAGGAGGACTTATAAAATCAGGAAGGAGTCTTTTAATATCATTTAGCCAATTAGGTAGAGTACCAAAATCAATAATACCACGATCTTTACCATATAATTCGACTAATTCAGAAACGGATTTTAATGGTTCTATATTACTTAAATGAAGCCAAGCAAATCCTGGCGAATTTTCCATCCTTTTTCGAAGACCCAAATAATTAGGTTCTGCTTCAAGGTCTGCTCCTGAGTATCCTAAAAATATCCAAAAATTTTGATAACCAATTAGATTTAAAGTTTTTACTATTTTTGGATCTAAACCCCTTTTTCTCTGTGCTAAAGTGTCTATACATGTTTCAGGATGAGTAGCTGTTCCATGTAGCTTCAATAAGATACATGGTGTTTCTTCATTTACGGAATTATTTAATAAATCATAAACTCGTTCATAATCTTTTGGATCCACACATACTTTGAGAGGAATATTAATAATTCTAAATGCTTTTTCAATAAGAGTATCAAAGTTTGTGGTAATAATAACTTTGAGTTTTCCTATTTTTGCTAAAATAGCTAGCCACAAATGAACTTGATTTGGAGTATCACCTTCCAATCCTTCCAAAACTTTAAAATATGAATCCCCAATCCTATTACATATTATTTCTGCTGCGAATTCAGGAGGAAGTTTCCCATCTTCTTCTCTATTTTTAATTAGGGTTGTAAGTTCCCCTACATTAGGAGTAATTGAATTCGATAAATTAGTGAGAGAGTCGAGAATTATATGATTGACTTGCCACCAACTTGGTAAACATGATGGTGGAATCATTGAAACTCCAGCTCCAATAAAGAAAGCTACTTTCTTATTATTTAATAAATCTAATATTTTTTGTTCCATAGCGATAATAAATTAATAATTAGAATTGATTTAATAATATTTATTAAAATAATGTTTATGATATTTATTATCATGTTATCAAAACTAGTAAAACGTAGCTAATCTTATTTAAAATTATCAAGAAATCTTGACAACTTGGGGGTTTAACACCAAACCCTGTAACCCATCATCGTTTATAAAATTTGGGAATGCTTTTTTCAGAATATTATAGCCTGCATTCACATCAGCATTTATGATCGTTCCATTACTTTTATACTTATATAAGGTAGGTTTTGTAATTTGTAATAATTTACACGCTTCAGATGATTTCATAGTACTATTATTGAAAAGGATACGATTTATAAAGAGATACTATCAAAATTTATTAGTTTATAATCCCATATCTATTTGAAAATTAAGATATTAATTACAAAAGTTAAATTCTCTTTTAACATATATCTTCTAAATAATTTTTATTCAAACAATTTTAATTCTTTCTAAAATAAATAATAAATTCTAACAATAATTTGATTCAATATGGATAATTTCAATTATGAAAAATTGGGTTTAAAATGCGGTCTTGAAATTCATCAACAATTAGATTCTAAAACAAAACTTTTTTGTAGATGTCCAAATCAGCTTCAAGGAACTAGAAAACCAGATTTCACTGTTAAAAGATATATGCGGCCAGTATTAGGTGAAATGGGGGTTTATGATGATGCAATGCTTACAGAATACCAGAAAGGGATGGATATTATATATGAATGTTATAATGATGTAATCTGTACATATGAACTTGATGAAACACCTCCTTTTTCATGTAATAAGGAAGCAAAAAAAATCGCTATTGAATTAGCCCTTTTATTAAATGCAAACATTATTGAAGAAATGCATGTTTGTAGGAAAAATTATCTTGATGGAAGCGTTCCATGTGGATTTCAAAGAACAATGATTTTAGCAAAAGATGGCAGTTTAAAATTAGATAATGGAAAAAAAATTGGAATTGATATTGTATGTTTGGAAGAGGATGCTGCTAGAAAAATAAAGACTGAAGATAAAACAAATTACTTTAGATTAGATCGTTTAGGTATTCCCCTTGTTGAAATCACAACAAAACCAGATATAAATGATCCAAATGAGTGTAGAGAGACAGCAGAAAGATTAGGTTTATTATTATGGAACTCTAAGGTAAAAAAAATACTTGGTTCCATTAGACAAGATGTAAATGTAAGTATTAAAGAAGGAACAAGAATAGAAATTAAAGGAGTTCAAAAATTAGATTGGATTCCTCTATTAATAAATCATGAAATATCAAGACAGCTAAATCTAATTGAAATTAGAGAGGAATTAATAAAAAGAGGACTAAAAGAAGAAAGTATAATTAATAATCCGTATGACCTCTCAAAAGAATTAAAAAATACGTCCTCAAATTTTATTTTAAAAGGATTAAAATCAGGAAAAAAACTATATGGTATGAATTTCAGAGGATTTAAAACTATTTTTGGAAAAGAATTGATGGAAAATTACCGATTTGGCACCGAAGTAGCAAGTAAGGTAAAATCAATCTCTGGATTAAAAGGAATTATTCACTCTGATGAAGATTTAAAGAAATATAAATTATCTGAGAAAGATATTAAAAAAATAAAAGAATTAGTAGATTGGACAGAGAAAGATTGTTTTGTTTTGCTTTTAGGGGTGAAAAAAGAGATTGATAAAGCGATAGATGTTCTTCTAAGTCGTGTTAAGTATGCATTTAAAGGAGTTCCCCCTGAAACTAGGAGAGCTCTAGAGAATGGGAACACAGAATTTTTAAGAGAACTTCATGGTGGTGCAAGATTGTATCCTGATACTGACTCTCAAGCGATTATTACAACTGAAGAAGAGATTAAAGAAATAATAAAAGAACTTCCTAGATATCCATGGGAGATTATTCATGAATATCATAAAAAATATAATATTAACGATCAAAAGATAAAAGATTTAATTTTCACAGAAAAATTAAACTTATTTAATGAACTGGTTGAAATATATCCAGAAAATCCCATGTTACTTACAACTACATTACTTGAGACAAGTACTGCCCTTAAGCGGGACGGAAAAGAAGTAGAAAATATTACTGATAAGGATTATAAAGAGATATTTTCACTTTTGAAGAAAAAGGAAATTGGAAAGGAGGCTGTTGAAGAATTGATGATTTTAAAATCAGATGAACCTAATTTAACTATTGAACAAATTAGAAAAAAATTAAATTTAGAAATAATAACTGTAGAAGAATTGAATCTTATAATTCAAAAAATCATTAATAATACAATTGATCTCATAAAAGATAGAAAAATGGGCGCGATTGGGCCATTAATGGGAGAGGTTATGAAAGAAGTAAGAGGTAAGATAGATGGCAAAATCGTTTCTGAAGAATTAAAAAAAAATTTGATAAAAAAGTTAGAGGAGATAAAATAATTGAATGATAAACTAAAAGGTTATAAGGGAAAAACAAAAAATCTGTTAGAAAAGAATGGTATTCAAATTTGGGATATCTTAAATATAAAAACTAAGGAAAGTAATTATGAGGGTATTTTACTTCCTAGAAATGAATATTCCAATCCAAATTTTATTGAAATAAAGTTGGATAATAACTATAACATCGGTATTCATATCTCACATATACTTGAAATTGGAAAATTAGGAGTAAAAAAAGCAAATTATAAAATTCCAGAGAAAAAATTCCCTATAGATAAAAAATTACCAAATGTAATTCTATTTGGAACTGGAGGTACTGTTGCATCACGCTTAGATTATACAACTGGTGCCGTAATTCCTTCATTTACTCCTGGTGAATTATTTAGTGCTGTTCCAGAATTAGCGGATATTTGCAATATAGATACTGAAATCGTTTTTGAAATTCTCTCTGAAAATATGAGACCAGATTATTGGCAGAAATTAGCTCTAAAAATACAAAAAGCTGTGAATGGAGGAAAAGATGGGATAGTTATTGGGCATGGTACCGATACAATGGGTTTTACATCAGCAGCGTTATCATTTATGTTAAAGGATCTCTCTATTCCTGTGGTATTAGTAGGAAGTCAAAGAAGTTCAGATAGACCTTCTTCAGATGCGGCTTTAAACCTTATTAATGCTGGAATAGTTGCCACTTCTGATATCGCAGAGGTTGTTGTATGTATGCTTGGGTCTTCAGCCCATGACTATGGTTTAATTCATAGAGGTACATTAGTAAGAAAAATGCATTCTTCAGTCAGACATACTTTTAGAACTATAGACGATATACCATTAGGAATAATCAGAAATAAAAAGATAACTATGTTAAATACAAAATATCAAAAAAGATCTGAAAAACAAATAGAAGCATTGACAAAATTTGAAAAAAAGATAGCACTCCTTTATTCATATCCTGGTATGGATAATGATATTATCGACTTTTACATTGATCAAGGATATAAAGGGATAGTTATTGCTGGTACTGGATTAGGACACGTAAGTACCATAGTTTATGACTCTATAAAAAGAGCAATAGAAGAAGAAATAACTATATTGATGACAGTACAAACTTTACATGGATTTACCGGTATGAATGTATATTCTACAGGAAGAGAATTGTTAAATATGGGAGTAATACCTGGAAGAAATATATTACCTGAAACTGCATATGTAAAACTCGGATGGACCCTAGGACAAACTAATAATCAAGAAGAAATCAAAGAAATATTGTTAAATAATATAGCAGGCGAATTTATTGAAAGAGAAATTCCAATCGCATTTAATTATAACATTGATCAGTTAATTAAGGATAAAAATATATGATTTTTCCTGTTTCAGTGAACTACACACGGCCTAAAGACCGTGGCTTCCTACGAGTACACAACCGCTTCTATTACGGGTTGGCCTGTTTTTCGTAGAAAACCATTCTATTGTAATTGGAATGATTCCTCGTTCACGGAGGGTTCATGCGATAAGAAATTGATTTTACTACTATAGTCAAATTCCTTACTAATACATTAGCATAGAACTACTTAAAAAAGGTGATTGTCTAATAATTTATTGGCTTTCTATTCAAACTCAATTCATCACCTCTAAAGGGAGCTGTTTTCTTGAGTGATCGTGATAAAATGAATTATTATTTCCTAATTTAAAATTTCAAAAAATTCACATTAAATAATAAAAATTTTATATTTTCCTTAATTTAATAAAATAATTATATTTTATAATGTGAAACAGATGGGAAAACGAATACTTGTTCAGAGAAAAGGTCACGGCAATTTATGGGCTCGTTCCCCAAGCCATAGACATGTTGGAGAAGTTAAATATCGACCATTTAAAGAGAAAGATAAAATATTTAATTTTAAAATTATTGAATTAATTCATTCTCCTGGAAGAGGTGCTCCTGTAGCTAAAATTAGATATAACGATGGAGAAAAAGGATTATATCTTCCACCAGAAGGTATTTATGAAGGACAGGTTTTCATTCAATCTAAAACAGGATATGGTCTGGATATTACTGTTGGAAATATTATACCTCTTAAAAAGATACCTTTAGGAACTTTAGTATATAATATTGAAGGTAGTCCTCAAGACGGTGGCAAATTCGCCCGTTCCTCAGGTGTTGCAGCAACAGTTAAAGAGAAATCTAAAGATCAAGTAAAAGTATTGTTTCGATCAAAGAAAATAAAATGGTTTAATAAAAATTGTTTATGCACAGTAGGCGTTGTTTCGGGAGGCGGAAGAACGGATAAGCCTTTCTTAAAAGCGGGAAGTAAACATTATTATATTCAATCTAAAGCTAAAAAATGGCCTGTAGTCAGAGGTTGTACGATGAACGCCTGTAGCCACCCGTATGGTGGAGGAGCGAAGCAATCTCCTCACAAGCCTACAACAACCAGAAGAAATGCTCCACCTGGTCGAAAAGTCGGTCAAATAGCAGCAAGAAGAACAGGTCACCAAAATTAAACATATTTAATGTTTTAACTTTTTTTAGAAAGTAATTATTTTTAACAAAAAAATCCATTTAGGATTTCTCAGTGTAACAAAATCTGAAAAGATGACTATAATACTTAACAATTAAATTCGAAATATCAACAAAAGGATTGAATTTAAATATATTGTCGACTATTTTACTATTAGAGCAGTTCTTATTATCATAACAAAAAAGAATAATAAGATTATGAAAGCAATAAAGGAATTTCGAGTTAATGAGTTTCTTAGCCTGAGATTTGAGTGGAATCAAACAATTATATATGTAAAAGGAGAGCCTTTTAAGCAGTGTAAATCTCTATTATTTCATATTTCAATAGATAAATTAAATTATTTTGATGGGATAGAGTCGATTGATGATGCGGAAATGAACTATCAAAGGATATATGATGAGACCTATCAAGTTAGAGGTATTGGGAAGCTTCCACCAAAGGAGGAGTTTTGGGGGCATTGCTCTAACCTACAAGTCTGGCATGAGCATGATTACGATACACGATTGCTTCACAGTAGCCTTGCTTTTCCTTTACTTAGGAGACTAGCAGAAGTGGGAGATTCAAAAGCGAAAGCGATATTTTTTGAAGAGATTGTTAACAGATATAAGAATGGAAATGAGTATACGAGGGAATATTTAGGTGAAGAGGGATATTTAAATCTCTTACCAATAGATATGAGATTTCACGCAATTTTAGAGGAAGAAGATTTTACAGCGCTTTATGATTTATGGGAGGAGCTTCAGAATGATGAGGGAGTCGATGATTTTACATTAGAGGATCTTTATTTTTATGAACTTTTTGAGATAAAGAACCGGCAAATAGTAAAACTTACCCTTAGCCAAGTGGGATTATCGAAATTTCCAGCTTCAATTCTTAAGATGAGACATCTTAAGGCATTAGATCTTTCTGGAAATGAAATAGAGCAAATCCTACGAAAAATATATCGTCTAAAAAAATTAAGAAGACTCCTTCTATATAGAAACAAAATAAAATATTTACCGATTTCAATTTGCTCAATGAAAAATTTAGAGGAATTAAGGTTAGATTCAAACCACATCCAATGTCTTCCTCTTCATATTGGGAATTTAATAAATTTAAAGAAATTAAGTATAGATAATAATAAATTAGGAAAACTATCTGAATCAATTTGTGAGCTAGAGAATCTAGAGGAACTTTATTTGAGAGGAAATAATATCAAATATTTACCAGAAAATATATCTAGACTAACTAATTTAAGGAATTTACTTTTAAATAGGAACGCTTTAGCTTGCTTACCGGATTCCCTATATAAACTTAGGAATCTAAGAATTCTGTATCTAGAGCGAAATAAGTTTAAGAAAACTCCTGAAGTAATAAAAAAAATGAATTTTGTTGAAAGATTAGACATTTAAATATAAAGTCATCAATCTTTATGATTTATCTAATTTTAATAATTCCATTTGACCTTCTATAAAATTATTTTTGAACCAAGTAATCATGGATCGTGCATCATTTAAAAGATATAATGGCCAACAATCGCTATAATCCCAAACTAATTCATTACCTTCTAAGTTCCATTTACTATTCCATTCATTATAAATTTGATTTCCTATTTCGCTAGATCTAATATCAAGGGCTCCTTTTCCTATACCAATTATATAATCATTAAAATATAGCTCTCTTTGAGAAGCAAAAAGTCCATAATTACCATTACTATTCATGTCTCCTTCTTTTATGAATACTTGAGCATTGAACATAACCATATAGAATACTATGCTTGCAATAAAGGTCTGAAATTCATTATCATTTAAGATCTTATTATCATATTTATTAAGAGTAAATTCTAAAGTATATCCATCAATTAAATCCTTAAATTCTTCGATTATTTTTTCATTAGTCATACTATTAATTCTTGATTCATCATTAAATCCTAAATGATTTTCAATATGAAATTCAGCTGTTAACTTTTGCCCATTTCCATAATTATTTGATAATATATCGTAAAAATTATTAAATAGATGTGTTATTTTGCCAATGAATTCTCTGGATAATATACTCTCTACATTAAGTTGTTGACCATATCTCAGGAATTTCTTATAGTTATAATAAAAAGCAGGTTGTATTTCATGGAGGTTAGCACCGAAATATTGAATAAATGCATTATAGTCCAAAGTTAACGTTCCATAATTCCTTTGATCCCAAAATGAATTGCTAATCCCTCTTAAATTTTGATCTATTAATAAATATGAATCAGTCTTATAGTCTCCAGTAAATAAATGTGTAAGGAATGATACAAAGTCTTTATTTCTTGTTGGATCACCAGGTCTAACTAATCGTTGGAAGGTAGTGGTAAATGCATAATTGATATATTTTTTACTCCAAATCTTCGGATTATCTTTTAGAGTATCGATTTCGAGCAATCCTCCAGCAGATCTCATCATTTCAGGCTTTAAAAGAAACTCTAAAAGATCTTTAAAAGAATTCATAATGGAAGTCTTTCCAATGATATTTTTGGTTTCAAGATAGGATGTACTAAAGCCTTTATCCATATATTTCGATATAAATATTCTCGCCAAACTTCCATAGTCTCTAGCGAATCTGGATTGTCTGATTGGATGTTCATATTTTCCATTGGTGAGCTCCTTTAAGAATATATCTTGAGACTTGGTATATATAGTCTGCGCTCCAAGATCCTTTACATCAAGGGTAGTTAAATGCCCAAAAACTAGTAGTGGAATAAAAATTCTATCTTTAAATCTATTTGGATTGTCAAAAGAGGTAAATCTATCTTTATACAAAGTATTGATTGGTTGGACTCTTTTCATATTAAGGATGTCATCCAACATTGTATAGTGAAAGACTAAAGGTGTAAATTTCACTTGATTTTCTTCCATAGATAATGAAATCATGCCTATTTTGAGCAATGAATAAAACCTATATCCGAAGACTTCTGGCAGAATTTCTTCCATTTGTCTTACAGCTTCAAATTCTTCACTAGTATAACTATATGAGCTAGTATAAGAGAAGGTAAGGCCAGAATGTGCTTCTTGATACTCTTTAAGTAAATAATTTTCTCCATTGTATTTTTTGATAAGCTCATTGAATGTATGATAGAATAATTTCTGATGGGATTGAGATAGATCAGCAAGTTCATCCATGGAAGGATTAAAATCAATTAGAATTGCTTTGATAACGTTCAGATCCTTCTCGAAGAAATTCTCAGAGACAATTAATTGTGATACAGATTCATATTTATACTTAATATATCCACGAGGTAAATATACTATAGATAATTGATCAATAACACTAATAATTTCACCAAGCTCATTCTTAACCTCATCATCAAGTTGATTAAAAGCAATAAATTCAGGAACTTTATAAGGTAATTCTTTCTCAGTTAAGCGATCTTTGGTGAATTGGATTAATGGGAGAGGAGATTTATATGGTTCAATATGCTCAAGCATTAAGGAGGTAGGCTGTAGAGTCATTTTAATATCATAACCGGTGGCAAATAGATAAGCAGCGTAGAAATTAGATTCATATCTGATAATCTGTTGATTCTCATTCCTGATCTCGGAGTATTGATAAAATTCATTTGCCCAATTTCTCTCTCGAATAGATAGGGTATTTTCAGAGTACTCCAATTCGCTAATTAACTTAATTCCTTCCTTGTTAGCAACAAAAATGTTATGGTGTACGATTGAATTTGCATCTTTAAAACCTTCTCGAATTTGGGTGTCAGAGAGTTCATGGATATGCTCACCCGGAACGAGTATTATTCTATTATCGAGATATTTATCATGGTGGCATACAACTAAGCCTCCTCTTGAGGCCATAGTTAATAGTTCTTGATCGGAGGTAATTGGTTGCATATCATCGACAAATCTATGATCTAATCTGTAAATTTGATATTGTGCTGGGAAGTCGCTAAGAGAAATCATTTCATTATTTTTATCTAAAAAGTGAGGATTGTAATCCATTCTTAATTGTAATTGAAAAGTTTCAGAGCTCGATGTTATAGTTAATTTTTCAAAATTATCTGGGTTAATAAGAAAATTAGCCAATTCGATAAAATTTTCTTTCTTTTTTAATTTATTTGGGTAAAATTGAGAATTGAAAGAACTAGAAGCTTTCTTTTGAACTTTTTCTTGGAAGACAGGATCTTGCATCATTGAACCAATGGCTTCTCTAAGTCCTCTCTTATTTGTATTCATTCCGCTATATTTTATATTCTGTTTCAATTCTATATTAATGAGGTCGATCAATGCTACAAGAAATACTTCATGATCGGCAAGTTTATGATCTAGATGGAAAATATCTTTGGAATAGAATGTTTCTAGAATTTTCTCGACATTAACAATAGTCTCGTCAAGATCTTGAACAATGAAAGGGGCAATTAATTGAACGATGCGATCGGGGAGATTTTTAATATCCTGACCGGTTGATAATCTCTTTACAACATCAACAATCATAGCAGAAATCCCATCACTACACATAGAATTTACAAGACTAACGGTATTAGTCTTCCCATCATACTTCACAATTGATTCATACCATGTGCTCTTAAGGTGTGTAGATACTACAAAAGCACCAAAATCGAAGATTCCTCCACCATCAAAAAATCTTCCTGTCTTTTGAGCTCCAGTGGTTGAGTAGAAATTGATAAGAGGAATTTTTTTATTATTTTTATCTATGATTGTATAAACTAAATCAAATGGATTAATTACTTTATCATTTGGATTGTATTTTACATTATCATAGACGGTAATTTTCTCGAGCTGTTCAGGAGTTAATTTATCAACAATTTCGTTAAACCAATCAATAATTTTACTCTTTAATACGGTAAATATGTAATTTTTTTCATTAGTGTAGCCAAAGTAGTTATCCATTCTTCTATTTATTATTAATCTATTCATAAGTGGATCAGTTAAAAAACATTCAGCGAAAACTTGTAGGAATTTAACTATGCCTTCACTTGTATGGAAATCTTGCTCAAATTGAGTAATTCTGTCTTTATCCTGTAAGAATTCTCGTAATTTTTGATTGATGTCTCCAATACTCATAGTAGGATCATCTATTCCACATTCTCGCATGATATCATTAAGAATTGTAAATTGGAGGCGATCTTTAACAATGTTCATAAAACTTTTCGGATCATCACCTAATTTCGCTATTTCATCATCAGATAAAGCGGAAATATCACTTTTTGCTTTCTCAAGTACTTCTTTAAAGATGTTATTATATAAATTTTGTACAAAGCTCTTATAATTATTTGAAATAATCTCATTTTGGAAAGTAGCCTCACTTGTGAAATAATTATTCCAATAGCTCTCCATTAGGTATCCAATGTTATCGATATATTTTATTAAATCTTGTTTATTCATGTTAGAAATTTCTTTATCATTTTTAATTGGTGCAATAGTTAATGTTAAAGATTTGTCTAATTTTTTAATAAGCTGAAATAATTCTTCATACATTTGAACATTATGCTCCGTAATAAGTACATCAAATCTTTCTTTTAACCAATATCCAAATTTATCAACATAAAATTCTTGTGCTTCTTGACTTAGACCTGTTGAACCAATATATTCCTCAGTATCTAATACTTCAATTTGTAAATCTATATTTTCTAAAGCTTTTCCATCAATCCAATCTTGAATGCTTATACTATCAATTCTTTCCCTATATCCTAGCTCATCTAATAATTGTGAAAAATCTCCATCTAAATCATAATGATGAATTACTCCTTCTGAATCGATATATTTCAAATAATTTGCCTCTATTGATAAAATATCTTGCTCATAAAATCGTAAATAAACCGGTTGATCTTTAGAAATGCCTAGGAATTCTTTAATAAGCATAAATGCTTCAAGATTTGATATTTTTCTATCCTCTGGATAAAACATAAAAGCGATTACTTGATCTTTCCATTTAAATATTGGATCAACAGCCTCAACAGCTTCAGTAGATTCTGATGCTTTTACAATAGGGATTTTAATCCTTTCTGATGATTCAATTACTTCCTCGTCAAATGATTTTTCATTTCCTAATATATCTAATTTCATTTGTGAACTATCTGAACTAATGATTCTTTCTTTGATATTCTTGGCATACTCAGAAATGGTGCTAGGAGCTCTAAACATATCACCTATTTTTCTTGCAACACTTCTTAATTTATACGGAAGAGAAAGTCTTGAATTTACTCTATCGAATACACTTGGTTTATGCTGCTCTTCAGTTTCAGGCATCCCTCCAATTGTAGGAAGAACTTCAATTTTTTCTGATACATCCCCTTCAATAAGAGTAGTTGTTGTGGGAGTGATACTAGGTCTTTCGAAAGTTGAAGTATCATATTCTTTTACCATCTTGTTATGAAGGCGAATGTTGTATGTATGCATGAGCCTCATATCAAGACCTTGTAACAAATTAGAGGCGGTATATTCTAAAGCGAGACCAGAACCCAAGAAGGTGAGCGAAGGCATAAATAACAATAACCCGCTGATTATAGACAAAGCTCCTAGCTTCTTAATTTTTGGAACTTCTGGTTCTTTACCGAATAATTTTAGATCACTGATCTTTGATAAAATAGAATCTTTAGCTTTAAGGAGTATATCAGCTTCCGACATCTTGCTATATTCCGATTTTAATAGGAGTGAACCATACCAAGTCTTAAATTCTTTACTTGCCTTCTGTGCCAAGAAGATCTGGGCGTTGTAGGAAAGCGATTGCTGTTGAGTTTGTAAACCTGTCTCACTGGAGAGATATCCGAAGAATTTGCTTTCACGGGCAGATGTAACCAAGGTGCTTATCCAATATGCTGCCTCTTGAGAGCCTTTGAAATATTTGACAGCTCCGGTCACTAATGTTTCAATAATTCCATCCAGAATGACTTCTTGAAGGACCTCAGATATAGAGCCAACCACGGTCCTAATCGCCATTTGAGTTAGTAATTGCTTTACTATTTGTGAGGTTGTTAATTTTCTAACTTGATCTGTCATCATGGTGTTTAAAGCTGTCTTGGCTACTTCTTTCCCAGCAATGGCGCTTGCCTCAGTATACATCTTTGTCGCCGAGCTGGTAAGATATGATCCAAGAAAAACCAATGGAGTAGAGATCATTGTGGATACCAAGGTAATATCTCGGGTATATTCTACTTCAGAGACCATATAAGCAGTTTGGGCTGCATATGTGTACAAATTAAAATAATCCATACACATGTGGGAAGTAGTCTGGATAAGTGCCAAGCGGGATGTATCCTCTGTGGTATCTGGGATTATTTTATGTATTTTTATCTCCAACTTGTAGTGATACTCATGTGATGGATTTATATTGATTTCAAGAAGCTTATGAATAGGGGTTATAAAGTAAAGATTTCCTGAATCTAAAATATATTGTGAATTATCTATTTCAATTGGAGATCCAATCTGCTGTGAATCCTTATATGGATATAATAATATCTGTGAAATTGGATATTCAAATCCGCCAAGTCTTGAAGCAAGTGGAACTTTAGCTTGATATTCAAGCATGGTTTCTGCTTCTGAGAGCTCTAGAGTAGCAATTCCCTTAGTATCTGCTGCATCAGGATGTTGAATAATAATTGAAAGCTGTCCTGTTGTTAGTCCATTTTCCTCTAGCTCATCATACCGTTCCTGACTTACAACTAAAGGTTTATACATAGCTCCATTGAACGCACCATCTATCTCCGAGAAAATATATGATGGAACTCCATCAACACATATGGGAATAATAGAGTGTAATTTACCATCAGTCTCTTCGGTAATACTATAAGTTGCATATCCAAGAGAGTTTGTCATGTATTGGGAATAGAGTTCAATATTTCCACCCTCTTCACTGTAACTATAGTCATCAATCTCATTATACGTATAGAGCTCATTTGATACAAGGAAAAAATCTAAATTATTGTCATCAAAAGGTAATTGCTCATCCATCGAGGAAGAGTTTAAAACCCCTCCCATTAGTAGAAAACTCAAAAGGCTCCCAGATACAGTCTGCATACGCTCCCAATTTGGAGGAGATACAATCACATGAGCAGTATAATCATTTCCAGAAGATTGACCTCTCACGGTTGTATAATATGCTCCTGTATGACCTGTAAGCGCTGAAGGAAGGGATTCACCCATAAAATCATCCCAGAAGGTCTTTTCATTCAGAGATTTAGGAGCTTTTCCAACCTTATCCTCTGGGTAATAAACATCTGCTTTTTGAACTGCTTCCATTTGATAATATTTGACATCCATAAAGTATTCTTAAAAGGATTTAGAGACAAAAATAAATAAAAGAGAGATAAAATTTATTTTCCCAAGCAAGAAGAACGGGTCATCAAAACTAAACTATTTTTATTACATATATTCTTTTCAATATTCTATTTAATTTTGATATAATTTTCTTTAAATATCCATCTTTAAAGATAAATTAGAAAAGAAAATGTAAAAAATAAAAGATAGAATATAGAAAAAAATAATTAGAATAAAGAAAATATCTAAAATTGATAATTAATACTAATATTTTTCATGAGTTCTTTATATCTTGACCTCAAGGTTACTTCTGTTACTCCCACGACTGTAGAAATCTCTTTTTGACTTACCCTTTTGTTTTTAAGTTTTGATACTAAATAAATAGATCCTGCACATAAACCTTTTGGATCTTTGCCACATATAGCGTTTTTATCAATAAAACCCCTTAAAATTTTAATGACATTTTTTTCCACTTCAATGGAAAGTCCTAAATCAGCACAATATCGAGGAATTAATGAGATGGGATCAATATTTGGAGGTTTTAAATTAAGCTCTCTAACTAAGATTTTATAACATTTTTTAACAATATTATCACTAATAGAGGCTTCATCTAAAATTTCTTGTAA
>Ga0315549_1001981_pt1 | contig 20282 bp, 17 predicted proteins | sample SalMarSW160200MG_FD_203101 | JGI IMG/M metagenome (GOLD analysis project Ga0315549, IMG submission 203101) | Salt marsh sediment microbial communities from the Plum Island Ecosystem LTER, Massachusetts, United States - Salt Marsh Sediment SW1601-200 ... | reverse complement strand
GCTGCATATACATATAGAGACTGGGCCAACCAAACCAACCGGGATTAAGATTACCACTTTTAAGCATGGAGATAACCCGCTCAGCTATCATGGGCTCATCTGGATGATAGATATAAGGCAGTCCAAAGTCTATCCCATATACTCTGACGAAAAAGCCAGCCGCCAGGATACCCAAAAGCGAAATAAGCCACCACAAAGGTACAATGCCAGCCAGGTAAATCAACTCTCCAAATTTCTTAATCTTGAGGAAGACCAGTCTCATCGCTCAAAGCCTTTTTCGGCAATCTCACCTCCCTCTGCTCAAGACTCACCAAGCAGTAAAAAGGTCTGCTTCACTTCTCATTTACTCTACTTTTTTCCTTGAATTTAAACAGACTTTTTCTAAAATCGCCTCGAAATCCTGAGTGATATTGTCCCAGCTATATCTTTTAACAAACCTTTTTACCCTTAAACCCTGTTCAGCCAGATCACCATTCTTAATTAACTTAACTGTTCTCTTTACAACCCCTCCTGGTTCATCAACATAGATAATCCCATTATTATTACCGAACTCCTTCACTACCCCAGGCAATCTCGTGGCTATCACTGGCTTACCCGCTGCCATGTACTCGTATATCTTTATGGGAACAATATTATGCGTTACTTCATTGTCATGAGCTGGAAACAAGCACAAGTCAGAGGCTGTCAAGAATTCCGGGATTTTCTCGTAAGGCTGCCAGCCAGCAAGAATTATTTTATCTTGCAAATTGTATTTTTGTTGAATCTTTTTAAGTTCAGAATAGAGATCGCCTTCTCCGACTATCAATAGTTTAAAGTTAGATTCCTGGTTTTTGATTTTGGCAAGACCTAAAGCAACTTCTTTCAATCCGGAAAAATCGTAAAGCCACCCCCATGAAAAAAAGAACAAAATCGTTTTCTTCAATTTTATACTGCTTTCTTACCTTGCTGCCATCAATATACGGATTGAAACGCTCAAGATCCACCCCTGCCCTTACCAAATAAGTTCGATCAGGATCGGAGCCCATTTCAATAGCATAATCCTTAAGTTTATCGTTTATTGCAATAACTCTATGGGAATTTTTTAGAGTCTTTTTCTCCAGTATTTTTGCCGCTAACCGAAAAGATCTAACAGGAACAATGCTATGCAGAACATCTATCAAATAATATATGAAAGGAATACCATTTTTCTTGGCCAGCTTCATAGCCATGTAAGTATTAAGAATGCCAAACCCCACAATTACCTCAGGCTTAAACTCTTTGACTTGTCGAGCAATTTCTTTTTTGTGTGAGAAAATCAGCGAAAGATAATCCAGTCCCGGAATCTTTACCATAGCTGGACGAAGAAGAGTAATATTAGCTTCCTTATGAACCCTTGAGACCCTCTCCAGAACTCGCCTTTTCGAATATAAGTTCTTCTCAGCCTCTTTTCTCCACAAGAGCTCATAGTCGATAACCCGAATTTGGTGTCCTCTTAGTGAGAGTCTCTCCATTAAATGGTGCTGTTGATGTGGACCTCTTTTAATCCAATCTGTTTCCTGAACCACCAAAATCTTCATTTTAGGTCCCGATAGCCTCTAGAATTTTGCACTTACCTTTATTTCATCCCAATGCTTTGAAATCCAGTCGATGGTCTTTTGAATACCGTCTTTGATCTCCGTTTTCGGACTGTATCCCAGAATTTTTCTAGCTTTCTCTATGGATGCTTTTCTTCTGATGATTTTATCCCAGCTTCTTCTTTTGACAAATACCACTCCTTTGTCATTTCCGGTAAGCTCATTAATCATATTGGCTAAGTCTATGATCTTAGTTTCTGTCTGCGAGGCTAAGTTGAGGGCCTTCCCTACAGCCTCGGGCAGCGCACCCAGTCGCAGGACCCCATCAACCACATCTTCGACAAAGGTAAAGTCTCTGGTTTCTTTACCGGATCCGGTTATAGGTAAGGCCTGCCCCAGCTTCGCCCGGTAGATAAAATTGGGGATGACGTTTCTATACCTTCCGGGAATTTCCCCGGGACCATAAACATTGAAGAAACGGCCTATAACTACGGGCAGGCCAAAATAGTTATAAAAGAAATTGCAGTATAACTCCCCTAAGAGTTTAGTGATTTGATAGGGAGTATCGAGTTTTAAAGATACAAAATCTTCTCTTAAAGGAAGAGGAGCCACACTTCCATAAACAGAACATCCAGATGAGGCAAAAACGAACTTTGAAGACTTAGTCAGGCGGGAATACTGCAATACCTTTAAAGTACCCAGGCCGTTGACCATAAGATCGGTTTCTGGATGATCAACCGAGTTCTGATTCGCAAAGTGAGCCGCTAGATGAAATACATAATCACATTCATCCGAAAAAGCTCTTTTAAGGGACTCTTCATCAAGGATACTTCCCTGAATGAAATTCACCCGGGGATCCTCAGGTACATTCCATCTTTCCGCAGAGGAAAGATCATCCAATATAGATACCTTCTGGACACCGACTTTCAATAAAGCAGAGGCTAAATTACTCCCAATACACCCGGCGCCACCGGTAATCAATATTCTTTTACCCGCATATTCTCTTAGATATTTTTCCATAATTTACCCCCCTGGGCCATAGAGAGCCTTCATCCATTCAATAGTTTTCGGTACTCCCTCTTCTAGGGGAATTCTAGGATCGTGTCCTAAATCCTTGGCCGCTTTGGAAGAATCAATTCTTTTAACTCTGGTAGTGAAAGGCTCAGCTTTTTTATATTCCACCCTGGAATCATCCTTATCCAGATAATCCAGGATAAGGTCTGAAATGTGCTTTATCTCACATTCCCACTCTTTTCTTCCGGCGATATTGTAAACTTCTCCCGAAATGAAATTATCAATTATGTTAGCTAAGGTTCGAGAGGTATCTTCTACATAATCAAAAATACGCCTATGATTGAGATAGACTGTGTAGGGCATATTCATTAAAGCTTTGTAGATAAAGTTTGGAATCACACCGCGGTAAGGAGTATAATGTTCATAAGGTCCATAGGCATTAACCAGTCGAACTCTTACTGTTTCTGTCCCATACATAGCCGAGGAGTTTAATACCTGCATCTCATTAACCCATTTGGTCATAGCGTAGTCATTCGTCTGTTTTATGGGGATCCTATCCATTACATCTTCTTTCATTACCCCGTCGTAATCTCCGTAAACCTCGGCACTGCTAAACAGTATCATTCTAAACTTTTTCCTTTCCTGAATCCTGATGAGGTTCTTAGTACCAATCACATTGGTGAGCCACAGGTTCTCATAGTAATCTTCTCCATTCCAGCGCCCATACTCTGCCGCAGCATGATATACATAATCATAGTCCTCTCTTTCAAATATTTTTTCAACTTGCCGATATTCACCGAGGTCACACCTTATATATTTATCTTCAGATGAATGCATCAAATCACAAATCCAAACTTCATGACCCCTTTTTCGCAGGTCCGGAACGAGATTTGATCCAATAAATCCTTTGCCGCCGGTGACCAGCACCTTTTTTTCCTGCCATATCTCATCCTCCAAATCTTAAGTTTCTATTTTAGTAGCTCATTAAAATACTCCTTTAATATTTTAACGATCCTTCTCCCAGACGTTCCATCTCCAAATGGGTTCTCCCAGCCAAGTTTTTTGTTTATCATTAGCCTTGCACTCTCGAGTATCTTCATGGTGTCTGTTCCAGCCAATACATTTGAACCGACATCCAACGTCTCTGGACGTTCAGTGCTATCTCTTAAGGTCACACAGGGAACTCCTAAAATACAGGTTTCCTCCTGAACACCGCCAGAATCGGTCAATACTAGTTTGGCTCCGGCCTCGAGCCTTAGGAATGAGAGAAAGTCGATGGGACCAATTAATCTTACTGCCCTTGGCTCTATTTTGAACTCTTTCATTTTTTTCTTCGACCGAGGATGAAGGGGACAGATTAATGGCAGATGAAATTCTTTCGTAATCCTTTCTAAGCTCTGTAAAATCCTGGTAAATCTCTCCATATTATCAACATTTTCCTGTCTGTGAATGGTAACCAAAATGTAATCCCTATATCTTAAATCTAATTGGTCAATTAAATCGGTATCTTTTAATAACTCAGAGTAAAGATGAACAGCATCTACTATGGTGTTCCCAGTAATAAAAATCATCTCTTGAGGTATTCCTTCTTTCACCAGATTTTGCTTTGCTTCTGGGGTAGGAGCAAATAAAAAATCGGAGCAATGATCAGTTAAGGTTCTATTTATCTCCTCCGGCATTATTTTATCAAAACTTCTCAGCCCAGCCTCAACGTGACCAACTTTTATACCTAACTTAGATGCTGCTAAAGCACCAGCTAAGACTGTATTAGTGTCCCCTTCCACCAGAACTATATCGGGTTTTTCTTCCTCCAATATCGACTCCAATCCCATAAGCATCTTACCAGTTTGCCTAGCATGAGAGCCAGATCCGATTCCTAAGTTATATTTTGCCTGTGGCAGTCCCAATTGTCGAAAGAAGGTCTTGTCCATGCCATAAGAGTAGTGCTGGCCTGTATGCAAAATAAAGTAATCTAGCTTTAGTTTTTCGCATTCTTTTATAATAGAGGACATTTTGATGATTTCAGGGCGAGTCCCCAAGACAATAGATATCTTCATTTTTCCATAATCGTCAAAACTCCTGGAAGAGAGTTCTCTTAAAATTCATGGCCAGCTGCCGGATAAAGAGAAAGTCGTCTCAGACGAGACTTGAATTCGAATTTTGACACCGATTAACTATTGTGGCATATTTTCCAATACGGACCGAATAAAATGCCTCATCGGCTTGCAAGACATAGCGGCATTATGTTTAGCGCCACCATAGTGGCAAACCTACTTGGCTATCTGTTTCATCTATATATGGGTCGATCCCTGGGACCAGCAGGATACGGAATATTAGGTTCGTTGCTGGCGGCATTTTATGTCCTTTTCATTCCTTTAGGGGCCATCTCCACCGTAGTTACAAAATTCACCTCTGAATTCAAAGCAAGAGAGGAATACGGAAAAGTAGCTTCCCTCCTTTTTTTCGGTATGAGAAAACTATTCCGCTACACCATTCTCATATTTATTGGATTATCCCTGAGTAGTTGGCTGATAGCCAATTTCTTAAGAATTCCTTCTCCTTTCCCGGTCATTCTTATGGGTCTTGTTTTAGCATTCGCAGCAGTTTTGTCAATTCCCCGTGGAGTTCTACGAGGATTACAGAAGTTCGGTCAATTGGGCCTGAACATAAGTCTAGAGACACTTATACGTCTCCTCCTCGGTGTTCTACTAGTCTCCGTGGGTCTGGGTGTAAATGGGGCTATCCTTGCTTATGGCCTGGGCTATCTTGCCGCCATTCTTTTAACACTCACACCTTTGGGGTTTTTGTTTCACCTACGGAATGAGACAATAGATGTTTCCAGAATCTACAAATTTTCCCTGCCTGCCTTAACCATGTCCGTCTGCCTCGCTGTCATGACAAATGTCGATCTCATCTTTGTCAAGCACTTCTTTACCTCAGAAGAGGCAGGAGTTTATACTGTGATCTCGGTTTTAGGAAAAGTTATGTTCTTCGTCTCCTCCGCCTTCACTATCCCCATGTTTCCCCTGGTATCCGAGCTTCACACCAGAGGAGAAAATACCCTACCAATTTTGAAGAAGAGCTCAATTTACGTTATCTTGTTTTCTGGCATTGTCCTGGCAGCCTACTGGCTATCCCCTTCTTTTATCATCAACACCTTATATGGCTCTGCATATTCAGCAGCAGCTCCCTTATTGGGAACCTTTGGGATAGCCATGGGCCTTATCGCTCTAGTTATGGTATATACGGCGTATCTTCTGGCTCTCAAGGATATGCGATTTATCAAAGTGCTTCTTGGATGTACTTTTCTCGAGATTGTTTTACTAGGGCTGTTTCATCGAACTTTACTTCAAGTAGTTCACGTTTTAATTCTCACCAACGGTCTTACCTTATTTTTACTCTTCCTCTCCAAGTTAAAGACGAGACAAAGAACTTGACCTTAAATGATTCCCACAAACCCCTTTTTTGAAGTAGATCATTTATTTCTGCTTTTGATTCTTAACCACGAGGCTATTCTCACGATTTATTCTCAAGCCTGAGCCTCTCCTCATAAAGTTTGATATCTATACTAAAATAGTAAAAAGCCTTAAGAACATTATATATATAACCCGCCTTTCCATCGAGAAAACCGCCCCTGATGAAATATGAATACAGAAAATAAATGATGGATCTACGGGGAAGCTTAAAGAAGAGCTCCTTTAAAAATCGCCTTCGCTCAATCTTAGAACCAAATAGAGAAGCTTTTAACTCCTTTTCTTTATCTATTTTTGTCTTGTAAGAATAAAGGTGGGTCTCCCAGTCAGAATAAATGTTGTGACGGTGAAAAAAGTGATGAAGGTCTTTAAAATCATGATGAATCATCTTGTTTTTTAATTTGCCAACTTTTCCTCTGATTACAGGATGTTCATCTATTTCCACATCATAATCAGTTACCTCCGGGATATCTATTTTTTCAAATCGTCCGAGTCTATGCCTGAAAAGAACACATTTGCACATGGGGAGCCCGTGTTTCAATAACTTGCCCAAAAAGTAATAATCATACTCAACCAGAAAGCCCGAAAACTGAGTACCACTAGCAACTATCTGCCTCATCTCCTCTGCAAGCTCAGGTGTAACCTTTTCATCAGCATCCAAAAACAAAACCCACTCGTGGGAGAGGGACAGTTTCTCAAGAGCCCAATTTCTCTTCTTCGGCCACCTACCATTCCAGCGAAATGGAACCACCTTGTCTGTGTATTCCTTGGCAATTTCTCTCGTACGATCTGTGCTTTCGCTATCCACAACGAAAATTTCATCCGCCCATTTAACACTCTCCAAGCACTGACGGATGTTCGTGTCTTCGTTACGAGTGGGAATAATTACAGATATAGGAACCTTCATTCCCAATGCACCTCAGTTCCTGGCTTCCTTTATTTTTGATTTCACAAACTTTCTGTGCAACCACAGAGCGGAAAAGTTGCCACAAACTTGAGCAAGTTTCAAAAACGTGTTTCCATCGCAACAAATTAATAATTTATCTTCAAAAAATTGTTTTATCTGAGATACTAGAGACTCTTCTCCTGATTTTATCCCAGTTTCTTCTTTCAATAAATTTTACCCTACTAACGGTTGGCAGTCAAATCCACGATTTTCTGGTAACTTTTCAAAATTTGGTAGACAGGTTCTAATTTCTTCTCATTAATGGCAAGATTCTGAAAAATTAGTTAATTTAAGAACTAATTTTGCTTTTTATAAGAGATTGCTAAAAAACTAAAGAATCTAAACTGGCTTAATCCCTTGTGGGGCAAGGAAATCATTTTGGAGAAACTTTTTTAGATTTTTTTCAAATTTGCTTCTCTTTTTCTTTTGCCTTTAGTTCTTCCAGATTTCCTTTTTCTTTCAATCTTTCTTCCCATTCTTTAAATTGTTTATTTCTTTATAAGTTTCTATATATTTTTCTATATATTTTTCTATTACTTTCTCCATTGTAAATTTGTCGGACACTAATGCCTTTGCATTTTCTTTAATTTGGTTTTTCGTTTCATTATTTTTTTTCAAAAATCGCTTTATAGCTTTAGCTAGTGTCCCTGGCTTATTTTCAACCCAGCATCCACAATTATATTCTTCCAATATCTTCCAGGGCGTACCTGTTGAAGCAATCACTGGAAGACCCCTCTTCAAAGCTTCGATAACGACATTTCCAAAATTCTCAGTGTGCGAAGGCAGAACAAATATTTCTGCTTTTGAATATAAATTTTCTTTGATATCTCCTTGTACATGTCCGATAAATTTAACTCTTTCTGAAAGACCAAGTTTCCGAGTCAACTGTCTGAGTTTCCATCCATAGGAATTTTTACTATTACCGGCAATGATTAATACAATATTGTCATAGTTAATACTTGCAAAGGCTTCTATTAAATTCTCTAACGCCTTTTTAGGGAATATGCGGCCAAGATACAGAATATATTTACTGTTTTTACTAATACCAAATTTCTTATATATATCTACTTCCTCAAATAGTTCTTCGAAATTCCCGATGGCATTGGGAATGACAAAACATCTAACATCTTTGCCAAGATATCTTTCAATGTGTTTTTTTTCATTTTCACAGGTAGCGTGAAAAAAGGAAGCTTTTCTAAAAATTACTCTGACTAATTTAAAATAGAAGAGTTTCTTAGCCTTCCCATAAAAAAGGGCTCCTTCATCTAATTCACCTCGCGGTGAAACAACAAATTGTACGCGTTCTAAATTTGCAATAAAAGCGACAATAAAAGACATAGGAAAAAATATTGAGGTTATATGAACCACATTATAATCCCTCACATTTTCAAAGAACCATTTGTATAGCCAGGGACAGATAAAGTGCTTGCCATAATAGTTAAAAAAATAACTTCTTACCCCATATTTATTTACACTCTTGCCTGGTTTAATATCCACGTCTTTTATTCCTTTCAGAGTGCTTATGACTGTGGTGTCGATACCTTTTTTATTTAACTCCTGATTCAACCAATAAACTGAGTTATCTGGTCCACCTTCTTGTGCGGGATAAAATGAACCTATTGGAAATAAAATCTTCATCTTCCATAGCCACCTTTGCCCATAAGAATTTTATTAATTAAAATTAAGGGAATAACAGAATATAAAACGCCTCATATTATATAGATGTAGGAAATTCAGAAAGGCTCCGTAGTCATCCCACACGGTCCCTGGCATTACATCTTGGGGTTCAGTCCAGTCGATCCGAAAGTCTTTTATCCCATAGGCTTCAATATTGAACACTCCTGCCACAGTTCCTACCAGTTCCCCCATATATTGACTATAAAAATGCGCAGTTACTTCTGCCCCACAAGGTTCGCCGGCATAGCTTTGGAGCCTTCCGGTAATATAGACTTTGCGGTTAGTATATCGGTGAAATTCCGAGTAAAGAATTTCCACAGGACAAGGGGTAGTAGCATAAACCCTACCTGAACAAGTATGCTCCTCTCCTCTATGTACACAGACGTAATACTCATACTCTCTCATTGGTTGAAGGTTGCAGTGCTCATAACTGATGGTGTTGGAGGGAAGCGTAGCGATTGTCTGATGCTGAATTCCCCACATAGTCGGACACAATACCCTGAAATAATCTTCATCGGTTGAGTTGTCCTGCCAAGACAAGTTGATTTGATTATAACTCACTGCCGTTGCCGTTAAATTACTGGGGGCTATTAATTCGGGAGATGCAAAATATTTTCTCCTACACCCAGTTGAAGCTATTACTAAAGCCACCACTAGCAATAATAAATATTTTTTTCTGATTTTTCTCCCTCCTTCACTTATTTTTTAAATACTCCGTCGGAACCTCCCTTAATATTTATTGTCATCGGAACGCCACAGAATGGAGAATAAACAAAACATAATGTGGTTGTAGGCTCTGGGCTAAAACAGATCAAGGTCTTTTTGGACTTAGATAGTTGAATTACTCCTTGACCTTGTTTGATCTCGAATAAGTAAATATTCCCCTTCAGGGCAGTATTCAAAGAACTAATCAGACAGTTTTGACCTGTTAAACTGTCAACTCTTGCTCCTGGGGAGGACATCAGTCGACACAGAGTGACTATTTAACAATTTAGGCTCCGCGGTTATCAAAGCGATGAAATACCAGATAATCGGTAAAAACATGATGAATAAACGCCTGACAGACCCCCCAGTCCCGGAGCTGTTCCAACCTGATGCAGTTAGTGAATATATATAGGTTGCTATTACGAATAGGATTAGGTTTAAAGCAATCATCAGAAATAAAAAACGATGTTTTCGTAGCCTGTCAACATAGAGCAAGCTAGCTAAAATGAGCATAGCAAAAGCCACTTGGAAGTAACCCACCCACTCCCATAAAAACAGCATGACCTCTTTCCATCGCATAAAATCAAGCAAGTTGCCAGACATGTCCATACTAGTAGAAATCCTGGATGTTATACCAGGGGAAATACCAAGGTGCAAGACGTGTTGAAAATAGATCTTCCATAGGGGCTGAATGGCAAAATAGAGAAGAGCAAACAAAAAAGGAGCGAAATAGCGCTTTCGAGAAAGACTGAAGACCACTAAAATGGCCAAATATCCTGAGAAAAATATCTCTGATTCATATCTCACCCAGGAACTCAATCCCAAAAAAATCCCTGCTAGAACTAAAAAGCCCCTTTTCTCTTGAGTCATCCAGCGGTAAAGGTATAAACTCGCCACACTAAAATAAAAAGTAAAGGGAAAATTGGTATAAGCACAGGTTGCATGAGAAAATAGGTGAGGAACGGTTACTAAAATCAAGGTAAATATCAGGCAGTGGTAGCGAGGGCTATAATCCTTTAAGGAATAATAAAAGATGGTAGCTAAAGAAATAAGAAGTAAGGGATAGAAAATCTTAGGATTAGCCCAACCCCAAAGATATAACCAGGTATGCACCAGAGAAGTCATAGGAGGATAGGAGAAAACCGCTCCTGGGTACTCTATGTTCAGGGAAGCTGCCTGGGGAAAGAACAGAGTCCGGGCAAGAAGCCTCGCCCTAAAATCATAGACTGTTAAGGCATCAGACCAGTAAACAGGCCAGTAAACGCCAATCACTATATTAGAAAAGATAAAGAAGCATAAGAGTGAAACTATAATTTTTTCAAAGATTGAAAGAGAGCCAACAGCTTCCTTTATCCTTCGGAAAAGCTGGATTTTCCTTAGTGAAAAGCCAGCAGTCCAGTTTTTTTTTATGAGATACCCAAGGAGAACAAAGAATATTCCGCCCACAAGAATAAGAGTATTTAGCAAGGAAAACTTAATTCCAACTACGTTCAGGAAAAACATAGCCAGGGTTAAAAAGGCAAAACCCAAACCATAACTCAAAGCAAGACATTCCCAGAATTTGATCTGGGGGCTGATTAGGAGAGTTATAACAAAGCCGAGTACAGTGGGAACTACTAGTCCTACCAGAAACATTTTACTTTGCCGTAGCTCTTGAAATTTCACTCCTTAATATTGGTGAGCACCGTATTAGATTCTGGGGCCCCTGGTCAATATATTTGCTTCGCTTGGATAATTAGCCGCATCCCAAGGAAACCTTTCTCCATTTTGCCATCTTTTCCATCGTTCAAGATCTTCTTCAACCATTATTTTCACCAACTTTTGAAACTTTACCTTTGGCTCCCAGCCCAGTCTCTCCTTTGCTTTTGAGTAATCTCCCTGGAGTAAACTCACATCCAAAGGCCTAAAGAATCTTTTATCCTCTTTAACATATCTTCGCCAGTCTAAGTCTAAGATATTGAATGCTTCCTGGAGAAATTCTCCTACCGAGTGGGTCTCATTGGTGGCAATTACATAATCATCGGATCTTTCTTGCTGCAACATTAACCACATTGATGCTATATATTCAGGAGCATAACCCCAATCTCTCTTAGTCTCCAGATTCCCCAATTTTAATTCCTTCTCTAAGCCTAAGAAAATCTTTGCCGCGGTATTAGAGATTTTTCTGGTTACAAATTCTAAACCTCTTAGGGGTGACTCGTGGTTAAAAAGAATCCCATTACAGGCAAACATCCCATAGCCCTCCCTATATATCCGGGTTATTGAGTAGCCGTACAATTTAGCTGCCGCATAAGGAGAGGACGGCTGGAAAGGAGTACTTTCATTCTGAGGGGTATGGGCGTTATCTCCGTATAACTCACTGGTGGAAGCCTGATAAAACTTGATTTCTGGATTAACTTGTCTTATTGCCTCTAAGACCCGAGTAACTCCTAAGCCGGTAATCTCACCACTTCCTAAAGGTTGCTCAAAAGAGGCCCCCACAAAACTTTGCGCCGCCAAGTGATATATCTCTTCAGGCTGAGTCATCCTGATTGCCTCAACAATGGAAGACATATCTGCTAAATCAGCCGGGATTAGGTTAATTTTCTCAAAAATGCCAAGGTATTGCAATCTCCAAAAATTCGGAGTACTTAGCCTGCGGTATGTTCCATAAACCTTATAACCTTTACCCAACAAAAACTTTGCTAGATATGAGCCATCTTGACCAGTGGTTCCTGTTATCAACGCTCTTTTCAACTTTTCCTCCCTGGGTTTTTAAGTTTGCTTTTTATCTAGTTCCTCAAGGGCTACACGAGCCCAACCATTTAATGGATCCAGGTTCAGAACTTTCTCAAAATTCTTTCTGGCTAAATCAGTCTCATTTCGCTCTTTATAGACCTCCCCCAGAGCTAAATAGAACCAAGCAATATCAGGCTCAAGCCTGATCGCTTCTCTATACTGAGCGATTGCTTCAGGCTGGTTGCCCTCCTGCCTATAGATGTCTCCCAAACAATAATAAACCCAGCCATTCCACGGCTCAAGGAGAGCTGCCAGTTTGTAGTTCGCTATAGCTTCCCTTATCTGATTCCTCGTCCTATAAAAATTTCCCTTTCTCAGAAAAGTTGAAGCATTGTCAATCTCACCGGCTAACTCCCCATTTTCCACTTTCTCTCCTTTTTCAAGTTCTATGATACCCCACTTTTCAAGATATGGCATCTCCAGAGGAAGACCGGTATTCACCCCAATTCTGCTAATCCACATTTTCTTGGTGTCCCAACCCCTTGCAAGACCGTATTTTTTGGCTCTTTGACAAAGATCATCAATCAATAGAAACTCCCAAGAGCCTATTTCTCTGTTAGGCCCGGATCCAAAAATGCTCCGCTTACCATTATGGTATGTAACCTCTGCTATGAAATTAACACTGTGTTTAATATTTGCTTTCACCTGTGCTTTAATCACTGTCTCACTAGTAAGCGGCGTATGGATATTTTTGGTCCAATAATCGTATTGGTTGAAACTATAGGTGAGTTCAATATACTCTATGTAGTGATTATTAACTTTCACCAGATGATGATCATTGACTTCCCTTTGGGAGTCAAATACGTAGTTTTTTAAAAGCTCCTTCGAATGGGCCGACTTTTGGTCTGACCCTTTGGTGGCAACATCAAGCCCATTTATCAAAAATTGCCTTTTGGATGGCAGATGGTAAAATTTCCTCACGTTAACCGGAAATTTTGGCCATCCATATAGTCTTTGATCTTTAGCCCTACCCTCTCCCCAAGCGACCAACACATGGGTAATGGTTTTATCACGGTTGGTTGTATCCCGAGATCCCCCCCGCAGTCCCCTTGGGTAAAGAAAGTACTGAAGAAGCGATGAGTTTCCCACATTTAGCCAAAATACTTCCGGAGATGGATGCATTATGACCGCCTCCGGTGGAGTATGGTCTTTTACAAGTTTTAAAAGATTGTAGTAGCCCCATTTTGCCGCCATTTTCTGATCATAAGAAGCGAAAGGATATTTCAGGATAGGTTGCCACAATGAAATCACCCCTCTACCTATTCGGGCGATATTACCAGTGGCAACCCAGAGAATAACCCCTACCACCATTACCAGAAACCGAACTTTCACAAAGAGGCGCTTGGTTGAATTTGAAAATCGCACACTACCTTCTCCCTTATACTACTTATCTCCTTTTTCACTGACCACTTTCACCAGAGAGTGGAAAAATCCTTAAGGTCTATTCAAGCACCTTGTCAATAGTGTAACCCTGATTATCCTTGGATCTCGTACTGACTATTATCTCGCCGATCAACCCGGTAGATATGATCTGAAAGCCAATTAACATTAACAACATCCCCAAGATGAGCAAAGGTCTAGATCCAATTCCCTGCTTAAGTATTATCCAGAGCATGGCTAAATAAATATTAATAACAAATCCCGCCGAAAATACCAACAACCCAATCACCCCGAATAGATGAAACGGTCTTTCCACATATCTGATTAGAAAGATAACGGTGAATAAATCCGTCAGCCCTCTCAAAAGTCTTTCAGCACCATATTTAGACTTACCGTGCCTCCGTGGATGATGTCTTACCTTAATCTCACCAATCTTGTAACCTCTCCAGCGAGCAAGAACGGGAATATATCTGTGCAGTTCACCGTAAATATCAATATCTTCGACAGTTTCCTTCCGGTAAGCTTTAAATCCACAATTAAAGTCGTGAATACCGGCTCCGGTTAATAGAGAAGTTAAACGGTTAAATAGTCTGGAAGGCAGAGTTTTTGAAATGGGGTCGGCTCTTTTAAACCTCCAGCCCGTAACTAAATCATACCCCTCATCAAGCTTGTGAAGAAAATTGGGAATCTCCCCTGGATCATCTTGAAGGTCAGCATCCATGGTTATGATTACCTTACCCCTAGCATATTTAAACCCGGCAGAAAGTGCGGCCGCTTTGCCAAAGTTTTTCTTAAAGCGAATGCCCTTTACTGTTTTCTCCTTATTATAAAACTCCTCTATGATAGCGAATGAATTATCCTGGCTACCATCATCGACAAAGATCACCTCATAGGTCTTACCCAGACTGTTCATCATAGATTTTAACCGGGTGTATAACTCGGGAAGACTTATTCCCTCATCGCAAACGGGAATAACTACTGAAATTTCTTTATCCACTCTGTTTCCCCCATATCTATCTATTTAATCACAGCGATCTTTCCTATCTTCTTCTCCCCCACACTATTGGTAACCAAATAGATATAAATACCCTTAGCCACAGTCTCTCCCTGGTTATTCTCCACATTCCAGGGCCAACTTATCTGCCAACTCACATCCTCCCTGAAGACCTCTTCAGCAGAGAGATTGAAGATGCGAATAGTTGCATCAGGCGTTAACCTATCAAAGATAATTTGGGTATGCCCCTTTGCTGGACTAAATGGATTAGGGTAGACTATCAAACTTAACAAATTTGCAGAGAGGACTCTGTCAGGCCCGCTTGTCTCGATTGTTGGCGCACCACCCGCTTTTGCATTGCTCTGATCTTTAGCCTCAAAGTAATAACTGTAGTCCATGCCCGTAGCTAAGTCAGTCTTGGTATAAGTATAAAGCTTCCCATCAGTATAGGTAGTATCCCCGGTATCCACCTCATCCATAGCGAGGGGACTATCCGAGATCTCCGATCCTTCCTTCAAAATATGAACCTTGGGATAATCATTTTTGGGAGCATCGTTGTCCAGATCCGTGTACATTACCCGATAGATAAATTGTGTAGAAGTATTCCCCCTATCTGGATTCAATCCATCCGAGACATAATTGGGTTCCCCGGTCCAGGAGAGGATTGGAGGCGTGTTAAGGGATAAATTTAGCCGCCCCGAACCGTAGATGCTATCCTTACCTGGATTACCCATGTCGACGGCGCACCTCTCCAAAATTACCTCTATTTGATCTGAGGCAACCCCAGGATATCTGGACAGTAACAAAGAAGCGGCACCGGTCACATGAGGCGTGGCACCGGATGTCCCCCCTTGCCGGCCAGAAGTAAAAGTAGCAACGTTGGTAGGGCCGCTTATGTCAGGCTTAGTCCTTCCGTCGGTGGTAGGGCCCTGGGAACTATAATCCTCCTGGGGGCCAGTCTGCCAATTGGCCTGATCAATGGCAGCTACAGCTACGACTCCTGCGGCATCAGCAGGTGCCGAAAGACTATGGGCCGGTGTTTGATATTGTAAAGAGTGAGAAAAGCTAAAGATCTTCAACTCTTTATCCTCGGTAGCATTATATCTGTAAATAGCTATATAGTAAGTGTTGGGTGAAGCATTCTGGAGGACGATGCTTTCCGCAGGGGGTTGAGTGCCGGTCTGTCTATTGGTTGAATCAGCTATAGGCACAAGATCCGAACCAAATAAAACAAATAAATAAAGATCGTAATCCTGGCTAGTGGTAGGCCAATCATTCCAGGTAAGGTATATGTAAATGTCCTCTCCGCTAGATGTCTGGATAATGTTTGTCTGGTCTCCCGGACTAAAATCATGCCAATTATCATTATCACCATCGGTGAACAATCCCTGATAATGTTTCTCTGCCCAGTTGCCGGCAGCATTAACCCAGAGAATACCCCTGGATCGGGCATCGTCAGCAATACTACAGACCAACCCGGTTCCATCGGTAAAGTTTGTATTAAACCAGGCCCAGGAATGATTAATAATATCCACACCTTCAGAAACACAGTAATCTTTAGCATTTTCAAGATCAACCTCATCGGCTATCTTAATGAGGTAGAGCTGGGCTTCAGGGGCAACATCATGTACGATCTCAGCCATATCGGTTCCATGAGTGGTCCCATTACTCAGTCCTCCCCCTGTAAAATCCTTGCCTATAATGGTATAGGGTATCTCCCCGTTGGCTTGGGCGGCTGCTAATCTCTCAAATCCAAGATCAATAATAGCCACTTTAGTATTTTGACCCTGATAGCTAGAGTTTTGATATGCTAAAGCGTTGATTAGTTCAACTCCCTCACTTCTTACTTCGGCAGGAAGAGGAGTAAGAGGTAATCTTATGTATGAGATACCAGCAACTTTGTCGGCAATCTTATCGAGGTTAGACACAGGAACACTCGCCCTCAGTAAATGAGAAGAGACAGCCTCAACTTTAGCTCCCCAGGAGCGCAAACCTGCCTGATCAATAAATGAAGAATCTTCATTTTCCGGCGGTACCAAGACAACAGTGATTTCATCATCATGAAAGGGAATCTGTCTCTTACGGGAAAAAGTCTCCGCCACTGCCCTACCCTCAATGTATTTCTCTCTCAGCATTCCCAGTACACTCTCCATCTTAGGGTGATACTCTTTTCCTGCCAGTCTCTTTGGTAAATTCATGGCTAAGGCCGAGTGATTAGACCAGTCTGTTAACCCAAAAATAGCCATAAGTGCTATCACCAAAGCAATCCTCGATGAAAAATTTCTCATTGACTCCTGCTGAGACGGTAGAGTATTATTTTTCTTCCTCGGTATTGGATCACGTGTACTACTTCCAATCCCTGATGATCTTTGCCTGGGTCAAGTAGAAAGGTAAGGCGAGGCCGCAGCCGGGGGATTATGTATTCATCGATCACCAGATAATCAATTCTTTTTGACCTTGCATATTTAATCAATTCTGCGTATTCACCGTAATACAGTGGATTCCATTTGGATCCAGCATAAAAGGGCACCCCCGCCTTTCTCGACATTACCAGGCTATTTGAAATATTCTCTATATTCTCCTTCATCCATTGACCCATAATTTTATATTCGTAAGGTACTATACTTTTTTTCTTTAAAATCAGATGGGCTGAAGGGATACTCATCCCCAAGATGAGTATCCCTGGAATTATGAATCCCCAAAGAGGAGAGGTGATCCTGTTTGAATTCGAAAACTTCCGTCCTAACCAGCTTTCAATTTCAACTGTTACTTTTGCCAGGCCCAGAATCAGAATAGGTAGATAAGGGAAAAAATATCTAGGCTCAATATGAAAAAGAAGAAAGGCTGAGGCAGAAAGCAAAATAACCATTAGATAAAACTCCTTGCCAGTGAATCTCCTATCCCAAACACTCTTGAATAACCCGACCAGTATAACCGATAACATGAATAGCAGCGAAGTTTTTACTATGGAGGAAGAAACTCTTAATCGTTCAGCGTTTTCGACTATTTTGGGGTATATGCTGAAAAAATTTTTTATAACGACACGGAATAGTCTTTCCGGATGAGCAATGGCGAATCTAATCACCCCTCCCCCGGACTGAGAAAATCTGGAGCTCTTGTACTTTACCCAGGATGGTTCTTCAGAGAATATGAAGCTATCTTTCTCTAGATTACCACCTGATAGGTGCGCCTCAGAGAATTGAATATAAGCGGTATTACCACTAATAAGCCATTTTCCAGTATGTCGGTGTAAGAAAACCCAATAAGGCAACGAAACTATAACGAAGCTTGCTAATAGAAGAACGATCTTCGCTAAAATCCGTTTTTTAGTGGGCCTGGAGACAAAAAACTTTGAGAACAAGAGGAAAACTATAAAGATAGGTATAAATATAATACCCATAGAATGAGTAAGGTAAGCCAGCCCAATCATTATACCCGTTAAAGAAGCCCAGAAAATATTGGTACTGCGCAATGTTTGCCAGTTAAGGGCAACAGAACTTATCAATAATAATGTATACAAAGGCTCACAGCGAATTTCTGTTGACCCGTACACCAGAGGTGGAAAAACTATGGTAAAACCAGCGCATACTAATGCCACTTTCCTCCCGTACATTTGTTTTGCCAGGTAGTAGATAGGAATGACCAGAAGAGCGGTAGCAATGATTGAAACCATTTGGCCAGAATATTCTAAATTGCTAGTGAAGAACCAGAAGAGCCCGATGAGAATAGGATAAAAGGGCGGATGAATTAACTCCGGGCCTCCCCGTAAGGAAAGACCCTTTCCCGAAAAAAGATTCTTGCCCACCAGAGCATAGCCAACACCATCTCCACCTCCGTCTGAGCCAACAAAATGGAAAAAGTGCAACGAGGTAAGCCCAATAAGAAATGAAATCACCACTAAGCAAACCAGAACCAGTAACTCCTGATTATTAAGAAATCTAATCAATTTCCCATTCATAGTTTATAATAAAGAAATCCTTTGATTTAAGGGCTCTATCTCTGGCTTTTTCAAGATAATATCTGTTAATCCCGCAATTGATCCAGCGACCCAGGATAGTTTGGTAAGAAATTCAAAAGGAATAATAAGAATATGTCTCAGGTCATTTTTCATAGCCCAATAAGCAACTCTCAGATGACTTGCCAGGGACAAAGTAAAAAGAATTATGAAAGGAAGAGGCGTCCAAAGGATTAAAGGCAAGGCTAATAACATCAAACCATGAATGAGGAGTTTGAAATATTCAGTCAGATTTCCGTGTTGGCTGGTAAATCGCCCAGAAGTTCTCACTAATCGAACCATCCATCTTGCTGTGGCCGTCTGTCTTTTTAAGTGTTTCCAGAGTGACTCCGGGAAGTAATGTAGAAATCTGGCCTTCTTGACCAAGTATATTCTATAACCCTCATCCAATATTCGATAAGCCAGCTCATCGTCTTCCATAAATTTGAGTGACTCGTTAAATTTTCCTACCTTTTGGAAAAACTGCTTCTTAATAGCGACACAACCAGTCCAGATAAAGTCCAAGTATTTCAATTTTCGAAAAACATCTCTAGCTTTTATAAAGAGAAGACGAGCAATTAGACTGTCGGGGTTAGCTATGTCAATATAACCTTGAGTCATTCCGATTTTTGAATTCTCCAACGGTTTCACCATATTGCTGATGAGATCTGGTTCAACAATACAGTCACCGTCCAAAAAGATAATAATATCCCCTTTGCTCACATCTACTCCCATATTTCTGGCAGCGGCAAGTCCCGGTTTTGATTGGCTCACTAATTTCACAGGATAATTCTTAATTCGCTCTATTGTACCATTCGTCGAGCCACCATCAACCACAATAACTTCGTAATCAGAAAACTTCTGGTTTAAAATGCTGCTAAGGCAAGAGTCTATCGTCCTCACAGCATCATAAGCAGGGATCACCACTGAAACCTTCATCTTTCATACATGTCCTTTCTTGCAGTCCTTGGTCTCCACATTTCCTCGCTACCACTTCTCCCCTATTTTTCTTTTTTTGATTTGCCCCGTCTCATGCGACTATGACTCCACAACTTTCTGAAAAATAGCTTCCTCTGCAAATTTCGTCTAAAAGCATGCACTTTTTCCTTTAACCTCAATTCCCACGCTGTCTCTGAGAGTTCAACAGCTGATCTAAGAAGAAAAAACAGGCTGAAAGAGGAAGACTTACCATACTCTCTTGCATAGTGATGCACTGGAATCTGTTTAACCTTATACCCTTGTTGAAGAGCTCTAAAAAAAAGCTCAGCACAAATAAAAGCTCCATTATTTATATATTGACCCGAGGTCTGTACTACCTTCTTTTTTATAAGTTTGAAGGCACAGTCAACATCTCTCAGTCTAACTCCCAGTGATATGAGTATAATAAAGTTGTATAACTTTGAAAATACTCTCCGGCTCAAAGTATCTGCCCTTTTTGCTCGATATCCTGAGACGATGTCGTAATCACCGATGAAAGGTAGAAGTCTCGTTAACTCTGCAGGATCAAACTGATGATCCCCATCGGTATAAAAAATTAGTCCATATTTAGAAGTGGCAAAACCTGTTTTGAGCGCAGCTCCATAACCAATATTATATAAATGATGAACGACCTTCACTTTAGGATACCTTTGGGCCATCTTGTCAGCGACTTTTCCCGTTCCATCAAAACTGCCATCGTCAACTATGATAATTTCGTAGTCTTTAGCCACAGACTCTAACACTTTAATTGCATCTACTACCATTTTCTCCACTGTCCCTTCGTCATTGA
>Ga0315549_1001980_pt1 | contig 20284 bp, 17 predicted proteins | sample SalMarSW160200MG_FD_203101 | JGI IMG/M metagenome (GOLD analysis project Ga0315549, IMG submission 203101) | Salt marsh sediment microbial communities from the Plum Island Ecosystem LTER, Massachusetts, United States - Salt Marsh Sediment SW1601-200 ... | reverse complement strand
CCGTAACGATTATCGCAATCGTGGCAATTAAAGTCTTTAGCGTAAGTCCTATTTTCAAACAAACTTGGTTTGTTACGCCGGCTATTTTGATAGCTGCCGCTTTTATCCCGACGGCCATAAACAAACGTGACTTTGCCAGGATTGGTTTTGACAATAAGAAAATTCGTCATTCGCTTGTTCTGCTTGGGTGGGCCTGCATCGTTACTTTCCCACTTATGGTCTGCGGTCTTTGGCTAATGAGATACTGGGGATTAGTACCCTTGCGGGCAGTGATGCCGCCGGTACAGGGATGGTTTTACTGGTTATTTTATCAGTTTATGTACGTAGCCGTAGCTGAGGAAGTTTTTTTCAGAGGCTATGTGCAAAATAATATTCTGAGGCTAACAGGGTCAGTACAACAAGAGCGACTCAGGCTGCTACAATGGATAAGTATAATAGCATCGGCTGCCTTTTTCGCGGCCGCTCATACCATAGTTCAGGGCGAATTAATGTCCGTTCTGACATTTCTGCCCGGCTTGGTTCTCGGTTGGCTGTTTGTCCGGACAAGGTCGTTATTAGCACCGATTTTGTTTCACGGGCTGGCAAATGTCTCCTACTTATGTGTGGCAGCAATGTTGGTGTAAGTGGAAACAGAAAGGACAAAAATGTATATTCGCAAGGTCTTATTTATAAGCAAGTTGGCGCTCGCCCTTGTGTTGGGTTATGTAGTTATCAGGACATTGTTGCCTGAACCTGCAGAAAGGGGCTCTACTCCGACTTCAGCAAAGGGCGGGGACGCAGCGAGTGTAAACCAGGAAATGCGTTCGTCGGATTTGTCGTCTAAAGATTATTCTGAAATCATAAAGTCAAATCCTTTCGACTCTTCCGGACAAATGTCGGGCACAGGTAAATGGTCGTCAACGGCTTACCAGCAATCGGTCTCTGAGGAGTTAGGACTTGCATTATCCGGCACTGTAACGGGCAGTTCGGAAGTTGCACGGGCCATTATAAAAGACCTTAAAACCGGTTCTCTTGAATTATACAAGGTAGATCAGATAGTTGCGGGCGCTCGTATTGAGAGTATTGAAGAAAACGGCATAGTTCTGGTTTGCGACGGGCAAATGACGGTACTAAAGCTCAACATAGCAGACTCCGGCAGGCAATTACCCTCGGCCCAGACTCCTATCGAAACAAGCAAAGTAGCAAAAAATGATTTGACGACCAATAAAGCCCAAACATACGCCAAATACGCAGGAGCCTTATTGAGCGATGCTGTTATTAAACCTCATTCTGTTAAAGGCTGGGGGGAAGGACTGCAAATAACCAACCTGGAAAACATAAACATAGCAAAGAATCTCGACCTGAAGAACGGCGATGTTATCCTTTCAGTCAACGGGCATCAATTGACCGGCAAACAAAAGGCCTTTCAGGTCTTTAAAAAAGCAAAGACACAGCCAGGAACGCCGGATATAAGGTATTTACGGGATGGCGAGATAAAAAAGTTGTCATTTCCTATGTAAAAAAGTCCGATATAAGCACTATGGACTAATATTGAACAGGTAGAATCGATGGAGTTAAAAAAACCAGATACATATAGGCGAAATCTGTTCGCCAATGGCGGATTTAACAGCTTTTTGTGCTTTACATGCATACTTTGCGTAAGTTTTGCATCCTGCACGCCGGAATCCAGGACCACGAAAATCCGCCCGCAAGAGGATAATGCTACACAAACAACTGAAGGATTTCAAGCTAAAGATTTTGTGCCAAAGCAGATTGAGCGGCCAAAAGCGGCGGTCACGAATCAAGCTGAAAAAAAAGAGCTAATGCAGTTAGTTACCCTGCTGGAGACTAAAAAAACCACAAATATCAGCACGCCCTCGCAGTATTCCCGCACCCGCAAGACGATTATTCCAGTGGCTTCAAGAGAGCAAATTAATTTGCCGGGTGAAATCGCAGCCAGACGGGCAATTACTACAACAACAGAGGATGCATCTTCAGAGTCGGCGGTAAGCCTGCCCGTACTTGATAAACCCGGTATGTCTGATGAGCTGATATGTGTAAACTTCGACGCGGTTGATATCCGGATGGTGCTGAAGACCGTTGGTGATATAACAGGTATCAATTTTGTCGTGGACGATAGTGTCCGCGGTACGGTTACTGTAATGTTCCCTACGAAGATACGCCTTAGCGAGGTTTATAAGGTATTAGAGTCAATTCTGGAAGTCAAAGGGTTCGCTGCTGTGCCGGCTGGAAGAAATCTTGTAAAGATAGTCCCGAGAGCAGAGGCTGCCAAGCGCAACCTGCAGGTTCGCTTTGGCAGTAATCCTTCAGAAATTCCCCGAAACGATTCCCTTGTAACCCAGATTATTCCGCTCAATTACGCTGATGCGAGAGATATTAGCCAGATTATTCAGCCCCTTTTAGCTACGGGCGCACAGATGGCAACCTACTCCAAGACCAATTCGATTGTGATTACAGACACATCATCGAATATCCACCACATCGCCAAAATTATTCAGAATCTTGATGTACAGGAACAAATTACGATATTCAGCTTAAACTATGCTTCCCCACAGGTCCTCAGTGAGCAGATATCCCGCATAATAGAGAATAGCAGGACGGCCTCTTCACCGGTTGGGCGAAACCGAAGTACTCCTCAGAGCGATACAGGTTTGAAAATAATACCTGATGTAAGGACGAACACTTTAATTGTCGTTGCCAATGCTCAGGACACCGAGACTATCGAGGGATTAATAGTACAGCTTGATGTTGAGCGGCCTGACAGCGCAAACAATGTTCACGTGGTGTACCTCGAAAACGCACAGGCCAAAGAAGCTGCTGCATCACTTACGGCGGCCCTTACAAATTTGAGAATCACCGGCGCGCTTGAAGCGACCCAGCAGGTCCAGGTAACAGCCGACGAGGGTACAAACGCACTAATCATCACCGCATCGGCACAGGACTTTAAGGTCATCGCCGGGATTATAGAAAAGCTGGACATAGTGCGGGAGCAGGTCCTGGTTGAGATGCTCATTATGGAGGTTGGGGAAGACGGCTTAAAGGAAATCGGTATCGACTGGGCAACACTTGATGAGGCTGTGGAGGACAGCGTCCGATTTTTCGGGGCAACCAATTTCGGACCACGAGTGGATTTTGCCGGCGGAGACCTTGAGGGTCTGGCCGTTGGCGCGTGGAAAGGCAGCGGCTCAGATGTAAGAATTGGGGCAATCCTGCACGCTTTGGAGAAACAGTCGGGAGTTAATATCCTTTCGACACCGCATATTACGACCTCAAACCACAGCAAAGCAAAGATAATCGTCGGTGAAAACATTCCCTACGTCAAAGAATCCAGAATTACCGAAACCACAGACTTTATTACACCCACCGTGATAGACACTTTCGAATACAAAGACGTTGGCATCAGCCTGGAGATAACGCCGCACATTAGTCAGGGCGGACTTGTCAGGCTTGAAATCGACAGCGAGTTCACCAAGCTTATTGAAGGAGTTACGGGAACCTCCGTTAATACACCCACAACTGCTAAACGCCAGGCCCAGACTGTTGTTTCTATGAAAAGCGGCTCAACTATTGTAATCGGCGGTCTTATTCGAGATGACAAAGTTACCCTCGAGAAGAAAATTCCCCTGCTGGGCGACCTGCCTCTGGTTGGCGGTTTGTTTAAATTCCAGAGGGACCGGCTGCAAAAAACGAATCTGCTTATTTTCATAACACCACATGTTATGGGCAGCCAGCAAGATTTGGAGCAGATAACCGAGAGAAAGAGGAAAGAAATGGAGCAGGCGCTGGAAAATGGTGAGACTAACAACAACTAAGAGCTTATCCGAATAACCGGGTCGTTATGAGGCCGAACGAAAAGTTTGAGGCCAAGGCGGCAGGCCAAAAATGCTCGGAGGCGTGGTTTTCTCCACGTTGAGAACGTTTTTGGCCGACAACGCAGGCATCGGGCTTTGCAGCCGGCCGCAATAGAGCGGGTTATTCGGATAGGCTCTAAGACTAATCCTATACTAAAACAGCTTCGGCTCACGCCGTGTCGGCGTGGGACAAGGGGCCCAACTGGAGAGTACAAAACTGGACGAACAAGCAATAAAACAACTGAAGTGCGAATATAAAGAAAAAATATCGCCGGAACAGTTGAATTCGGAGCTTGTGCGGAAACTACCGCTTGAGTTTCTAAAGAAGCAATGCGCTATCCCTTTACTTCTGGAAAACGGTCAGGTAGCAATTGCCCTGGCCGACCCGCTTAATATAGAAGCATACGATGCGATATCGACCGTCTTAGGCCAACCGTGTAGCCGAATTACCTGTCCCGCTTCCGAGATAGAGCAGGCCATAAGTCGCTGCTACTATCAGAGCGCAGGCATCAACAGTGATGAAGAAAATCCCAACGCGCAGGATTCACAGGATAATGATGATGCTGAAGTAGCTGGCGGCACCGGGGCCGAAGATTTGCTCAACATCGCCAGCAAAGCGCCTGTCATAAAATTAGTCAATAAAATCTTCTTCCAGGCTGTGCACAGCCGAGCCAGCGATATTCACATTGAACCATACGAAAATGAAGCACGAATACGTTTCCGGGTGGATGGCGTGCTGCACGATATATTAACTTTACCGAAACAGCAGATTGCCGCTCTTGTCTCGCGATTGAAAATTATGGCCAATCTCAACATCGCCGAGCGAAGACTTCCGCAGGACGGCCAGAGCCGGATTAAGATAGGCGAGAACTTTGTGGACATTCGAGTCTCGGTCATACCGACATCCGGCGGCGAACGGGTAGTGCTGAGGCTGCTGGATAAGGGCAGCGGTGAACTGGGACTGGATGAGATAGGCTTTGGCACGGAGGTGCTTGACAAATTTCGAAATCTGATTAGATTGGCACACGGTATAATTCTGCTAACAGGCCCGACCGGCAGCGGCAAGACAACCACGCTCTATGCAGCAATGAGCGAGCTGAACTGCGAAGAAAGAAACATCCTTACGGTCGAAGACCCAATAGAGTATCAACTGCCCGGCGTCGGGCAAATGCAGATAAAGCCGAAGATAAACCTTACATTTGCCAACTGCCTGCGCCACATTCTCAGGCAGGACCCCGATGTAATCATGATAGGAGAGATTCGGGATATTGAAACCGCAGAGATTGCAATCCAGGCCTCCCTTACGGGCCATCTGGTTTTGAGCACTCTGCATACAAACGATTCGGCATCAGCGGTAACGCGGCTTATTGATATGGGCATCGAACCTTACCTTATTTCATCGTCGGTCGTTGCGGTGATGGCACAGCGGCTGCTGCGGGTTACCTGCCCGGAGTGCAAAAGGCCGTATACTCCGGACGAGCACGTGATTGCACTATGGCCTGAAAACGAAAGAGTCTCCGTGCTTAAAGGTCAGTTATACAAGGGAATCGGCTGCGATAATTGTCTTGACACGGGATACCTGGGAAGAACGGGAATCTTTGAACTGCTGGTCATAGATGACGATATCAACGAACTAATAGGTAAAAGCAATGCCTCACATATTATAAAGGAAGCTGCCATTGAAAAAGGTATGAGCACCCTGCGAGAGGATGGATTGCGTAAGGCCCTTGCCGGTGAGACTGCCCTTGAAGAGGTTTGCAGGGTCACACAGGATTATGTGCAAGCGAAAAGAGGGGTAACTGAACGTGTCGGTGGTTGAATACAAGCTGTCAAGCGACAGGAAGTCGGTCCAGCCGTATCAAACGAATGAAAGTAACGGCCCCGCAGATACGCAGCAAAAAACAAGCGAAAGGGACATCTTCAGAAGAATCCGTACGAAGGATGTCTGCAGCGTTGCGCGTCAGTTGGCGACACTGCTGCGCGCCGGCATGCCTATTGTACCTGCCCTGTCGGCATTAGTTGAACAGCTTCGAGGAATTCGGGAAAAGGATAATCCTCTTGCGAAAATTATGGAACAGGTAGCCAGTGATGTTAATTCAGGAAGTACATTGGCTGAAGCACTAAGCAAACATCCGGATGCCTTCTCGAATTTATTTGTCAGTATGGTGGCCGCAGGTGAAACGAGCGGGACCCTGGAAGAGGTCCTCCTGCGGCTGGCCGAAATACTGGAAAAACGCGTGCATCTTGCAGCCAAGGTCAAATCCGCCATTGCATATCCCTTGATGATGACTGTCGTCGCAGTGGGAGTGGTTATATTTCTTATGTCCGTCGTTGTACCCAGTATAACCGCAATATTTATCGAAATGAACAGGCCAATTCCCTGGCCAACTAAATTGCTTATCTCGATAAGCTCTTTTATGCAAACTAATTTAGTAGTAATTATCCCTGTATTTTGTGTGGTTTTACTGGGAATTCCAGCCGCCTGCAGAACCAAAGGGGGCAAATTGCTTGCGGACCGCTGGAAACTGAAGCTGCCTCTTTTCGGTAAACTTTTCCTGAAGTCGGAAATTGCCCGCCTGGCCAGAACGTTAGGGATACTTCTTATCAGCGGTATCCCGATACTCCAGGCTTTGGAAATTGCAAAACAGGTAATCCAAAACGGCGTCATCGCAGATGCTGTGAATTCGGTCAAGGATTTGGTCGGCAAGGGAGAGGCCATTGCGTATGCAATAAGAAAAACAGGATTGTTTCCGCCAATCGTATATCACATCATAGCGACAGGCCAGATAAGCGGAAATGTAGAAGAAGGACTTATAAATATCGCCGATATGTATGACGGCGAGGTGGAGCTGACAACGAAAACACTGACCTCACTGCTTGAGCCCGTGATACTTCTTTTTATGGGGGCAGTTGTGGGTTTTATCGTATTAGCTATTTTAATGCCGATATTTGATATAAATCAGGTCCTTTAGTGGAGTCCTGCAAGATGAAAGAAAACAGACAATACCATACGCGATATGCGATACGCGATTCGCGAAGTAAGGGGTTTACGTTGATCGAACTTATGATTGTGGTCGTGATTCTGGGGCTTCTGGCTACCATTGTTATGCCGAGGATATTAGACAGGCCCGAACAGGCACGCAGAATGAAGGCCAAAGTTGATATACGCTATATCGAAACTACACTGGCCCTGTTCAAGACAGATACCGGGCGTTTTCCCACTACCTCCGAAGGCCTTGAAGTCCTCGTCTCAAACCCGGGCATCAAGGGCTACAACAGCGACGCCTACCTTGATAAGGTGCCTTTGGATCCCTGGGGAAATAGGTACATTTACCTTTCTCCAGGAGTGCATAGCAGAGACTACGATTTGGAATCTTACGGCAAGGACGGCGAGAACGGTGGCACAGAAAATGATGCGGATATCGAAAGCTGGAATCTCGACGAGTGATAACAATGAAAAATAAACGTGCAACAATCGGGAATAAATACAAGAGCGCATTTACGTTCATAGAAGTTCTCATAGCTCTTGTGATTGTCTCAATTTCTCTGCTTGCGCTGATAAGACTGCATCTTATCAGCATCAAAATGACAGAGGCCGCAGAGATAACCTCTCAGGCCGTACTTTTGGCAAATGAGAAAATTTCAGAGACGCTGGCCGCAGGCTTCCCGGAAGAAGGAACCGATTCCGGCAGTGTGGAAAAGAACGCCCTGCGCCTGAACTGGCGGACCGAAGTTGCCAACATCGAACCATATCATTTAGGCGAGCTGGATATTGCAGGGTTGCGAAGGATATTAGTCGATATCAGTTGGGAACAGGGTATCAGACGCAAACACATGCAAATGTCAACTTATGTAGCTGACAGGAAATTACCGTGAATAATCGGTCTGGAAAAAACGGGTTTACGCTGGTCGAGATTCTTGTCGCCGTAGCGATAATTGCGGCCATAGTCTCTATGGTGTACGGCAGCTATTTTGTAACATCGAAATCGGCGCAGGCATGCAAGAGAAGGATAGCTGCGTCCCGGCAAGCACGTGAACTGCTTGGCCGGATGGCTCAACAGATACGCTGCTCGTATGCCGGCTCAGTTCAGAAGTCTAAACCGGCTGCCGGCAAAGGCTCTCTAAAGAAAGAGAAAACACAAGAAAATATAATCAACTACTTTAACGGCAGCTCGGGCGAGATGGGCGGCCAGATTCTGTGTCTTGTAACTACGAACAGCATTTTAGAACAAAAGTCACCGGGATTGTTCGAGGTCACTTACAAATTTGACAAAAATATCGGCACGCTTTTTCTTAGCCAGGAAAGATTCGTCGATGCGCCAAAAAGCTTTATCGAAGATAGGGATTGGCAGCCGCTTGCGGAAAACATTGAGAGCATCGAATTAGAATTTTCCGACGGTCGACACTGGCTTTCAACATGGGATTTCAAAGAAAAAAAGACGCTGCCTTATGCGGTAAAAATCAACCTCACCTGCCGGGACGAAATTTATCGGCAATATTCCTTCGGCACTGCTGCATATATATGCAGCCGGAAGAATCAAGTTATAAAAACTACATCCGAAACGTTGGTATCGGTCAATAAATAATGAGAGCGAAAAGAATAAAAACTGAACGAAGAGGATTTGTCGTTGTTGTTGTCCTGTGCATGATTATCTGCATGGCGGTACTGCTGCTCGGCTTCAACTATCAATCCCGTTCCAACCTGCGGGTCGTGGATAATTTCCAAAAATCCGCAAATGCGCTAAATTGCGCAAGAGCAGGGCTCAATATCGCAATTGCAGCTATCAAGGACAATGACGATACCGAAACAAATAAAGCATCACCGAGTTTGCTTTCGGAGGAAAATACTTTCGATATTGGTGATGGAAGCTGCTCCGTAACCATCACGGAAGAAAACGCCAAACTGAATATCAATCTGCTCAAAGACAAAAACGGCAAACCAAACCGCGCAAGAATAGACCAGTTACTTCGGCTCATCGATTTGCTGAACCGAGACAAGGCCGGCTATTCTCATATCGGCTATGGGCTTGTGCCCGCAATTATCGACTGGATTGACAGTGATGATGAGGTAACGCACCTGCCTTTCATAAAAAATGAAAATACGGGGGCGGAGTCGGCTTACTACGGCAATTTAGAAATCCCTTATAAGTGCAAAAACACTCCGCTTGAGATAATTGAAGAGCTACTTCTGGTCAAAGAAATTACACAAGATGTCTTCGAGAGTATGCGTGACCATATAACGGTTTACGGTAATGGAGAAATTAACATTAACTCAGCCTCAAAGCGTGTGATAGAGAGTTTGTCGGAAAAGATGGATCCTGCTTTGGCCCGGATGATAATCGACCATCGAAAATTTAAACCCTTCGACAGCATAATGGAGCTGCGGGATGTCCCCGGTATGACGGATGGTATTTACAATACAATCAGAAAGATGGTTACTATCAGCCCGGCAGACGAATACTACCACGTCAAAGCCCGGGGAAATACCGGCCATCGCAACTGTACAATTGCGGCAATACTGAGAAAAAATATGAAAACTAAAAACGTTGAGGTTGTTTTTTATAAAGAATCTTAAAAACGGTTACGATATACCTATAGAATAAATACAAAGAAAAGAAAATGGTTAAGCGGTGCATCGGAATAGATATTGGTTTCTCTTACTTTCGTGCGGTACAAATCGCGCGTACGGGGGACGGACTGTGTATCGAAAATGTATTCGGCACACAGACACGCCGAAGTAAAGACTCGCCGCAGGAGATTCTCAGGGCACTTTGCGGCGAACATGGTTTTGACCATCGGGCAGATGTGGCGATTTCAATGCCGAATGACGCTGTTTTTTACCGCAACCTGGAAACTGATGTTGCCGGCCTGGAACAAATTCGCCAGGTTCCCAAATCTGTGTTAGAACATAATATACCAATAGAACCGGATGAAATTGTTGCCCAGGTCTGTTCGCACCGCCGGTTGCCGGACGAAAAATGTTCGGTCCTCACTGCAGCAGTCAGCAAAGCATCGCTGCGAGAAAGACTAAACATCCTGGCTGGGGCAAAGATGCACCCCAATCTGGTGGAGTCAGCGATATTTGCGATTCATTCGACAGTTGTGGTAAATCATCCCGAAGTCGCGACCGGCCGAGCTATTATTGCGTATATAGATGACTCTTACCTCGCCCTGGCAGTTACCGAAGACAACAATTTTGTAATCGTCAGAAACATTCCAATTGCTTCCCAGTCCGACAACAATACCGATTTGAATCCCGAGAAGGTTGCCCAGTTTTTGACCCAGGAAGCGGAAGTTACCTGGCTAAAAGCATTCGGCGAAGAACTTGGAGAAGATGTGCTAGTTTACTTGGCGACTGCAGGTGATATCTCCACGGATTTTGAAACAGCCATCACAGAGAACTCTCGCTGTGAAATAGTCACAGTTGAGCCATACGCAATGGTAAAACGTTCCTTTGAGAAAAACGGCGATACTGGAATATGCGTTGCCGAAGGGCTTGCCTTGAGGGCACTGGCACCCGAAAAAACTGTCGGAGTCAACTTCCTCGAAGCCGACAACGCCGATACGAAGCCAACATTAAATCTGAGAAAAGAGCTGATAGTGTGCGCAGCGCTTGCGACTGCGATTGTTGTCGTCTCGTTTGTCGGGCTGTTTGTGCGAATGTTTTATCTGGAATCTAAATACACAAATATTAAAAACGAAATCGAAGAAGTTTTCCGGCGAACGCTGCCTGAAGAGAAAAATATCGTAAACCCACTTGTCCAATTAGAGCAAAAGCTTGGGTCCTTTCGCAAGGATTATCAACTTTTCGCTTCCTTCTATCCAACCAACTTATCACCGCTTAAAGTTCTGCACGGCATAACTTCCAACACCCCTTCGCAGGGCAATATTAGAATCGACGACCTGTTGATAACAACCGAATCTGTTCGATTAAAGGGAACCTGTGATTCATTTGACTCTGTGTACCGGTGGCAGCGGCTTTTACAGGATATACCCGGCTTTACCCTTGTTGACGTGCAGGATGTGCAAAAAGACGCCAGGGCCAATGTTATACACTTTATTATCCTGATATCTTTGGACAGGTTGCCGGCAATACAGGAGCAAAAATGATACGCTTGACACGAAGAGAAAAATTGCTTGCTGTCGCTTTAGCGATTCTCGCAGGGGGCTGGGGGCTATTTGCGCTTGCGGCAAAGCCCGTTCTGGAGAGAACAAGGACACTGCGTCGAGTTATAAGTGAAAAACAGGACGAACTTGTAAAACTTCGTGCAACAAGTAACGAATACATTTCTCTCCGTGACAATCTCGACAATGTACGAACAAAAGTAGCTTCGCAGGAAAAAGGATTTGAACTGCTGCCATTTTTAGAAACTATGATTCGGGAGCACGGCCTCGCAAAAAAGGTGGGAACAATGAAGCAGCGGGTATTGCAGCTCGGCGCAAACCACTCTGAGACAGTCGTCGAAGTAAGGCTTGAGAACCTGACGCTAAAGCAGCTTATTGATTTCCTCCGGAAGGTAGAAACATCGAAGGTACTGGCAAGAACCAAAAGCCTCTACATTAAAAAGAACCTGACAAACACAGAGATGCTCGACTCGGTTGTGGAAATACATAATCCCAAATTAGCCCAAATCTAAATCACTCGGACTTGATACTGCCTGATGAACGCAGACAAATCCGGTTAGAAATCATTTCAAGCCTGCGTTTTTGAGATATTCTTGAGGATATGAATATAATCCAGCCCCGGTGCGTATATGATTTTAGAACAGCATATGGACTTGGCCATTTATCGGGAATAATAGTTTTACTTGATTGTTAGACACTATTTGGTAATGTGATGATACGGTTGTTGGATTTTATAATCTGTAAATGTTTGGGAAAAATATCTACCCTATAAACAATTTATTAATCCTTTTTTGTGGCAGGGCTGAATATGGAAATCAGAGACATATTAGAATCTATGAAAGGGCCTCATAGGGCCAACTACACACCCAGGATAACAAGATGGATTGGGACAGCGTTTTTTGTTATCGTGATAGCTGTCGGAGTTAAAACATCGATTTACACAGTCCCGACCGATTCCGCCGGCGTGGTCAGGCAGTTCGGTGAATACAACAGAACGACAGAGCCGGGCATTCACCTGATGCTGCCTTTCTGGATCGAGACCGCCGTCGATGTTCCGGTGAAAAAGGTCCAAAAGGAGGAGTTCGGATTCAGAACATTAAAGGCGGGTGTCGATTCGCGCTATCTCGGCGTTGAGGAAATAGAGGCGGGCAGGTTCGGCTCGGATGATTTAATCACGTTGATAAGAGAAAGCGGCGAAAGGGCCTCTCGAAGCGGGACACGCCAGCTGGCGGAAAAAGCCAAAGAGATACTCAGTGGGGAATACGCCATGCTGACCGGCGACCTGAACATAACAGATGTGGAATGGATTGTTCAATACAGAATAAAGGATGCCAGGAGCTACCTCTTTAATATTCAGGAACCGGGACAAACAATACGAGATGCGAGCCAGGCGGTAATGAGACAGCTCGTTGGAAACGGCAGCGTCGACGAAGTGATAACCATCGGAAGGATAGAGTATGAGATAGCTGCCAAAGAGGCCCTGCAGGCGCTGCTTGACGAATACGAAACCGGAATCCATATTGTAACCGTCAAGCTTCAGTCGTCCAATCCGCCGCAAAAGGTCAGGTCGGCTTTCAACGAAGTCAATAAATCGCTGCAGCAAAAGGAGCAGAGAGTCAACGAGGCGATGAAGGCCTATAACGAGACCGTTCCGAAGACAAAAGGCGAGGCCCAGAAATTGATCGAGACCGCCAAAGGCTACGCTGCCGAAAGGGTCAACCGGGCACTGGGTGATATTGCCAAGTTCGAAAAGATTTATGAGCAGTATGTAAAGGCCCCGGATATTACAAAACAGAGAATGTACCTGGAGACGATGACGAAGCTGCTCCCCAAGATACCGGAGAAATGGATTATTGAGCAGGGTGGGGCGGATGGCGGTATTTTAATGAAGCTCAACCTCGACAAACAATAGTAACCGGTTACACGAGAACCACTGAAATGAAAACGATACATATTGATAAAATCGAAAGGTAAAAAAATGGCTCGTATATTAATCATTGTTGTTCTTGTGCTCTCTCTTATCTGCCTGTCTTCTTCGATGTACGTCATTGACCAGACAGAGCAGGCCGTCATTACTCAGTTCGGAAAGCCTGTCAGGATAATTATAAATCCCATCGAGGGCCGGGAAAAAGAGCAGATATTAACTGAGCTTAAGAATAAATACTCCAAAGAGGGAATTGCCATTGCGGTGGGGGCCGGCCTGCGCTTTAAAATCCCTTTCATCCAGAGTGTGAGAAAGTTTGAGAGAAGACTGTTGAGATGGAACGGCTACCCGGAGCAGATTCCTACAAAAGACAAAAAATATATCTGGGTTGATTCCACGGCAAGATGGTATATTAAGGACCCTCTGCAATTTCTCAGGTCTGTCGGGACGAAGGAACAGGCCCATTCGAGACTTGATGATATTATCGATTCCAGTACCAGGAACTCTATCACTAAAAGAGACCTTATAGAGGTGGTCAGGACGGATAACCGCGAGATGAGGGTGGCCGAAGAAGAGCTTCGGGAAACCATCATGGTCGGTCAGGTATCGGAAGGCCGGCCGAAGATTGTCGCTGAAATTACCGAAGTCTCCAGAAAGTCCTGCCTCGAATACGGTATAGGAATCCACAGCTCCGGAGTCCTCATCAAGGGGCTTACCTACGTGCAGGATGTGAAACTGAAGGTGGAAGACCGAATGATTGAGGAAAGGCAAAGGATAGCCAAAAAATATATTTCTGAGGGCGAAGGAGAATACGAGAAGATTATGGGTGACAAGGAAAGGGATGTGAAAACAATCATGTCTGTGGCCTATAAGACTGCAAAGGAAATTGAGGGTGAGGCGGATGCCAAAGCAACGGAGATTTATGCCAAAGGCTTTGGAAAAGACCCCGAATTCTACAGGTTTTGGAAGACCCTCGAACTGTATGAGGAACATGTCGGCGGAGAAAAAACCAGGTTAATCCTCGGAACAGACAACCCTCTGTTTAATTTTATCAAAGGGCAGATTTCTGAAACAAAACAAGGAACTACGGAACAGTAGAATGTTTTTATTCGATTTACCATGTATTTGTTTTTAGCGTGTCGGCATCATGACTAAATAATAATTTTAGGGCAATCTATAGGGGCCTGCAATAATGATCTTTATGAAGTTAATCAAAATCCTTACCGGCATATTGGTTTTCTGGCTGTTGTTTGACTCTTTACATCGGCTTTGTAGAAGGAGCTTGAATGTACATAGGATAAGGCGGGATGAACACGGCCGAATACGCAGAAAATACGTTGAGTCTCATATAGTAAAAGACTAAAGCCGGCAGCGAAGCCAAAGGCTGATTATTATTTCCTTCAATCATCTTGTGAGGCATATTAGAAAAGCAGGTCAAACGAATCGGGAGGGATGGTATAGTTAATCTTAAGAATATGACTATTTTCTCCAAACACCGGCTATAAAAGGTTTGAATTGACGTCAGCTATCTTCCACGTTACACTTCTCTTATCGTTGTTGTTAATGAAATGCAGGTTTTATCAACTGGTTACTAATTTGTCCAACTTTGAAAATGGAATGGGAGGAACAATTATGATTGAGCCAAAAATAAAACAATCACAGCCGATATCGAGGCGTATGTTTTGCCGGTCGGCGATTGCTGCGGCTGCGACGATTTACTTTGCCCGGCATTGGGCCCAGGCATCGGATATAAAGAATAAAGTCAAATTCTACAAAAATCTCGGACATGGTCACATTGGTGTCAGGGCCAACCAGCAACAGGCCTTGGAGTATGCAGTGAAATATGGTTTTGATGGTATAACTCCAAGTTCGGGTGAATTTGAGAACAAATCCTCGGCTGAGATTCGCGACTGGGTCGAAACCATGAAAGCAAAGGGCATTCGATATGGCGCGAGCGGTTTACCCGTTCGGTTTCGCAGAGACGAAGAACAATTTCAGAAGGACCTCTCGCGGCTGCCTAAGCAGGCCAATGTCTTGAGGCAGTTGGGTGTGGAACGTATGGCGACCTGGATTATGCCCGGTCACAATGAACTCACATACCTGAAAAATTTCGAACAACACAGGAAGCGATTACAGGAGGTGGCAAAGGTGCTTAGAGACAGCAACATCCGGCTCGGCCTGGAATTCGTAGGGCCAAGAACATCTCGGATGCGTTACCGTTTTCCTTTTATCTGCACCCAGTTGGGTATGATGGAACTTGTGGAGGCAATTGATACTGGAAATGCAGGGCTCCTGATGGACAGCTGGCACTGGTACACCTCACACGGTACGGTGGAAGAGATGCTTCGGCTATCGAACAAGGACGTCATCCACGTTCACATAAACGATGCCCCGGCTGGCATACCAATAGACCAACAAATTGATAACCGACGCAGATTACCTGTAACCACAGGAGTGATCGATCTGAGGGGATTTATCAACGCCCTGGTGAAAATTGGTTATGATGGCCCTATCGAATGTGAACCCTTTGATCAGGAACTTAGCAGGATGGAGGACAGTGCTGCTCTGCAAAAAACCATCGAATCGCTTAACCGTTTGTGGGATCTCATCGCGGCTTGAACAAGCCGTATGCAAAGCTCGCGGGAGCAATAGTAAAAAGTTAATGAAATCCGAGGAACGTTATGGTACAATGCAGCTTGAACTCTTAAGCAGTATTGTAGTACTGAGTCTGTGAAAAATGCCAGAAAAAACAATATCTCTGTGTCTAAGGAGGACAACATGTCTACACGTGTGAACCGTCGCAGCTTTATGAAAAAATCCCTTATTGCATCTGCAGGCAGCGCCTTTGCACTTGATTCAGCTAAGAGCGCTCAGACAGACAGCTCAAAAATCCAAGTTGAGCCTGGTTCGAAAGCGACATTACCAAATGGCAAAATAGGCAGTATAAAAGTCAGTCGTTTGCTGCTCGGCGGCAACCTTCTGACACACTACACGCACAGCCGTGACCTACAGTACGTCTATAATCTCACCGCTAATTACAACACTGAAGAAAAAATTCATGAGACCATGGCATTGGCCGAGGCGCACGGCATCAACACCCTCTCGATTCACAATCCACCCGGAATCGTGCCAATGCTCAAGAGGTACCGCTACCGCTACGGCGGCAAAATGCAGTGGATCATCTGCCCGACCGCTCCTGTCGAGCCAGGTATGAAGGCCTACACCGAACAGGTCAAAGAGCTTGTTGATGAAGGCTCCGAAGCCATCTATCTTTGGGGTGTCCACTCCGACAGGCTGATTACCGAGGGCAAAGTCGACCTGATGCGACAGGCCGTGGAGATTGCAAAGGACCATGGTGTCCCCTCCGGTGTCGGTGCGCACGACCTTCGCGTTGTCCTCGCTTGTGAGAAGAATAATATCGCCAACGACTTTTACATCAAGACGTTCCACCATCATAATTATCCCACCGGGCCGAAGCCCGATGAGTTGAAGAATCCCTATCAGGAGATTCCGGGCTATTGGTGCAAAGACCCTGAAGAGACTATCGAGGTCATGAAGAACGTCACGAAGCCCTGGATTGCCTTTAAAGTCATGGCTGCCGGTGCGATCCCGCCGAAGGACGCGTTCCGCTATGTGTTGGAAAAAGGCGCCGACCACGTGCTTGCTGGTATGTTCGATTTTGAAATCGCCGAGGACGTCATGATATTCAAAGAAATTCTTTCAAATCTCAAAAACAGGACCCGCCCCTGGCGAAGCTGAGAATCCTCCGTTGGATAGCTTTGCGTCCGCGCAGCTATTTTGATTTGATTGTTTCCGGGGCTTTAGAACACAATCTACCACAAATCAAGAAAATTTGGGGATAGTAGATTATTGAACAGCAAATTTGACCGGAGCAGCCAGTACCAAACTTCAAAGAATTTCCGATGACTACGTTGTCATACAAATCTAAACCAATGTCCCTATGGACTGCTTGATATGTGCCGGTAGTTGAGGCCGGCTTTTGATCAGTTCCGCTAATTCAGGGTATCTCTCGATAATATATACCAAGCCCTGAATCGAATCGTTTTGGTTTGATGTGGAGTAAAAGCCGGAACTCAGTCGACAATCTTATAGACTGTATCGCCGCCTCTTACCCGCTCAGGCACTTTCACTCCTATTGAGTCACCGGCTTTAGCCTCCTGAACCGGCTCGTTATCAATCTGCATCGATTCAACATTCAGCTCAACGTCGGTAGTATGGCCCTTAATGCGGATTTTGTCCCCAACATTCAAAGCTGCGGTCAACTCGATAGCCGCTACCACCGGGTGTGCAAAGAAATCTGATACAGTTCCAATTACTTCCTCGGACATTTGCAGGCCTCCATAATTTTATATTTACTTGTCTTTACACCAAATATACGAAAAATGGTATTGTACCTGATTCCATCTCAGAGGCAAGCAAAGACTTGGCCGAAGACCGTTTAATGATATGAGTAAAAAGTGAATTTATGCCCTTTTAGCAAGGTTTCAATGCCGATTTCCAGGTTGTATGAGTTTTACCGAGCAGCTTTTCGTGAGAATCTCTGCAATATACTTAACGAGTTGCAGACGGATTATCGTCTTGCTTTGTTTGTGTTTCAGTAAGCCGTAAAATATGAGAAAAAAAATTGTCTCCCGCACTGTGCAAAGAGGCTGTCACAAGTAATCCCTCTAACCAAAATTTTAATATAAGCATAGGCATCACCTTCCTACTGTTTTTTTGAAGCACTTTCTTCACGGGGATGTTTCTTGCAAAGTGGAAATTTTTCAGCGGCTAAACATACTTTGGGTTTGTTTTGAATTGAATTTACACGAAATTTGTTTCGCTTTACATACCTCGCTTTGGCAATTTCTCATTAAAAGCGCTGCCCTTGGAGTCAGCACTCAACAAGAAGTTTGCCTTCCGGGCCTAAGCGGCCCCTGTCCCCCTCTCCCAGGGGCCATCTTATCCACGAAAATATTTCAATATCCCGACAGTATCGGCGTTTATTCCAAAATCGCCGGGCCCAGCTTATCTTCACCAGCCGGGCCCAGCGAGGAGGATGGATTAGCCCGCCTATTCCTGAATAAATACTCCAACACAGCTCTATTTATATACTCCTCTAAACTATCAGAATGAAAAAAATAAACAACTGTGGTAACTACTGGTTTTTTCAAAAAATTTTTCAGCGGAAAATCGGGCGGGAACGGCTGCTTTGGGAGGCTTTCTATATCAAAAAACGGCCTTTTTCAGTTATTAACCGGTGTTTTGCGGCATCTCAAACAATCCCATCTCAGCAGCTCGTCTAATCAGGTCAAGCAGGTTATCAACACCCAGTTTGTGATAAAGGTTACTTCGGTGGAACTCGATGGTCCTTATATGGCGGTCGAGCAAATCTGCGATTTCCCTGTTGCTTTTACCATCAAGAATAAAACGCAGCACCTTCATCTCTGTTGGGGTAAGCAGGACATCCAAAAGCTGTTGAGATGAAGCATCTTTCTTCAAAATGGACTCAACAGTCGACAGAAAAGACTGTCTGTCCAGAGGTTTTTCGATAAAATTCGACGCACCTGCCTTCATTGCCCTGACCGTCATTGGTATATCACCGTAGCCGGTTATAACCAGAACCTGCAACCAGGGAATGATGCGCTTGGCCTTCTTTAACAGCTCGATTCCATCCATTCCGGACATTTTCACATCAGTAATAAGCAAATCACACTCCCCTGGATGCAATTGCTCAAGGCAATCGGCCGCACAAGCAAAACAGCTAACTTTCAATCTAATTCGTTCAAGGGTTCTACGGATTGCCTTACGCACCTTCGGCTCATCATCAACAATAAAGATGTGTTTTTTTGCTCTTTTTGTCATTTCTATTCAGTCAGGACAGCCTGCCTTTGTTGATAGGCAGGATTATATAAAAAGTTGAACCTTTACCAACCTTACTCTCAACGCGAACTTTGCCGCCGGCTTCGGATACTATGCGCACCACGATGCAAAGCCCCAGACCGGTTCTCATACCTTCTGGCCCGACAGTAAAAAACGGCTCAAAAATCCTGTCAAGATTCTCCGGCGAAATACCACAACAAGTGTCGCCGAATTTCAGCTCAATGTTCCGACCTTTTAGAACACCACTGATAACAAGACGGCGTTCCTTTTTGCCGTCGGCCGCCTGTATAGCATTCTCAACCAAGGCAAAAAATAGCTGTTCTATGTCTTTCTCGTTTATATATACAGATGGCAGTTGGTCCATCCCTCTGATGTGTAGACTGACTCTTGCCCGCCGCGCATTTTCACGCAATAACTTCAAAATCCTCTCAGCAACCTTCTTCAAATTCACTTCGCTGATAACTTCTTCTGAAGATTTCCGCGCGAAATCTCGTAAAATATTGACTTTCGAATTCACATCCGTAACCGCACTTAGGCTGTCCCTGAGGTCTTCTATGACAGAACCTGGACAAGATATTGTTTCCAGGTCCGCCAGTGAATTCTCAATTGACAAACGAATAACCGTAAGAGGCTGGTTCAGTTCATGGGCCAGAGTGGCAGATAAAGTTCCCAGTGAGGCGAGATGCTCGGCATGAGCCATTCTTTCACGATACATGCCGAGTTCCTCTTCCGCCTGCCTGAGTTCGGTGACGTCCCAGAAAATACCTAATATCCCAATAACATTACCCATCGCATCTTTGACAGGTGTTTTAACGGTATGTACAATTCTTCTTTGTCCATCTTCGATATAAGTCTCATCGAACTCTTTTGTAACACCGGATTCAACAATTTGCTTATCATCCAGTCTGTATTTTTCAGCCAGTTTCCTGGGAAAGAAATCAAAGTCTCTTTTCCCGGTAAACTCCTCAGGTTTAATTTTCAAATCCCGCGCAAAGTTCTCATTGCAGGAAAGATAAACCGAGTTTTTGTCTTTGAGAAATATCTTTTGAGGTAGGTTCTCAAGAAGCGTTCTGTATTTGCCCTCACTCTCCTGGAGTTTCTCCTCGGCCTTCTTGCGCTCGATGATGTCTGTGAAGAAACCTACATTGCAGTCTCTGCCATCTATCAGGAGATTGGTTGTATTGACGTCTGCATATATTATTGTTCCGTCTTTTCGCAAACACGGAATGCTCTGCGACAACATTCTTTCCTCTTTTGTCTGGGCCTTGAATTCGGAAATCACATAATCCAAGTCCCCTTTGGGGTGAATATCGCGCACACCAAGCAGCTTCAATTCTTCTTCGGTATAACCCAACATTTTACATATCGCCGGATTGACATATTTGAACTCCATCGTTTCAATGTCTACGACAATTATTCCCTCAGCAGCACCCTGAAACAGCGCTCTGTATCTCTTTTCAGATTCTCTTATCACTTCCTCTGCTCGCTTGCACTCGGTGAT
>Ga0315549_1001978_pt1 | contig 20311 bp, 17 predicted proteins | sample SalMarSW160200MG_FD_203101 | JGI IMG/M metagenome (GOLD analysis project Ga0315549, IMG submission 203101) | Salt marsh sediment microbial communities from the Plum Island Ecosystem LTER, Massachusetts, United States - Salt Marsh Sediment SW1601-200 ... | reverse complement strand
TTATGCTAAAGAAAATGCCTTACAGAGCCATTATGGAGCTCATAAATAATCATATTATCAGCAAATTGATTAATTTATTAAATCTTTATAATATGGGGGTACCTTCTCTCTTGAAATCCCACTTTTTTTAAGTGTACTTTATCTTGTCAGTTATAATTAATGTGAGGATTGTGTGCAGTGACGTTATTATAATATGAAGTTTTAAAAGAGAGTGGTTCTGACATTTTAACTTGATTAATATAGGGGATAAGCAGGTCGGTTTCCTGACGGGTTTTTACGGAGAATCCATAGTTTTTATTTATATACGGAAGCTTTCCGCTGCGCAGTGTATATTCATGAATGAACTGTCTGTGTGTGTTAAATCTGTGAAAAATAAAATCATTCAATTTCGGAATGACAGCTTTCGCTTGGTTTTTAATGATAGGAACGAATCCCGGCTCAATTTCCATACCCATACTGCTTCGGCTTGAGGCCATAGCCGCAAAGAGGGTTGTGCCTGTTCCCAGAAAGGGATCAATAACGAGATCGCCTTGTACTGAAAACATATTAATTAATCTGTAGGCCAGTTCAAAAGGGAAGGCAGCGCTGCGTTTTCTGACTTCATTATTGTTTAAAATCTGCTTTACGCCATTTAAATCCCACCTGTCTCCGTACCATTTATTACGCTCTTCCCAGAAAAGCGCGCTTTGTCTGCGGCCCAGCTTTTGTTGAGCGTTTATGAAATTGCGTTTTGCTCCCTTTCGAAAAATCAGTATGTATTCATGCTCTAAAGTTACATAGGCTCCGGCTGCAAGCATTCCGGAACCCATAAATTTATTAGGTGCATTAGTCGGTTTCCACCATAAAATAAGCGGAAGCACATCAAATCCCAGTTCGAAGAAACGCTTCTGTATTATGGTGTGATTGGGATAAAGCTGGAAGTTATCACCGACTCTTCGGGTTGCGTCTCCGATATTAATGCAGGCAAATCCTCCGGTTTTAAGGGCACGCCATATTTCCAGCCAGACAGGATCGAGGATTTTATGCATTAAGAGAAAAGCTTTTTTCCCATGACTTTTGTTTAGGAGATTTTTGATTTCGGGAAATTGAGATATAAAAAGAGGGTCCCATAATTCAATCATAGGGTAGGGAGGAGAGGTTACTGCCAGATCCACACTCTCGTCAGGAATACAGTCGAGTGATTGAGCATTACCAATAAGTATTTTATGTGTGGTGTCAGCGAATCTTTTAGTATTCATAGCCAAGCCAAATCCTGTCTATTATTCTTCTTTGGCTGAAAGATAGTTTAACAGAGTATCCGGATCGATATAACCCAGCTCAATGGCCATTACACCAAACAGGCTGGTATCACCTGCATTTTGCCGGTTTAAAATATCGTCAACCTGTTCATGCGTCATGGCACCAATCCTCACAAGTCCTTCACCGATTTGTTCTTCCCGCTTCTTCAGGTCGTCTATAGCAGAATTCCCCCTCTTGATCTCATCTTAAAGTATATATTGACTGTCAATAAATATACAATAGGCTTCTTGTGCCTCCTTTTTAAAAAAGCCGGCACGACCTCCGGAATACCGGTGTTGGATTTTTATTTTGCTTTTACCTAAGCAGTATTTGTATTATATTAGATTTATCTTAATTTTTAAGGCAGGCTATGAGGCAGAAAAATAACAAAGAAAAAAATTTAGTAAGAATACAACAAAACAAGCTTCCGTCTAATGCTGATCTTAAAATGCTTATTGAAAAAATATTGGATCGTTTTGAGAATTGGAAGCTGAAGGCGGAGACTAATCCCAATCCCCGCTTGGTTCACTCTTTAAAAAATATTGTTACGCTCATCGATTCCATTACAAGATTCACGGAATCAAAGATAAATTTTTCATATAAAAACCTTACAAGACAGATGTCTGTTCTAATCGAGGCGGTGGCAAAGTTGAACAGAACCATCACCGATGCCTTGATGGGTGATGATATTCTTGATGAAAGCGAAGAAATACGGGTTAATGAGGTTATGATGGAGATGGTGCGTGCAGCAGTGGATCTGATTGTTATTGTCCAGCAGTCATTTGGAATCAATAAAGATGATTGATTTTTATTGCTGCATGTTAATCACGAACTTCCCTTTTTTAAAATGATTTGACTTATCCAAATACATATATAAACTTTAACTATGAAATACTCCTTTTTAATGGAAAGTTTGATCATGGAGGAAGTACATGTTTAGGAAACTGTCTTTATTAATATTAATAAGTGTCTGCTTATTCCAATGCGGATCAAATGAAGGATTAGGCGCAATTAAAACATTTATTGTAGTAAGCGATAGAGGAGATATTAACTATTATTCGGCGCATACGGGAGATGTCATTCAGGTACATATGAGCGGGGGGAGGTTGCTTCCGCTTTTCTATAATGGAGAAGATAGAATATCGCTGTCTTCGAGCAACAGCTTTGTCTATTTGAACGATAACAAGTATGCCGTAAGAGTGAGTGCAAAACAAGATATTTCATTAATAAACAATGAAGTAAAAGTAGTATGGATTGTAAATCCCAGAGTAATGAACGAAGAATTTTTCCAGGAGCTAAAACCCTTTGAAGAGAAAATCGCGCTAAAAATCAGTGTTGGGAGTTTTAATCCAGAAATTTTAACCGCTCTGCCTAATTTGAAATATATTGATATTGATTGGGAGAATATGCAGGACGATGATCTTATTCTGATTACGGAAATCCTTCCGAATCTTCGCTACCTTAGTGTCCGTTTTTCACAGATCAGCAACCGGGGTGTGATTGAAGGTGTGAGCCGTTTGAAAAGTCTTTATAATTTAAGTTTATGGAATACTAATGTCAGCGATGCGGGTGTGATTGAAGGAATTTCTCAATTGGCAAACTTGAGATATCTGAATCTAATGTCTACGGCTGTATCCGATAACGGTATTTTACAGGGGGTAGCACAGTTAAAAAATATTATCTGTCTTCAATTGGAGAGCACGCAGGTAGGTGACAGCGCTTGTATTAATGGATTTACCCGGTTGAATAAATTAGTTCAACTGTCTCTGGGCAGCACCAAAGTAACCGATAGCGGTGTGGTAAATGGAATTTCCAAGTTAACACAGCTTGCTTATCTGGATTTGGGTTTTAATGAGTTGAGTGATACCTCGGTTTTAAATGGATTAAACCAGTTGACAGAGTTAAGATTTCTTTCGCTGAATCGAACCGGAGTGGGTGATCATGGCGTTATCCGGGGAATCTCAGTGCTTGTTAATTTGGAACATCTCTATCTGACGGGGACAGCCATAACCGATCAAAGTGTTGTCCAATGTATTTCAAAGCTAACACATCTTAATACCCTATTTTTAAGCGATACGGCAATCGGAAACGAAAGTGTTCGAAACGGTCTTGTGCGATTGACAAATCTGCAGACGCTTTTTTTAAGCGGTACCAATATCACACAATCGGAGATTGACGAATTAAGAGCACGACTGCAAGATTGTGAAATCTATTATTAATAAACATACATGCTTGATGGATCAATTATGGAAAAAAATATTTTTACCAGAAACAGCTTAAGAATTAAAATACTGCTGATTGTCATATCTAGTATCATTATCCTTGCCGGTTATAAAATCTTGCTGGGAAGCTACCTTATGGGCTTTACCGCAGAAACAGATCAAACATATAAAATACTGGGTTATATTTCTTTGCTGTTCTCCTCGGTGATTGGTTTGTTTATATTCTATATTTTGCTGAAACCGTTCCAGATTTTTTATAATTTAGCATCTTCCAACCGGCAAATTCCGGAAAAAATATTTAGAAAAGCCAAGTTTATTTCCAGAAAAATACCCGTACCGGTTTTTGTCCTTAATTTGGGTTTTTATACAGTTTCATCGCTTATCATGTATTTGCTTATTTATAGTAAAGTACCCGATGCTTCCGAAGGATTGCGTTTTGGTGTTTTTAACTTTGTTACCAATATGGCCACGGGTTTTATTTCGTCTTTAGTTCAGCTTACCTTTATAGATTTTGTATTAAATAAACCCAAACAGTTATTGAAAGTGCATTATATTAAAGGGGAAAAGGAATTAAGCGTAAAGTCCAGGCTTCTGCTTTTCACAGCCGCAACCATTTTCTATTTATTAAGCTTCATTGCCATACCTGCTTATAATAAACTGCATAATGAAGCGCGTTTTAAAGAAAAGGTGCATACTCTGCTTTTGAGTTCGGCTTCCAAAGAGGAAATTTATGATCAGCTTAAAAATGATCTTTCGGAGGATGTATCGATCGAATACTCATACAATACGGTGTTTATAAGTATGGGCCTGTTTATTATTATTATGGTATCCGGATTCATGATTTTCCTGGAATTTGACAGTCGGTTACGGAATATTAACTCACATATTATTCAGTTGACTGAAGCGGGAGGCGATTTAAGCAGGAGGCTTCATATTATCAAGTATGATGAGATAGGGAGACTGACCTTTGTCTTAAATAATTTTATCCAGTTTCTATCGGATGTGTTTCGAAAAGTGCAAGCAACCATCTATGATGTGCGCAACTCCACAGATGAGCTTAATAAATCTTTTTCGATTGCAGGGGAAGAAATTGAAAGAATGATTGGGCAGACCGAAAACGTATATGACGTTCTGAAAAAACAGCGCAGTATTACTGAAAATACAAATGAGGAACTGGATAAAACGCTGTCCTCGGTAGAGATGGTCGGCACACGCATTAATGACCAGGCTGCTGTTATTGAACAAAACTCCGCTTCGATCGTCGAGATGACAGAGAATATTAACTCCGTAAACAAAAATACACAAAACGCCATGCATATCACGAACAAGCTGGAAGATTCCAGTCAGCAGGGCAGTGACGCGGTGACGAACACTATCGAGTCCATACATGATATAGCGGCATTTTTAAAAAAGGTTAAGGAAGCTATCGAAGTTATCGGCACAATTTCAAGTCAGACAAATATTCTGGCCATGAATGCAGCTATCGAGGCTGCGCATGCGGGTGAGTACGGTAAAGGATTTGCGGTTGTAGCGGATGAGGTAAGGAAGTTAGCCGAACTTTCCTCGGAAAGTGCACAGGAAATCCTTACTATCATGCATGCCATGGAAGAAAAGATAGAGCGTACGGTAGAGCTTTCCCAACTATCCGGATCTTCGTTAACGGCAATTATCGATGGTATGCAGAACTCTACAAATCTGGTAACCCAGATTGCCGCAACTATGTCCGAGCAGGCCAGGGGAGCTAATTACATCCGTGATTCGTTTACGAATTTATTACAGGTTACTGATGAATTAAAGGAGTTTATCTCTCAGCAATCGATGGTAAGCGATAAGCTTAAAAATGAAATGGCCAAATTTATAGAGTACTCACTTTCGATTCAAAAGACATTGGAGGAGCTTGTGCAAAGCGACCAAAGAGTAAAACAAGAGGTGCGCAGTGTTCTAAAAGTGTCCGAGAAGAATAAGCTGCTGGTTGACGATTTGTTTCAGTTGATCAATAGATTCAAGTTTGAAGAGAAAGTACCCGAACAGTTTTTAGCGGATGGCGATTGATTTTATCTTTCGCCTAAATGGCTGCGTAAAAAGTCATTTTCCTGTTTACCGTCCCAATAGTCAACGAACATGAGCTGACTGATGGATGCATGAGGATATATCATTACCCTGCCGTTAATGCTATTTGAGTTTATTAATTGCAATACTTCCGGAGTCTGCTCCAAAGCAGCGATTGCAGATACATAGTTACCGGGATCAATCTGCTGTTCGGAAAACGCATGTAAAGCTGCTCTTAGATCAGTCGGATCGCCGCCGCTTGAACCGATAATTTTTATTTCGTCATAGTGCACCTGCCTGGAATCGAGCTGCAGGAATCTGTCTGATGCGGATAATCCTCCGAACAGATTGATAACACCTCCCCTGCCCAGAAGGGCAAAAGCCTGCTGCTGTGCTTGATTTGTTCCCGCTGCTACTATAATATCATCAGCACCTTTATCTCTGCTTATACGCATAAGATACTGAGCTAATTTGTCTGCCTGAACCGCCTGAAACTTGATGCCCAAGCTTTGAGCTTTTTGCTGTAAAGCCTGCTTTGCTTGATTAAGCCGCTCTGTGTTTATATCGGTAATTATCAGATGCCGGGGATTGAAACGCAGCGCCATTTCACAATTAATTCTCCCCATTATTCCTGCGCCTATAATCAAGGTAATACCGCCAGGGAGCAGACCGGTGATGATTTCTCCGGATTCCGCCGGGTTAATTCTGGCAAAATGCATATGCCGCTTTTGAGCCGAATAAACACAACTTACGGGTTCGGCCAGTGCTGCCGCAAATGAGGGCAGATTGTTATCGGCAAGCGGAATAAGACAGCCGCCTTCAATCACTTCTTCCTGAATCAGGATATACTCGGCGAGACACCCCCCCAAGGTATAACCCACAGCACATTTATGCATATCCTGTGCCTTGTTAATATAACGCTCGCGATGGACAATCGGTTTGAGCCCCACAGCCGGCTGCAGTGCACAGCGCTGGCCGACAGTAAACCGGTTTTTGAGATTTTTTCCTATTTTGACTATAGTAAGCGATCCTTCGTCTCCTAAGATAATAGGATAATGCTCAAGATCCCACCCGTTCAGCAGGGTATGTTCACGGCCTTGCTTAATGATTTTTAACAGAGAAGTACACACGCCTGCCGCGTCTACACGGCAGAGCAGCTGATTCTCCCCTACCTGTGGCAGTGCGGTCCAGGTGACGGCAAGATTATTAAATCCTTTTCCCTTTAAAATAACCGCTTTCATTGTATGAGGAATATGTAGTGGGGGACAAGAACGATATACCTTATCACCATGCATATATTATCATTGGCATAAATTTTGATGTTTTACAAGAATTGGGTAGATGATAAATTTCGTTTTACAGCATTGGAAACTTCAGGTAAAAATAAATTTTTTAAATTACTTGAGGAAATTGCAAAACTCAAAATATATTAAGTTAGTAAAATACTTATTCGTTATACCATAATAATTTAGCAATTTCTATTTTAGAAGCTTCTTGCAAAAATGTTATTTTTGCAAGAAGCTCACTTGATTAATATGTGTGAATAGGTATATCTTGTCACAAAAAATCATGAAAGCTCATTTGTTTGTTTTCTTAACAGTTCTGATTTTTATGTTCCTTTCGTGCGCGCACATCAATTACTCGGAGGTTTGGAATATACTGTACTCTCACTGCCAACAGGCAGAAGCTTTAATAGCAATCGATCATATTGATCAAGGCTTAAGAGAGGCTGTCTCTGTTTTGAATGATATTTCCCGTCTTAAAGAAAAGCCAAGCGAGTTTAAGCAACTGGAAACATCATGTTTGGATTTACTGGAAAAAGCATACGATGACATGCTTTTTTCTCTTCCCTCGGTATGGAAAAAGCAAAAAACAAACGACTATTTATATATCTGGGATAATAATAAAAAGCCCGTTCCGTTCCAATTTATGTTGTTGTATAAAGGGCGTAATGCAGTATTTTCCTTTCCCGTGTCCTACTCAATTAAAATTGTCCAAGGTGATTCAGCACATCAGTACTTATACAAAACAGATGCTCATGGACAGGGGAGAGTGTCGGTTGAAAGGTTTTATAATCCAAAGCAAGTCTTGGTAATGGAATTGAGTTTTTTTTACAGTATGGGTGATTACTGCTACACCTTTCCCGGACAGTTTCGTTTTACCTATCCTGCCAGAGAGATTGTTGTATCAGTGAAATCCGGAGAGCGTGTTATTGATCTTGCTCTGCAGCTTGAAAAGATGTATGTGTCAACGGTAGCGGCGTTTTATACCATAGCCTCCCAAGCCCAATTTAAAGAATATTGGTTTGTACCCGGACGCATGCAGGGTTTAAGCCGCTTTGAAGGATTATTCAGGCCGGGTACCTACGAATTTTCGATAATAGAGCTTCCCCTCGTGTATAATTCACCAGATCCAAAAAAGCAGGCACTTGTTAATACACTTTTAATATTACATATTCTGCTTAAGACGAGCGCGGACTCATTCGATACCATGAATACGGTCCAAGCGCTTAGTCCTTACAAGCAGATTATTCTGGCCAGTATTGTGGAGAAAGAAGCTGTGGCCAATAATGATTACGAAATGATCGTTTCGGTATTTTTAAATCGGTTGAAGTGGGGAGACTGTTTGGCTTCCTGTCCTACCGTTGAATATGCTTTAGGATACCATAGACCCTTTCTTACCAGATATGATATATCGATCTATACACCATATAATGTCTATCTTCGAAAAGGCCTTCCCCCTACTCCCATCTGCTTTTTTTCTGATGCCGCACTTAATGCTGTGAGGCAGCCGCAGCCGACAAGTTTTTATTTTTTTGTCTATGATTGGACAACCCGCCAGCTCTATTTTGCGGATACCTATACAGAGCATAAAGAGAACATAAAGTTGGCGCGTTCAAACTATATTGAAAAGCACGGAAGTAACGAGCTCTTCAAAATATATTATGATAAGTATTATGAAGAATAACCGGCGCCTGTTTAGCACAGAAAAGTAAAACTCATACCAAAGTATTATTGAGAAAAAACCCGTATTGCCGTAATGTTAGAGAGTGAATAGTATTTTTTCCATTATATGCGGATAGTTATAAATAATTAAGGAGTTAATATGAATAGAACATTAAAAACAGGCGTTCTCTTGTTCGCTTGTTTGATTTTTATCACAGGTGGTTTAACTGATGTGTCTTCAGGTATTTCAGAGTGGGAACTGGTCGGCAAATCGGGTTTTAATTCCGGCAGGGCGGTAGGCTTTTCCTTATATGTAAGCGATGAGATTGAAAAAGTTATTCTTGTAGGCTATATCAGTCAAAGCAAGGAGAATGGGGCCGTGGTGCGAAGATACGATAAGCAAAACAATCGCTGGCCAAAAGTCGGTGACGATCACATTTGTGACGGCGCTGTGAAGGATATTGGTGTAGCATTTAATGCCTCATTAGAGAGCAGAGATTATTATGTGGCCTATAAAGATCTGGCAAACGGGGGAAGAGCCACTGTTATGAAGTGTAATAAAGAAAAAAATATTTGGGAAGCGGTCGGTAAAAAGGGATTCAGCGACGGAGAAGTAATTGATCTGAATTTTATTCTCGATAACCTCTATCCGCATGTGGCGTTTATTGATAAAGATAATGGCAGAAAACCCGTTGTCATGACATATATGAATGATGAATGGGTAAAGCTGCAAATAGATGTAGATGATGATATCTCGCAAAAGCAGGCCAGCGAATTGGCATTTTGTATAGACAGGGGTGTAAACTATGTGGCTTTTGCGGATCGGCAGTACGATGAAAAACTAACGGTTATGATGTTTGATATGCCGTGGATAGCTGTGGGCAAGAAGGGTTTTTCCGACGGCAGGATAAATTATCCGGCTATTTTTGTGGAGAGAAATCGTAAAGCCAAGGTTACACGTGCTTATGCCGCCTATCAGGATTACGCTCATGATAAAAAATTAACCGTAATGATAAATGATAATCAGGCTGAGGAGTGGACCGCTCTTGGTGAAAAAGGATTTTCACAAGGTAAAGTTCAGCATATCTTACTCGTTGTATATAAGCACATCCCCTTTGTAGCTTTTGCCGACTGTGAGAATGAGTATAAAGCAACCGTAATGTATTACCATAATGAAAAATGGCAGTTTTTAGGCAAGGCCGGATTTTCAGAAAGCGGTGTGACCGATATTAAACTACAGATCGCAGATGATATCGCCTATGTGGGGTATATCAGGACTGATACAGATAAGAAGATCGAAGTCATGAAAATCAATCTGCTTGAATATATTAAACACAATTAACGGGGCTTGTTATGAAGAGCACTATTTTAACTGTATTTCTGATTATTGGTCTGGGCTGCTTTTACACAGGTTTAAATATATTCGCCGATGAGGATACATCCCCAAAAATTGAGTCCGCGCCTAAGTTGGACAAACTTAAGCTCGAGGCCGTATTCGCGGACAAGCAAAAATTTTTAAATGCTTTGGAAGAGGAGGAGCTGACTCTCGAGTATCATGACCACGAAGAGAACACTCTGCTTCATTTGTCAATTGTATATGGAAACAGAGATATATTTGCTTATTTGATTGAATCCGGTTTGAATATTAATGAGCAGAACAAATGGGGCACCACACCCTTACATCTGGCCGTTCATTATAGAGAAAACAGCATGGCAAAAGAATTGATTGGTTTGGGCGCGGATGCGGAGATTGAGGATGACAAAGCTCAAACCCTGCTGATCCTTGCTTATAAAAAGAAGAACTGGGACATGTTCGCTGCTCTGATAGAAGCGGGTGCGAATGTGCAGAACGGTTATTATTCAGAGCACAGGGTTTACAATTCAAGCCAAAAAACACATTTTTTCTATACAATTGTTCATAATGAGAAAGCGTGGCAAGTATATAAAGAAAACGGCGCTTTTAATTTTCAATTTACTCAATATCAGGATATTTACGATCCGGATCTCAACGATGAGCCCACTCCTTTGCATCTTTTGCTTGACTGGAGAGAGGCAGATAAAGTTACGCAGGTACTAAATGAACAACCGGAATTAGTAAATATAGTGAACGGCCACGGTGTTCCCCTGATTCATATGGCAGCGGAGCAGGGGAATGAAGATCTGGTAAGACTGCTGTTGGAGTATGATGCGGATCGTGATCTAGTTGATGAAGCCGGCCACACGCTCTTGCATAGAGCGGCAGCGGGCAATATGCTTTTCTTGATCAAACAAGAGCTTGAGCGAGGAGTACCTGTAGATATTACTACCAAAGGCGGGATGACCCCTTTGCATTTTGCCATTAAAAACCGCCACTACAAAGTCGTAAATCTGTTGCTTGATGAAGGAGTGGATATTGAAGCGGAGGCTTATTCCGGCTGCTCACCGCTCTATCTGGCCGTGCAAAGCGGCTACCCGGAAGTTGTAAGCCTGTTGTTGGAAAAAGGGGCTGATGTGAATCACGGTAATGACTGGGGGGCAACTCCTGTGCATTTTTCCGCTCTTTACCAGCAGGCAAGTGTATTATCCATGCTGTTACAGCATAATCCTGAAATAGATAAAAAAAATGATCGCGGCGAGACAGCGCTTTTTTACGCGGTAAGAACTCCCTGGGAAAGGAGTTTGGGTAATCGAGGACTCTTATTGTTATTAGAAGCCGGATATTCTGTGCACGTAAGAGATATAGGCGGAAAAACTCCATTGTACGCGGCAGTTGAAGCCAATAATTCTATCTCGGTTACTGTTTTAGTCGAAAAAGGATCACCGATTAATACGGAAGAGTGCAATGGATATACGCCGTTATATTGGGCATTGACGAAGAAAAAGTATAAAATGGCAGAACTGTTTTTGGAAAAGGGATGTGATATTGATTACCAGGATATTTCCGGACAAACCACGCTGCATAAAGTTGTGTATCATAAAAATATAGATGCAGTACAGTTTTTATTGGAACATGGAGCTTCCCGTGAGATTAAAGACGTTCAGGGGAAGCTCCCTATAGATTATGCGGAAAGAGAAAATATAAAAGAAATGTTATTATCAGCTGAATAAATAACATAAGGAGGTTTTATGCAAACACGTTATATTATACTTTTATTTCTCATACTTTTGTGTTTTACTGTTATTTCAGCTTATTCTATTAATCCCGCGGATAGCGGAGTAGGAGTTATTCTCGGGACAGCGGTAAATGTGCGTAAATCACCCTCTCTTGACTCGGAAATTGTAACAACGGTAATTGAAGGTGAATACGTAAAAATAGTGTACTGGACCGAAGTGAAACAAAAAATCGGCATGTATAACGATTATTAGGTAAAAATTAAAACTCAAGCGAACTTAGAAGGATATCTTTACGGAGCATTTATTTTTGAGACGGATGTGCTATTTGGGAATGAGTGGGCAGCGAGGACATTTTCCGGATTGGCGCTTAGTATTGAATTTACACGACAGGGAAATTTTACCTTCTATCATGGCTGCCGTGAACCAGGTTGTGATGATCCGCAGATAGAAAAAGGTACATTTACCATTCATGGAAGGCAAATAAAATTATCAGTAGATTTATATGATGATATACATGAGTTTTATTTATTCCGTTTTCAAGGTGACTATGTTCTTGAGACTTATAAATTGGATATGGATGAAGATCCGGGAGAATGGGAAGGCTTCGATGCGATCTGGGGCTGGTGGGCCGGCAGGTAGCTAGATATCATTATTTGCTACATAAAAACAAAACTTAAGGAGAGTGTAATATGTTTAAACCAGTAACAACTATATGTATTTTTCTGCTTGTGTTTTCAATAATAATAAATTGTGATGATAATACATCTTCGTCCAAGATGTCTTTCGTCGACACGAAGAAAACCGAAGTAAGTGCTTCTATCGACACAAAGAAAACTGAAGTAAATGATAGTGCGGATAATACTAAAGTATATTTTGATAAGCCACGTTGGGTAAAAGCAGAAGAGGGTCTTAATCTGCGCGTGGCTGCGAATCCACGTTCCAAAGTTATCGATACAATACCGTATGGTGATGTGGTAAGGCTGTTATGGGAAAATGGGGGTGTGGTGACGATAAGCGGTGTTGAGGGAAAATGGAGTGAGGTTCGCTGGAAAGAGCATGAGGGTTAGGTGTTTGGAGGATTTTTAACAGAGGATGAGATAATTACTGATAAAGATGTCTTTAGCGAACGGTTTGTATGGAAAGGAGGCCAAAATCAATATTACTCCATCTACTATCCTGCCCAAGGAGGGGAAGCGTCTGTGGGTACAATTTATGGCGGGAATTTAGAGTTGTTTAATGATAGAACACTCATAACCATACCAACATTGGGAATAGGATTTGAAGGTGAAGAGACCAGAATCAAAAGGGTAGGGTCTTATTGTCGGATAGGAAGGTATGGAGATATTAAAGTGAAAAAAGAGGAATTATACTTTGAGGATGGTGAGGTTCTTTTTTCGATCACCTATGAGGAAGCAGGTCAAAAGAAATTTTCTATGAACATAAGGAGTCTTAAAGGCGGAAATATTACTAAAAATGATATTTTTGTCTTCGATAAAATCGCGGATTCTCTGGAAATAATATCAAAAGGGGAAGCCCAAGAATATTGGAAGAGTCTTGAAAGCGAAGAGTAATATTTGGAATATGATTAACCGGAGCGGGCAGTGCATAATGAAAAAACGGATTATTTGTATTTTTTTGTTTTTCACCTTTTCGGGCAATTTATTTCCCGATATTACGAGTGAACTTTTGCTCGCCATACGTACCAACGATTTCAAGTATGCAGAAATCCTGATAAAAAACGGGGCGCCTTTAAACGGCGACACCTGGGCCACAAACCCTTTATACGCGGCCATAGAACAAGATAATTTTCAGATGTTCATGTTACTGCTGTATCATCACGCGGACTTAAGTGTGGTGCTGGACATACCCTATTTCGGTAAAATGAGTATCGCAGAGTATGCCTTAGAATGCGGTAGTAATGCGATTGCATTTATCTGTAAAGAAACAAGCGGAAGGTTTGAACAAACTCGAAAAATAATTGAGGCCATAACGGAAAATAATTATGAGATGCTGAAAAGGTTGTCTATAAAGGGGCAGGAACTCAATGAGCCGGTGGTGTTTAAGCATCCCTATATATGGATACCGGATTACATAACCATCTTTGATTATGCGGTATATGTGGGCGACGAAAAGATGGTAAAGCTGCTGATTGATTGTGATACAGAAAAAAATATTAAGTACGGAGTAGATGCCCTTGAACTCGCCATTTATAGTGAAAATTTTAAAATGATAGAGCTTTTGTTAATAAACGGGAGTTACTCCCGTTTTCCGCTTGATACGGCTGCGGTTGTGGGTAATACGGATGTTATCCGCCTGCTTCTTGATCACGGTGCAAATCCGGATGAACTTTATCTGAACGGCCATTCGGCCACCGATATCGCGCTTAAAAACGGAAATGCCGAGGCGGCGCTAATGTTACTTTTATATGAAACAGCTTTGAGTGCCAAGTTAAAGGAGATGTACCGCGCCATATATGATCATGACACAGCAGAAATTCAAAAACTTGCGGATGGGGGGTTTGAAATAAATCAGGGCCGGATTACTCCGCTTGCCTGGGCTGCTTATCTGGGTAAAGGAGATCTGGTTAAGCTGCTACTTGAATATGGCGCGATAGTACAGGATGAGGAGAAGAGATTGGATAGCTCACCCGTTTTTCTGGCTGCCATTACTGGCCATAAAGATATTATCCGTGTTTTACTGGAAAAGGGCGCGCTTGTCGATTCCTGCGATGAGTACGGATGGTCATTGCTGCACCAGGCCGTACAGAACGAGCAGCCTGATCTTGTTGAGTTGCTTTTAAAGCATAAAGCGGAATTAATCCATGCAGTATCACCAGAAGAAGTATGCGGTGGTATTCTCTGTCTGCCAGATAGCCCTCTGCACCTGGCTGCCGTACTTGAAAATCTCGATGTGCTGAAAACCTTTATACGCAATAATGTTCCTATGGACTATTTGGGAAGAAATCGTCAGACACCACTGCATTTCGCCGCAGGTGTCGGGCGGTTGGAAGCGGTTCGCTTTCTTAGCGGAAACGACGCGAATATTAACGCGAAAACGGGTTGGGGAATGACACCGCTGCATATGGCTGCCAAAAACGGGAATATGCACATTATCACGTACCTTATTGAAAAAGGTGCCAATGTTGATGTCGCGGATGATGACGGCAGAACACCATTGTTTTGTACTTTGGAAAACGGACATCCGGATGCGGCCGTTTTGCTTATAAAAACGGGAGCAGATATTAAGAAGGTTATTAACTGCAGGGTATATCATGATGAACTGACACTGCTCCATCTGGTCAGTAAAGCGGGCTACACTGAAAGCGTGAAGTTTTTTCTTACACACGGTGCGGATGTGAACAGTCTGGATAAAGACAATATCTCGCCGCTGCACCTTGCCGTGTATTATGATCATTATGAGATTGCGGAGCTATTGATAGCTCATGGGGCGAATATAAATATTATAACCGTTGATTTTGATAATAGATACATCTGGCTTAAAAAAGAGTTTTCACCGCTCGATCTGGCGCCTTCCTTTAAAATCTGGAAGCTGCTTTACGAAGCGGGTGCAAGACCGGGAGCAGAATAGTATAGAAAGACCTTTAGCAGGCCGTTACCATATCTTAGTTTACTGAGCCTTCATCTTTTTAACCATATTGGAAAGCTCTATTCCGCTTACTGTTTTATGCGGAAAAAAGTTCGTACCGTCGGGCAGGTTCATAATCTCTCTTTCCACTAAGATGAGGGCCGCATCGAAATAGTAATCGGCCGCCTTGATATCGGGAATCGGGCTTTTGCGTCCGGTACCCAGATATTTTCCACTGTATTTGGTTAAAAGTGAGTTGTCGTTTTTTATAAAAGCAAGAATCTGCAGCAGCAGATAGGCCAGGTCCTTGCGCGAACAGATATCTTTATCCGAAAGCTTTTTATTATACACATACCCCGCATCTTTAAGTTTTTTTATGAGATCATTGGGATTCATGTCTTTTTTAGCTGCCAGGTTATCAAAGAAAATCGTTTCCGCAAGCATAAAGCTCATTACATGACTTACGGTTAACGTGTCCTCTCTGAGGATATCCTGGGCGCTCATTTTATCTATAGGATTTTTCATGTAGTGATAGGCCAGGTCCCTGTTCTGTTTATAATGCTGCTTAAATGCGGCAGGCAGGCCTTTTAAGGCTTGGTCATAGAGCGCGGCGGCGCTTCTGTAATCAGCTTGCGCAAAATAAATTTCAGCCAGCTCTAGTTTAATAAGCAGGTTGGTGTCGGCCTCTCTTTCGCCCTGGTTTAAAATCATTATTTGGGCGTCGGGATTTGTTTCCAGTAATGCCTGCAGAATGAAGTAATACTCTTCTCCTTTATTGCTGTACTCGATCTCTTCGATATATTTCTTTACATTATGCTTATCATTTTTATAAAAATAAACCATACCAAAAAGCCCGGACACTTTGGCTCTGTACTGCTTGTTATACTTGCCGCGTTTTTCAATTTCTTTTAAATCATTCTCTGCTTCAATTAAAAGACCTATATTCTTGCTGCTCTGGTAATCCAAAAGTTTCACCTGGATTATTTCAATATTAGCATCGTCGTCATCCCCGATTGTACGTACATGTTTATCTGTTGCACAATTAAAAAGCACCATAATCAAAATTGCAAATAAAAAAATCTGTTTATTCATAGCTTGACTCCCTTAGTTAAAATCATTTCCAAAAAAGCCAACACCTCTGGTAGTAGCTTTTTCTTCTTATTTATCAAGTGTATACACATAGAGATTTTTATCAAAACTCCCTACTATAAGTTCGTACTTGCCGTCATAATTAATATCTGAAAAACCGGGGCAGAGGCTTCCAGGTATGGGAAATCCGGGCAGATTGTTAAGCTTGTTATCCAAGCCTATAATCGTATTCCTGGCGCCATAGATAAATATTTCGTCCTCGCCGTCTTTGTCAAAATCAAATACCACCAGCTTGTAATTTTTATCTCCGCCACCGTCAAGTTTTTTTGCCTTCACAACCTTACCTTGCAGATCAATAATGCTGACCACACCCTCTTCGCTTAAAATGACGAGACCCGGATTAACTCCTCCGCCAAGTGCTATGGGTACGGGATCTGCATAATACACTCCGTCGAATTCAAAAGGATAACCATTCAGGCTTTGACCGCTTAAGTTCCACACGTTAAGCTGTCCTGCCTGAGTAAGGAAGGCAATCAAAACTCTGTGGTTTTGATCTTTAAAAAGAACAGGTGAACAATAAGAAATCCCGGCGCCGTCCTTGGGCCAGCCGCTTTTCACATTTCCCTGAATATCCGTAAGCCAGACTGCATTCTCAAAGCTTTTTGGATAAAATGCTAATAATCCGTCCAGATATGCAGGCGGGCTTAAAACATCATGCTCCAGTTCAACAGGGAATTTTTGCATATCGCCCTGCTCCGAGAACAGATACAATGCCTTTTCACCTTGGGAATAGAAAACCAGGCTTCTATCTGTCTGGATCGGATTGAATGAACTTTTAAAAGAGGTAACTATAGGAAAAGGGGCAATGGGATCGGCTTCTGGCGTAAACTTGTATACTGTTCCGGATTTGGAAAACACAAAAATATCGTTACTGCCCGAGAGTATGTCTGTGCAAACCAGGGGAGTGGACATGCCCTCCACCTCACCTTTAATTTTAGATTCCGTGAGCAGCTCTTCAATTACAAGGTTATTTTTTTCGTCCACATAAATGAGTTCGACCGTTGCGGATCCCTTTATGTTTTTACAGATAATATCCGAAACAGGAGCGTACTCCAGCTGTTTGGGGAACTCGGGGAAGGGTCTGGTTTTGTGTCCGGCAATGCCGGCGGCAGCGATGTTTATTTTTATTTCCTTATCCGTGAAGCGGACCGAAAAAACTCCCTTTTCATACAGTCCGAGCAGTTTGGTTAAGAGGGTATTATAGCCGAGGAATTTCGGCATAGAGGTGCCAAAATCATAGTACATAAACACATTAGCGTTTTGGGGAACGTTTTTAGTCACGTTTTTGTATTTCTCGTCATTTATCAGGTGCTTACCCTGACGGTGGCTGTTTTGTAGTTTTGCCAGATGCTCGGGATTCATAGAGAAAAAAATGTAGTCGTCAATAACAAGATAATATGGTGTTTCGATTCCCTTTACAAAGGCGTCTACTATCATTTTAATAAAACCCGGAAAGGCGATCTGGTTGACCCTCACCTTATCTAGAACTAAGGTGGTGTCGGTATCCAGAACCAACGATTCATTGATTTTCTTAAAGGCGTATTCATATTTTGATTTGTCTTTAATCTTTAGGTAAATAATGGGATCCAGAGATTTGCCCACCGTTATTGCACCGGCCTCGGATCCGGTCCAGTCGAAAAACAGTTCTTGCACCGAAGCTCCAAGCAGAAATTGACAGGCCTCGTCGACCGTTTTAAAGGTGTCTTCTATCTGGTTTCCTTTCATGTAAATCGCGGTTTCATACATGTGCTTGAAGGTTTTAAATTTAATCGAAGAGAATATGTTTGTGTTATGTGGCAGGTATTTTATTATACCCAATACCGACGGATTATAGCTTAAAAGATCTTTCAATGTGTCATCCGGTACTTCGATATTGGTATACGTGTTTAAATGCAGCTCATCGTTGGAAACAAAGAAAGAGAGGATACTGTAACTGTTTAGGTCGATACGTCTCAGTATAAAATTTAATTCCGGTATGCCTTTTAGCGTGTTTTGAATTAAATCATTGGTGCTTATATATAGTTCTATGAATCCCTTTTGGCTGATTTTTTTACTCAAAGCGCTTAATTCCTTGTTGTTTTTAACGTTCTTTTGGCTTTGCTTAATTTCATATAGTTTTTCAATGTGCTCCTGTTTGGTAGATAAAAAGATAAGATTACTGTTCAGAGCGAAATAGAATACTTGATTAGACGCCGGTTTATATTCATAGATTGTGATTGCATTTTTTTCAATTTTTTTAAGCTTTAGGTCACCGATATTATAGAATATTTCCAAAAGAGGGAAAGCCCGTGTGCCCAGGGAGAGCAGTCCGGGATCAAAAATGATTACCGGGGAAAAGTCTTTGGTAATAAGAAAATGAGCGCTGCGGTCCAGCAGCTGTCTGAAAAGCTCGGTTTTAAAGAACTCATTTGATTTAAACTCTAAAAACGCACTGTAAATAAAACGCAGCTCCGGGGAGGAAAAAATAACATCGGCAGCTTTGAGATCCAGCACATTATCGTAGATTTCCCTAATGGAATCCACCTTAAGATATAAGGCAAAGTCGTCCGGCACGTATTCTTCCGCATTTTCCATAGTAACCAGGTAGTAGACAAAAAGCCCACCTGCTATTACCGCGAAAATAATTATACTGATTAATACAAATTTTATCACAAATGAAACAAGTTTTTTAGGAAACGCCATAGTATATACCTTTATCTATTTTATTATAGTGTATTAAGATACAGCTATAATGAAGTTATAAGCCTGTATGGGAAAATTGTCAAGAATTCTATTCTTAATTTGTGACCGGCATAATTGACTTGATACTGTGTATATTCCATAATGCACATGGAATGAGCGGAAACTAAGGAGGAAGCAAGTGAATCTGCGTACATTGAGGCAAAAAAAGGCCTTTATTTGTGATATGGATGGTGTTATATATCATGGAAATCGAATTCTGCCCGGGGCAAAAAGGTTTGTTGCATTTTTAAAAAAGGAGCACAAACAGTTTCTGTTTCTAACCAATAGCAGCCAGAAGTCTCCCCGTGAACTGCAGCAGAAACTTTCCCGTATGGGGATAAAGGTTCCGGAGAGCAATTTTTATACGAGTGCTTTGGCCACCGCTATGTTTTTAAAGAGTCAAAAGCCGAGTGGTACGGCCTATGTAATCGGTGACGCCGGTCTTATCAACGCCCTTTACGATGCCGGATTCAGCATGAATGATGTGAATCCCGATTATGTGGTTGTTGGTGAATCGAAGACTTATAATATGGAAACCGTGGTAAAAGCCGTAAATCTGGTGTTAAAGGGGGCATCTTTAATCGGTACCAATCCGGATGTTACGGGACCCATCGAACAGGGGATTACTCCGGCCACGGGAGCGCTGATCTCTCCCATTGAGCTGGCTACCAGGCGTAAGGCGTATTTTGTAGGTAAACCTAATCCGCTCATGATGCGGCACGCCTTAAAGCGCTTGAACAGTAATACGGATGATACGGTGATAATCGGGGATAGAATGGATACGGATATTATCGCTGGAATAGAGAGTGAGATAGATACGGTTCTTGTGTTAACCGGTGTAACCTCTTTAGAGGATGTTAAAACCTCACCCTATAAGCCGAGTATGATTTTAAAGGGGGTAGGTGAGATTGCGGCATAAGAATATTATAAGTCTGCTTTGTATATGTATGGTATTCCCATTTTTTTCTTGTGTAAAAAATACCGATCACGTAAGGGAGGCTCAGGGTAATATGACATCAGCGCAGTTGCCAATTATTTTTTCACCTCATTATGATATTTCGCTCTATGGATTGGAAAATCTCCATCCGTTTGATACCGCTAAGTACGGCAAGGTGTACGCATATTTAAAAGACGAGCTTGGCATAACGCATGAGCGTTTTATACATCCGTCTCCGGTAACTGAAGAAGAGCTTTTAAAAGTACACAGCAAGCAGTATCTGGATTCCTTGGGCAGTTCGCAAGTTATTGCGGGACTTGCGGAATTAGGCA
>Ga0315549_1001977_pt1 | contig 20313 bp, 18 predicted proteins | sample SalMarSW160200MG_FD_203101 | JGI IMG/M metagenome (GOLD analysis project Ga0315549, IMG submission 203101) | Salt marsh sediment microbial communities from the Plum Island Ecosystem LTER, Massachusetts, United States - Salt Marsh Sediment SW1601-200 ... | reverse complement strand
TGAAAGATATCCGAGAATTATTTATGGATACAGGTGTAGGCACCAAGGCCTATTCGATACTGGAGCAGGGCCAGATTGAACAATTAGTAAGCGCGTCAAAAGTAGAAAGAAGGTCCATATTCGAAGAGGCGGCTGGTATAAGTAAATATAAAGCGCACAAAAAAGAGGCGCTGCGAAAGCTGGAAAGGACGGAACAAAACCTGCTTCGGCTCGCAGATATTCTGGGCGAAGTGGCAAAGAGACTTCGAAGCGTCAAGCATCAGGCGGGCAAGGCGAGAAATTACCTGCAATATACACAAAGACTGAAAGAACTACAGGTTAACTACTCTCTTGCAGAATTCGACAAGATAAGCACACAACTGAAAGAAAAGAAAACAGACCTCGAGGAGATAGAACAACATCTTGCGCTTACGACAACAGAGCTTTCTAAAAACGAGACCCTGCAGAGCGAACTGGGTGAGCAGATAATAGAGACGGAGAATAATCTAAACAAGACGGGAAACAGCCTTGTCGCAGTGCAGAGTAAAATCGAGCAGCAGCAGCAAAGAATCGAGTTTTTGCGAACAAGAATCGAAGAACTGAGACAACGAAGCGAAAACACAAACCAGAGGATTGAAAAACTTAAAGAGCAGGAAAAGCTCTTCAATACAAATTTATCACAATATGAAAAAGAGCTTGAAGACTGCTCAAATACGCTCGAAGAAAAAAACAGAGAAGCCGAAGAAATCCAACAAGCACTTCAGCAAATAAACTCAGAATGCACGCACCTCGAAGCAGAACTCGAAGATGAGAAGTCGGGCGTTATAGACGTAGTCAGGAAGACGGCCCAGCTTCATAACGAAATCCAGAGCATATCGGTTTACCGGGATAATTTATCCAGCCAAAAAGAGCGACTGTCCGGCAGAGCCGATACGGCCAAATCGGAACTGGAGAAACTTCTCACGGAAAAGGCACAACATAAGGCCCGCCTGGCAGATATCGAAAAGCTGTTAGCAGAGCTTCATAAGGGCCTGGAAGACAAACGCAAAGAAACGGATGCAAACAACGCAGCGATTGAGGCGGACAATAAGCAACTGGCACAGAACAAAGAGCTGCGCAGCGCGTTGAACAGCGAGCTGGCGATATTGACTGATATGGAGAAAAGGTACGAAGGTCTTAATAACGCGGTTCAGGGCATCCTGCGAAATCAGACGGCCGGGAATGAAAGATTAGATTATGTCGAAGGGATAGTGGCAGATATTTTTTCGGCAGATGTGGAATATGCAAACGCGGTGGAAGCGGCGCTCGAGGGCAGGACAGATGCTCTGGTAATAAACAATACAAACAAGCTGCTGGCTGATAAGCAAACGATAGCAAAGCTCGACGGCAGGGTTGATTTCATATGCCTTGATAAAATCAGGCCTTTTGCGGAGACAAAGGATTTTTCGAGATTTGATAATGTAAAGGGGAGGGTCGCGGAATTCGTAAGAACGGAGAGCAAATATGCACCACTGGCGTGGCATCTGCTCGGCAAGACACTGATTGTCGAGTCACTCGATGCGGCGGCTGAACTTGCCGAGATAACCGGCAGTGAGTACAAATTTGTTACATTAAAGGGTGAGTTCCTAAGTGCCGACGGAGTGGTAAAACTCGGGCCTATCGGCAAAACAACAGGGCTGATATCACGCAAAAGCCAATTACGCCAATTACAAAAGAACATCGGCAAAGTTGAATCTGAAATATCCGGGCTTGAAGGGCAAATCGAACGAAACAATCAGACAAATATACACCTTGAGAAACTTTGCAAAGACCTTCGGACATCCATATACGAGGCCAATACGCAAAAGATGCAGGTAAGCTCAAACCTGACTGTTTACGAGCAGGATATAAAACGGCTAAGCCAGGAGCAGCCGTTATTGGCCGGCGAAATCGACACGCTGCAAGAGCAGATAGCCCAAACGGTGCAAAAAGAATACGATTCAAAACAGAATCTGCAGGAGCTTGAAGCGGTAAATGAGCAGCGAACGACCCGGATAAAAGAACTCGAAGCAAAATATGCCGAACGAAAAGAGCAACGGCAGGCACAACAAAACAGACTTACCGATTTGAGGATTGCTCTCGGGCAAATGACGGAGCATCGCCAGGCAGTCGAACAGGCAGTAGAGAGTCTGAAAAGACAGATGCAGGAGAATCAAACGGCTACCGAGTCATCACAGCAGGAGATAGGAAGCTGTAACGAGCAATTAGAACGAGCCCAGAGCGATATCCTCGGTTGCGAAGCAGCGGTGTCAGAGCTGTATGTCGAGAAAGAGAGAAATCAACAAAGCAACCAACTGCTTCAACAGGAAGTTGAACAGCTTCTGGAGCGGCAGAGACAAACAGAACAAGTTATTCGGCTCAAACGTGCAGAGAAACGTGAGATAGAGACAAAAATCAGTGAGCTCAAGATAGAACTCGGGCAATTTGAGGTAAAGCAACAGGATTTAGTCGAAAGAGTGTATGACGAATTGCAGATTGATTTGCACGAGGCATACGAGAATTATAACGATGAACAAGTTGACTGGAGTAAGATTCGGGACGAGATAGCCGAGCTTCGCGGCAAGATTGAGCGGCTCGGCAATGTAAATCTTGATGCGATAGACGAGCAGGAAAACCTTGATAAACGACACGAATTTCTAAGCAGCCAGGTTCAGGATTTGAATCAAAGCAAGGCACAACTGCAGCAGCTGATAAACCGACTTAACAAAAAAAGCAGAGAGAAATTCCGCGAGACATTCGAAGAAATCAGGGTTCATTTCCAGCAGATATTCCGCAAGCTGTTCGGCGGAGGCAAGGCAGATATAGTACTCGAAGATGCAGAGGATATTCTCGAGGCAGGTATAGAAGTAATAGCACGGCCGCCGGGCAAAGAGACAAGGAGCATATCTCTGCTCAGCGGTGGAGAAAAATCGCTGACGGCGATTGCCCTGTTGTTTTCGGTATTCAAGACAAAACCATCACCATTCTGCTTTCTCGATGAAGTCGATGCAGCTCTGGATGAGGCCAATAACGAGCGGTTCAATATGCTGGTTCGGGAATTTCAAAAGGAATCACAGTTTATAATAATCACCCACGCCAAGCGTACGATGAGCATTGCGGATGTTTTAATGGGAATAACGATGCAGAGACGCGGGGTCAGCAAGAAGATAAGCGTCAGATTCGACGAGTATGAGGAACAAACCGCAGCGGTAGCGTAATCGAGAGTGGTACGTAGAGCTATGAAGAAGTGCCCATTTTGTGCAGAGGAGATTCAGGACGAGGCCATAAAGTGCCGTTATTGCGGTGAGTTTCTTGTCAAATCAGGCAGGCCGGAAACAAAATGGTATTTTACCACAGCTACTGTTGTGATTGCGATTTTATGCATAGGCCCGCTTGCCCTGCCGCTTGTATGGCTCAACCCACGTTATAAAATAGTAACCAAGCTCATCGTTACTATTTTAGTCATAGCATTAACCATCCTACTGAGCTATCTCACAATAAATGTGTACCTTCAATTGACAAAGCAGATAGAAGAACTGGGGGGTCGTTAAATTCGTATCGGGCCGCTTCGGCCACGCTAAGACAAGCAATATAAAAGAGCTAATTAACCAAATCAAGTCCACTTTTAAAAAAACCGATATAGCTAACAAAATAACTATAATTTGGGGTCGGACAGAACCATTTGTCATATAACAAGGGAAGCTTTAATCCCCTGTTATATGCTTATAGGACGGAAAATAAGGGGTGCATACAATTAGAAATGTAAAGATGCTAACTCTGGTTCAGCTAATTACCATGATAATAGTGTTTATGGTAGTTTTTATTTATAACAGAATCCAGACTCCGATATCACACAGCTCATTCGGGATGGTCGATTGTTGCGTCTGTAGTGCAGAGAGCTCAGAGGGCTCATCTGTCTTAATAGACGGGCAAATCATCAAAGAGGGAGAGAAGATATACGGTGCGACTGTTACAAAAATATATGGAGATAAAGTCGAATTTGAGAAGGATGGCAAAAGATGGGAACAACGTGTACAGGAGCAGCCGAATCTTGCCTGGGAAGAGCCAAATCAGCTATAAGCACATACCAAAAATACTTACCAATAATTGTTAGTTCTTATCACTATTCAAAAGCCGTAGTGTCTTTTACATTGTTTATGCTATTGGACACTTCATTCCATCAAAATCGATACTTTTGAATTTTGCAGTTGAAAAAACTTCTATTTGTTGATAAAAGTGGTAATTTCGTTGAAGGATAACAGGAACGAAGAGCCGACAATGGCAGAAAATTTTGATAAACATAGCTTAAAGAACGGGATGGTGGTCCTTGGTGAGCCGATGGAATCGGTCGGTTCGGTGGCATTCGGCTTTATGCTGCCGGCAGGAGCGGCGCTGCTGCCGGAGGGCTGCTGCGGGGCCTCAAATGTTATCCTGGACTGGATTTTCAGAGGAGCCGGCGATAAAACCAGCAGGCAGCTCAGCGATGCCCTTGACGGGCTGGGGATACATCGAGCCGGGGGTGTCGGAAGCTCTCGTATAGTGATTGGAGGAGCCCTGGAAGCCAGCAACCTGGCGCAAGGGCTTGATTTATACGCTGATATTATACTTAAGCCGAGCCTGGAGCAGGAGCAATTCGAATTAGCGAGACAACTGGCTATTGACGGGGCTCATTCTCTGGACGATGAGCCCCGGCAAAAGGTTATACTGAAACTGCGAGAGCAATTTTATCCAAGCCCCCTGGGTCGCAGCACGGTAGGCGAAATCGACGAACTGAAGATATTGACCGCCGAGAAAACCAAACAAATTATAGAGAATAAATTCAGTCTGTCCGACACCATCTTTTCAGTTGCCGGCAAATATGATTTTGAATCTATCTGTCGACAAATGGAAGATTTGTTTGCTACAAGTAATCATAGTGAGACGAAAGATGAAAAACAAGAGATGAGGGACGACGGGCAAACAAGGAACAAATACCTGCATATAGATAATGATGGGGCGCAAGTGCATATCGGTCTGATGACCGAAACGGTGAAACCAACCGACGAAGACTACTATAATGCAAGAGTAGCGGTAGAGGTTCTTTCGGGGGGGATGAGTGCCAGGTTATTTACAGAGGTAAGAGAGAAACGAGGGCTGTGTTACGCAGTCGATGCCCGGTATCATAGTCTGAAGGAAGCGGCAGGTGTAATGTGTTACGCGGGAACTACGCCGGAAAAGGCGCAGGAGACGCTTGATGTGATAATCGGTGAGTTCAAACGGCTCTGCGAGGGGATAAGTGAAGCGGAAATAGAGCGGGCTAAGGTCGGATTAAAAAGCGCATCGATTTTGCAAAGCGAGTCGTCCAGCAGCAGAGCCGGAGCAATCGGCAGTGATTATTATGTTTTAGGCAGGGTCCGGAGCTTAGATGAGATTAAAAACAGGATTGAGCAGACAACGGTTGATTCGGTTCTCGGCTTTCTACAGAATAACAAGTTCAAGGACCTTACAGTTGTGACGATTGGGCCAAGGCAAGTGACGGTCAAGTAGAGCGAAGCGATGGAATTTAAGAAAAAGACACTGTCAAACGGTTTAGATTTAATCGGCGAGGTTAATAAAGCTTCCAAATCGGCGGCGGTAGGATTTTTCGTCAAAACGGGCTCGCGAGACGAAACCAAACAAATAAACGGAGTGTCTCACTTCCTGGAGCATATGCTGTTCAAAGGAACCGACAAGCTCAGTGTCTTCGAAGTCAATGAGGCATTCGACAAGACTGGAGCAGAATTTAATGCGGGCACGAGCTGGGAAAACACGGTATATTATGCCGCTGTTCTGCCGGAATATTTAGAAGAAGTAACGAATCTGTGGATAGAACTGATGAGGCCTGCACTTCGAGATGAAGACTTCAATCTCGAAAAGAACGTAATCAAAGAAGAAATTGCGATGTACAGAGATACGCCCAGCTTCGATGTTATAGACAAATGCCAAAGCTTGTATTTCGGAGAGCACCCCTGCGGTAACAGTGTGCTGGGCAGCGAAGAGAGTATAGACGGCTTAACGGCTGAGCAGATGCGAGAGTATTTTACGAACCGCTATGCACCGAATAATATAGTATTTGCCTGTGCTGGTAATTTTGACTGGGAACAAACATGCTCGTTAGTGGAGTCACCCTGCAATCAATGGCAAAGTCAGCAGGTTGAAAGAAAGCTGTCAGAAGCGCCAGGAGGCAGAAAGAAAAAGCGGATTGAAAAAGCGAATCTGGTGCGCGAGCATATATGTCTTATGTCCGCAGCTCCAAGCGCACAGGACGAGGCAAGATTCGCAGCCTCGCTTTTATCAGTCATTGTCGGGGATAGTGTCGGGTCACGATTTTACTGGGAGCTGGTCGATAAGGCATTAGCAGAAGTTGCGGTAACTCACCTTAGTCCGATGGACGGCGTTGGTGTTTTTTACAACCGGATTTGCTGCAGTAAAGAAAATGTCTCAACGGTGCTCGGAATAGTGGAGGATATTTTTCAAAGTCTATCAAAAAACGGTATAACCGAAGACGAGTTAAGAAAGGCAAAAAACAAGATTCTCAGCAAACTGGTCCTTGACAATGAGCTGCCGATGGGTCGATTGAACTCTCTTGGGTCAAACTGGATATACTCAAGGCAGTATCGCACAATTGAAGACGATATTAGTGCTATAAGAGCTGTTACCATAGACGATGTTCATTCAATAATCGGCAGATACAACCCGGGCGAGTTCACTCAATTTTCGATAGGGCCTGCAAAAACAAGTTAGAAATACCCGATGAATATATAATAAAAATGTCAAGCGAAAGGAGAAAGATTATAGGGTAATTCTCCAGGGATTTTGGTGAAATTCTTGTGATTTTTAATTGTTTACAAAACCGGCTTGATTTGGTACAATACCTTGCGGGTCTAAAAATGGCGAAAAAGCTGTAAAATCAGGGAAACACAACCGGTATTTCACATCTTACAACTTGATAGCAGAACCATATGTAGAAAATGAAGAAAAAAGCTTTTACATTAATTGAGCTGCTTGTAGTAATCGCAATTATTGCTATTCTAATGGCGATTCTCATTCCATCTTTGCGATTGGCAAGGGACCAGGCTCGTAGAATCCACTGCGTTGCTGATACAAAGACTATGTTAATTGGGTGGATATGTACCAGGATGAAAATGATGATAAATTGGTCAATGGTAATGTGCCGGCGGGTCCAGGTTTCCAGAGCTCACCCGATCGCCCGTTCTGGGTAGAACCACCGCAGGATGCTGCCCGTAACTACACAGGCCACTCAAACCCTACCCTTGAGGACGAGCTAAGAGGCATAAAACGAGGGGCGCTGTATGCTTATTTAAAGGAGGTCGATATATATCGCTGTCCGGCTGATGACAGAAAAAGAAATTCAAATATATCTAATTTCCGCAGTTATTCCATTGCCGGTGGATTAAATGGGGAAGAAATCAACAGCTATACGAAAAGGGGTATGAAAAGATACACTGAAATAAGAAATCCGGCCACTAAATATGCGTTCGTGGAGGAAGCCGACCCCAGAGGCTGGAATATGGGCTCCTGGATTATATATCCTGATGGGGATAGCTGGTGCGACCCATTGACAGTCTGGCACGGTAACCGAAGCTGCATCGGCTGGGCCGACGGTCGTGCAGAAATGCATCGATGGGTGGATGACCGCACAATGGAAATGGCTAAAGCCTACGCTAATGATCAAGAATGGGGTCAAAATCATCCTGGCAGTGAAGACCTCAAATTCATGCAGAAGCACTATCCATTAAAACCTGAGTAGCCTAAAAATCCTGTGCAATAAAAATAAGACGAACAAAAGTCTTTCAGAGATAAAAATCCTCCAAAGGCCAAGTATATGTTTTCCTTTTTCGAGCAGCCGTGGACACTGTTGGGGGCGGCAGTTATCACTTTATTCGGGGTGTTTACATACAGAAGTTTTGTCCCTGAAAAACGTTACTGGTGGCAATTTCTGATACCGGTCTTTATAGCTGCAATTGCATTCGGGCTTGATTCGATTGTTCAAACCGATATAGAAAAGATAAACGTCTTAATTAGCACGGGCATAAAAGCCGTTGAAGAAGAAGATACCGGCGCAATCGATGCGATAATTTCAGCAAATTACAAGGACTCATATCATAACAGCAAAGAACACCTGATTGACCATTGCAAAAGAGAGCTGTCGCGGTCCCTGGTCGAGAAAAACAAGGAGATGGGTCTGCAATTAGAAATATCGCCGCCAACAGCAACCGCCGACCTGACTGTGTCGATGAAATTTGAAAAAGATAGTTTCGTTACTCAGAATTATAAGCAATTTTTATCAGTAACAGTAAAACTCCACCTGCAAAAAGAGCAGGACAAAAGGTGGCTTATCAACCGAGCTGAATTGCTCGAAATCGACAGACAGCGAGTCAGCTGGAGACAAATCAGATAATTAAAACAGGCAAAAGGGACTATCGAAAACCACAACAACAGACGAAATTACTACTACCGCCGCCCTGCTTTGGAGTTTTTTTGGTGTAGCCAGGTTTATTGCTGCAGCCGGTGTTATCGGAGGTTTGAGGTCGTTTGTTTTTTTAGAATTATTTTCTCGACCAGCCCGGCAGGTATTATTATACTTTATATACCAAACGAAATAATTTTTTGGTGAAATCTCAATAATTAGGGGTAGAAAAATGGATTACAGAAGGGTAATTCCATGCCTGGATGTGAAAGACGGCAGATTAGTCAAGGGTATAAACTTCGTTAAATTGCAAGACGTGGGCGACCCGGCGGAAAATGCTTCCGTTTACTGCAAGGCGGGAGCAGATGAGTTAGTGTTCCTTGATATTACGGCAACTATCGAAAACAGGAAGACACTGCTCGATGCCGTGAAGAGAACCGTCGAGAAAATAACAGTTCCGTTGACGGTCGGCGGCGGAATCAGAGATTGCCTGGCGATAGAAGAGCTGCTGGAATTGGGCGCATCAAAGATATCCATCAATACCGCTGCTGTGCACAATCCGGATTTAATCAAAGAAGCGGCGGAAGGATTCGGCAGCGAAAAAATAACTATCGCCATAGATACCTTCAGCAATTCACAACTGCCATCGGGATTTGAAGTTATAATTAACGGGGGCACTACCGGCACAGGGATGGACGCTGTCGAGTGGGCAAAGAAAGCGGAAGATTTGGGCGCCGGAGCAATCCTTCCGACAAGTATGGACGCTGACGGAACTCAGACCGGATACGATATTCCTATGACCAGGGCAATATCCAGTGCGGTGAAAGTGCCGGTAATCGCATCAGGCGGAGCCGGAACGCTCGAACATTTGTACCAGGCCATCGTTGAAGGAGGAGCAGATGCCATTCTTGTGGCCTCGATAGCACACTTCGGCACCTACACTATAAAGCAAATGAAAGAGTACTTAGCTGAGCGAGGGATACCTGTCAAACTTTAAGCCAGCCGGTTATTGCCGAATATTATTAGGACGGAGGACTAAACTATTATCCTGTGGTCTGAATCATAGGGCCTGTTTTGTGCAATTCCCGAAAGTCACCTTCTAAATTAGCCGATAAAAATCGCTGTAGTTTCTATCGTATTACTCACGAAAAATAGGTCGGCAATGTTTGGCAGATTGAAAGAAAAGAAATTATCGTTGAAGCCGAAGCTTTTTCTTATTCAGTGGTACCGCAGTAACAGAAGCTGCGCCAATCCGCACCGCAGAAAGTTCAAGCCCGAACAGATGCCGCCCTTGATGGTCCGCAAGGCCGAGTGGCGTCGATAAAGCCAATTTCTCACCACAGAGAACGCCAAGGCCGCAGAGAATAAATCAAAGATAACTCAAAGCGAAGCAATCCCCTGCTCAATCAAAAATCGAAACCTGTCCTGAGACCATTGCCTGCCCGCTGCGACTCGGGTCGTCATCAAGGCGAGCGCTAATGAAATCCGCAGGATGGCCAAGTCCATTACTTCTGGTTCTCTGCCTGCCGGCAGGCAGGTGTTCTCCGCTCGGGGATGCCTAACGGCATTGGAAATCTTGCCATTTTACAATTCCTTTGCTACTCTGCGAAGTAGCGACTTCGCTACGAAGCACGAGTCAATAAAAAGTTGCATTCCTTTACATCGTTATCAATTGTTTTGGGTCTGTTCTTGCAGCCATTGCATAGCGGTCTTTTCATATTTCTCTATCGCCACCTCTACCACCGAACAACATGCATCAGTAGCGGGGCCACGGCGGACGGAATAAAAAACAAAAGAGCGTTATTCCCCGTCTGCTGGATGCTTTTGTTATATGGTTCATGATAATTTCTTTAATATATCTTTTAGATTCTTTTTTCTGGTCGTTATAAAGGTTTCAAATTTAGATATGTCAAAGATTTCTGGTAAGAGATGACGTTCGCAAAACTCTTTCTGCGTAAGACCTTTATTTTTTGATTCCTTCTCCACCCAGTCGCCAAAATTAGAATCCTGTTTTGATTCATTCTCATTCCCGTCCAAGAGCTGTAAATTTGATACACTGTTATAGTTAACCGGGTTAAGGTAAAAGTCCCATTGCTGTTCTCCTATTCCAAGACCCTTGAGGTTTCTTTTTGTGAATAATGATTTTGGAAAAATATGGTCTTTATGAAAGTCTCCATTTCGATAATCTAAATGCGGATAAAGAGTTGCTAATATTGAGAAACACAAAGGATTATCTTTTTGAGTCAATAACAAATTTTCAATATAGTCATCATCAAGAGTTATATCTTTTGTACCACCTTTCAATTCCTTAACTATAAGGTCATATGGGAATTCAGCTATTGAACTGTCGATTTTCTTCTTTGAAACATCCTTGGTAAAAACAGCTCTGATTTTGGATAGAATGGTATCAGCCTGACCTCCAAAGATCCTCTTGATTAAAACGATATGCAGCCATTTTTTGATAATGTCTCGGTCTTTTTCATAGCATTTCTTTTTATGAAACTCTAAATAAATGTTCCTGTGGTATAGGTAATAGACAATCGGGATAATAGCATTTTTTGACGTGAGAGTAGTGTCAGTGAAGCCATATGATTTTATCAGATCAAAAGTACCGTGCAAAGCTAATTTTATATTGTCCCATTTCTCTTCAAAATGTTTTGCATTACTCCTTGAAAAGTTGGTTACCTTAAATTTGATATCGTTGCTGTATAACACTAAGAAAGTCTTCAAAATTAGGTCTTTTGAAATGAAAAACCCCTTATCTCTAATTTCATCAACTAGCCGATTAATTTCCTTCTTCGCGTCCAATTCAGTCCAATTAGCAATCGCTATTGACATTAGCAAATCAGAGTAATTAAGCTTCTCACCACCACTATTTATTCGGATAAAAATGTTTAATGCCTTATCCAAATTTTGTTCTGTTTCAAGGAAATAGTTAATAGTCCTTTCCGTGTGAATTGACTCTTGTAATCTGGATAGTGACTCATAAGCAAATTGATTTGCTTTGTAGTTGTGTTTATCCATAAATTTATTGAATTCGAATATGTTTCTTAACTTCAATATGTCACCGACTTTGAACCATTTGTCCTTTTCAACATTGTATTCTTCCTTGGTTAGGAATTGGAAATCATATATTCTTCCGTCTTCTTCATCCACCAATTTATCAATAATGTTCAAATAAAGATGGCGCGTAGGGATACTGCGTTCTGTATTTTCCCACCAAAGGCGAGGCAACTTATAAGCATAACTCCCTTTTAGCCCAATATATATTGATGCCAATCTCTGTTGTCCATCCAACACTGCCCTGAAATCACTTACGCCGTTGGTATCAAACTCAGCGTTGTGTGTTTGATATCGTTCACGAAAGAGTTTTAAGAAACTGTAATACTTATATTGGTGTTTAGTATCTCCTTCAACCTGCCAGAAAAGGAATGAACTAATTGGATAATGACGCATTATCGAGTCAAACAATAGTTCAATTCGTGTATTATCCCATATGAACTCCCTTTGAATTGCTGGCAATAGAAACCTATTATTGTCAATATCTTCAATTGCAGTGGCTATGGATATCGGTGTTTGAAATGACATTTTTGCCTCCTTATTTTATTCATTCCCATATAACTACTGTTTATATGGTTTCCAGATAAAGCTCTGTTTCTTTGCCTGAAAATCTTACTTTTTTGCCTAACTACCTTAAAATAAACGACTTACCCTCCTTTTTGCCTGTTTACAACGCCTCAATGTAAGGCGACACTGTCGCATTGTAACTTTGCAATGCCATGATGTAACCTTACAATGCCATGATGTAAATCAATTTCACCACGAAGGACGCGAAGCTCGCGAAGTTTTTGATATCAATTAGTTTTTTCTCTGTGTTCTCTGTGCCCTCTGTGGCTAAATTTTATAACACCACCATCACGGTATTACTCGGCGAACCTTCGCCGGATTTATTTATTGCTATAACGCGATATTCGAGTTCTGCGCCTTTCGGCTGGTCAACCAACGTTGATTCTGTCTCGATTGCAGGCGTCAAGCTGATATTGGTTACCTCATAAGTGTACTGCCATCTGCCGGAACCAAGGTCGTTTGTCTCATACCGGATTTCCGTCATTAGTCTGCCAGGGCAAATAGTTGTCAAGAGAAAGAAAAATATCGTCCCCGCAAGAAAACAGCTTTTCATCACATCTCCTTTTTATCTAAAGCCAGACCGCGATTTCCGCGCATACGTCTAAAATAGTCATAACTTAAGGAAATCTCCATATCTCCACAAACTATGCCCTCCTGACACCAAGATTAAGCGTAGGATACCATATAGGACGTTAAAATGCAAGGAAAATTATGATTTTTTGGAGATGACCAGGGGACATCGAATGAAAAAGTAATGCAGTGGTCAGATGCTTTGCCTTACAGCTTTCCTATGGAGTCCTTACGGACAGCATGACAAAAATGGCCGGTTTGAATAGCTTATTTCTTGGTGGGCTTGAAGATTTTGACTGTGTTTTTACCGGCCTGTTTGGCTGTGTATAGTGCCTGGTCGGAACGGCTTGTAATGTCCTCAGGATTGGTGAAGGCGTCGTATTGGCCAAGGCCAACACTGATAGACAGTATTATCTGCTCCTTTCGCCACGTTGTCGGTGTTTGTGAGACGGCTTTAACCATACGCTCAGCAACAATGAGGCCATCGTTAAGCGCAGTATTAGGCAAAATGACGGCAAATTCATCACCGCCATACCGAGCTGCCGTATCGATTCGTCGAATACACTGCTTTATCCTTCTGCTAATTTCCTTGATGACCTTGTCCCCTGCCCGGTGGCCGTGTGTGTCGTTTATCTTCTTGAGATTGTCAATATCAATCATAATCAAGGAGATTTGTCCGCCGTATCGGCGCGACCTGTTCAGCTCCTTTTCCAGGATTTCGTAAAAGGTTTTGTGGTTCACAAGGCTGGTTAGGCCATCCGTTGTGGCCTGGCGCTGTATTTTCTCAAACAGCTTTATGTTGCCGATTGAGGCACCAACGAGCTGGCTGGTAAGTTCAATCAGGGCAATATCTTCGCTGTTAAATATACTGCCGTCTATCTTGTCGGCCAGATTGATGACGCCAACGACCCTGTCCTGACAAATGAGGGGGACAATAGCACAATTTTTGGTCTTATAGTTGCTGGCAAAAGCGCGTTGAGATTTTCTAATAATCGGCTTTTTATGGGTGTCTATATCCCCTACCAATATGAGCTCTTTGCTCCTTACAGCCATAATCATAAGCGACGGCGGATTTTGATTCAGGGAAACTATTTTGTTTATAAGAAATGGGTGGTTGTGCTTATACAGATGCAGAATACTACTTGTTTCATCAAGAATATACAGGGAAGTAAATCTCACGCCAACCAAATCAGCGATGTTTTTAATGCAGAGCTCGGATATCAGGTCTAAGTCAAGGCAGTTTATCTGCCGAGCCAATGGCGTTATCTGCTGGAGCAGTGATACGCTTTCATTGGGTTCGTTATCTGGATTATCGGAACTTTTATTGGATTGTTGCATAGTTTAGAGCACTACCACTTTGCTTATTTGTCCAGTTTCAGGTTAATAAAGCAAATCCACTTACCCTTGTATCGGATATTTTGGCGGGTGTATTTGGGAAAACACACCAGATAAAGGCCAAAAATGACCGGAAATCCTCGTGTTAAGGCCTATTCAACAGATTTTGGCAAAGAGACGTCGAAAACTCAATCGAAAGCCGGAGATTTACAACTTTAGCCAGTAAGTCAGGGGTATTTAGTCACAGTGCAAAAATACAGCCAAAAAAAATTTCAAAAAAATCAAAAAAAAAGTTGACAACGGTAAAAATGTATTTTACATTTTGCAAAATATAAAATATAATATATATAAACAAATGGTGATTTAAAGCTTATGAATGGTTTGAAATACATATGTAGCGTAGAAGAGGTTGCTTTCAGCTATTTTTGTTTTTCATACCTTCAACAAGTTCCCCACTACCAATGAAAGCAGGAGCCTGTTTTGAGTTATCAAGCTGTGGATGTTTTTAAAACATTAGTTTTCTGGTCTTAGGAGTACGGGCTCATAAAGGACATTTGGACAATGCAGACAGCAGTACAAAACCACGATGTGCAGATACCAGTTAAGCTCTATCGAATTGGCGAGCTGGTTAGCTATACGCCCTTTTCACGACAAACGATTCATAACTACACGATAATGGGACTTATTCGTGAGGCGAAGTGGACTGATGGCGGACATAGACTTTACGATGAATCGGTGTTTGAGCGATTATCCAAAATCATTCAGCTTAAAAGGACAAAAAGTCTTTCGGAAATAAGACAGATTTTGCGCCAAGAAGAGGATACTGATTCTTCCTAAAAAGGCGAAAGAACGAACCGGTTTATCCGCTGTCATATTATTTTTAACCGGCTGAAAAAGAGAAGCAATGAAAGGGTCAAGGATGAGAAACGCAACGTTGCTTTTCACAAGTTACCTTTTTTGTTTTTACCTGCCCTTATACTCTGCCGAGAAACACACTGCGAGGAGCCGGTTTTTGATGATTTACCCAAATGATTCCAAACTCGATACCGGAAATTGTATATGAATTTGTCGTCATTAATAACGGATAATATTGCAGAATTGCTGGTCAAGATAATCCAGTTCACACGGACTCGCCACAAAATTCTTATCCAGAATATATACGACATTCATAGTCTTGGCTTTGTACCCAAAGATTTTCAGGTAGATGAGTTTTCAGAGCTGCTCAACATGGCAATTGACGAGCATATCCAAAATCGACGGCTTGTCCTAAGAGATACCGAAAGTATCAAATTCGGAGAAGACGGCGTCTTTGAGGTCACGCCGACAATCGACACATATGCGGAAGAGCTGCTTAGAGAAAATCACAAAGAATATATCAAATTGCAAATAGACAAGCTTTTGGAGAATTCGCTCAACCAGAGGATAGCGGCAGAATTACTTCTACACAAACAAAATCAAAGTGCTATTGCAATCGGTTATTAAACATTGACTTTGCCAGGGAGCGACATTTGTTGCAGATGAAAGAACAAATGGTAAATGAAACGAATCATTTACAACAGACTATGCAGACGTACAGCCGGCTGGCTAAGGTCTTAGCGGTGACAAGCGGCAAAGGAGGCGTCGGCAAGACCAATATAGCAGCCAATCTCGCTATATGTCTGGCTGCTTCAGGAAAAAAAGTCCTGCTTATCGATACCGACCTTTCGTTGGGTAACCTCGATATCGTTATGGGAGTACGTAGTACATACAACATTTCTCATTTGCTTAACGGACGAAAAAGGATTGAAGAAATTATTTACACCGGCCCTGAGGGCGTTGGGATAATCTGCGGCGCTTCCGGGCTTGAGGACTTAGCTAACATCGATGAGTTTCGTCGATATCGGCTGCTTAGGGAATTGTCAAGGCTTCAGAACGAGTTCGATGCTATCGTGATTGATACCGCGGCCGGTATTTCCAAGCTGGTTATTGGTTTTTGTCTTGCATCCGACCACGTATTGTTAGCTACAACTCCTGAAGTCACGGCGATGACCGACGCCTATGCAATGATTAAAGTGCTGGTTGTAAACAAGTTCGCCAAGCGAATAAGTCTTATTGTGAACATGGCTTCGACAACGATGGAAGGCAGAAAGACCTATCAGCAGATAGCAAATGTGGCGAAACAATTTTTGAATATTCACGTTTATGATGCCGGCGTATTGCTCAGGGATGAGCGATTGAGCACAGCGGTTCGGCAGCGAAAACCGGTTGTCTTAGCTTACCCCAAAGCACGGATTAGCTCGTCGCTGTACGCCTTGGCGGCGAGATTGGGTAACGGTCTGGCTGCAGCGCCAAACGATGGCGGTTTCTTTAAGAAGGTTGCCGACCTGTTCTTCTAAAGTTAAAGGAATTTTGGTTTTTTTCAGGGAGGAATATTGTGAAAACCAAGCAACAACTCAGCATTGACGAAATATGGGAGCAGTTCCATAAAACCCACGATGACTATTATCGCAATCTACTTATGGAACATTACAGGAACCTTGTGCGATACTGCGCTGAACGATTACACAGCAAATTACCCGATAAGGTTGAATTGGATGACCTTATCAGTGCCGGTATATTTGGACTGATGGATGCTATCGATGCATTCGACCCTGCCAGAGGAGTGAAGTTTGAGACATATTGCTCACCCCGTATAAAAGGTTCGATTCTTGATGAGCTTCGTAGTATGGACTGGGTGCCTCGATTAGTCCGTGCCCGCGCTCACCAGCTTTCCAAGGCCAGGCATGCTCTCGAGATAAATCTCGGCCGTAAGCCGACAGAGAAAGAAATCGCCAAAGAGCTTGATATGAATGAGGAAGATTTTAACAGATTACAGCGGGATGCCAACGCAGTCAGCCTGGTATCGCTGGATACCAAATATAACGATGGTGATAGCGAAAAGGACGTCCGTGAAATAGATGTAATAAAAGATAAAAAGAGCCAGGACCCTGTAACAGAGGCCCAGAAAAGAGACCTGAAAAGTTTGCTTGGCAAAGGTCTGACGCGGGCTGAACGGCTGATAATTGTTTTGTATTACTACGAAGAGATGACGATGAAGGAGATAGGAGCGACACTGGATTTGTCCGAATCGCGCGTCTCCCAGATGCACTCATCCATTATTGACCGACTGAAAGCCCAGATGCGCAGCCGAAAAAAGGAATTTGCCACCGGATAATTCATATTGCACTGCAAGGAGTTTTTACTTTGTATTGTTTAGCCCCGTCCTCTGGGCGGGGTTCTTTTTATATATCTTCTTTATGTTTTTGAGCGTAATTGATTCTGTTTTTTAACGATTTCTCATTGAAGCAGTACCTTTTATCAAATCCTCTCGTCCACACTTTGCCGATAAACCCATCTTTTTGCAGGGCCACCCTTGCAGCGTTCTTCAAACGACCGACAGTTTTTTCTATTGCTACTCCTGTATAGCCTAATACTATATGCACATGGTTGGAAAAAACCGCAAGAGCAAGCATTTTCACTTCGTTTCTCTTTGACTCGTTCATTATTGCCGCTTTTACAATTTCTCTCTGTTTCTTCTTCAATCTCACTTTATTTCGCTTCGTACTATCGACATTTGCTTTTTTTAGAACTGGATTTATGGGAAGTTTTTTCCCGTTTTTGACATAACCTCTTTCATCTCCCTGCAGCCACGTTCCATAGGTGGTCCAGGTAACCATATATCCGACAATTTTAGGCATGTTTGAAATCATAAATATTGTAATGCTCACCGGCAACCATTTTTTTCTTTATGTTTAATCCCGTCCTCCGGACGGTGTTGTATTTGTTGTTATGTTTAACCCCGTCCTCTGGGCGGGGTTCTTCTGTTTGTGAACGTCCTCTGGGCGGGATTTCCTTTATCTCTGTGAACGTCCTCCGTGCGGGGTTACATTCTGCACCGCAGGGGATTCATATCGTAGCACGGCCATCCTGACCGTGCTTAATTATTGGAGGACATCATATTTAGGTTCTATACCGTAGGCCGCGGCAATCTCATTTTTAACATTTGAATTTTGGTAATTAGAATTTGTTTAGAATTTCGGATTTAGATATTTGGATTTATTTCCTCTGTCTTCCGCCCTCTGTCCTCTGTCTTCCATCCTCCGTCCTCTGCCCTCTGCCCTCCGTCATCTGCCTGCTTGCCACGGCGTAGCCGCAGACGAAGCCTGGGTCCCACGCCTGTCACGCATTATTTACCATGCGGAACCAATAACCTACCCTCGCCTGTATTAGTTCCGCTGTTTTTTGCGTATTTCGTTAAAGCTGAGTCTTTTATATGCTTATGCTATAGTTCCCAGAAATATATTAGTATCTTCTTCATTCACATACGTAGGAAATCCTTTGCCACGTTTCCTCATAAGATACATACTTTTTTCAAGTTTGAGCTCGCCCGTGATATAGAACCTAGCAAATTCCTTTATAATCAATGTGCTGATTCCTATTCGCATGTTATCAGCAGGTGTATCTAATTTTATTCTTAGTTTCCCTGCTTTACGTCTATGTATATGGGATATGGCATTACGGCAGTCGTCGTAAAAATAATGCCCAACACTTTTCTTTTTCAGCGGCAATCTGTCAAATTGATCGTTTGATATTCTTATCTTATTACGATTCTTTTTCCAAGCTTTGTTTATCCATCCTATAGGATTACTTTTTCCTATTTCTAAAATTTGCCAGAAAAACAGAAACGCTAAATAGTCATTGTTTGAACTCGATGCTTCACGGAATAATAAAAGTGCATTCCTTTGCTCCTCGGTTTCGATTTGAGGAATACAACAGATATCATGCCCAACATCATGGCCAAAAAAGGGAATTCTAGGAAATGACCGCATACTGCATTTAGCTTTTCTAAGCTGAAAATTATCAGGTACTCCACCACCTCCTATATAATGTAATTTAACATGCGAGTTATTTTCCCGGCTCAAAGCACTGATAAATTCTGAAGCAATATTATAAGCCCGATTCTCTTCTTTTCTAACAGGATTCCCTGATACTATTGTAAGGAGTACATCACACCATTTCCTAATATTATTCTGAATTAATTTATATCTAATTCCCTTATATTCGAAATAGTAAACATTTCTGCAAAGCCGAGAACTATTATCAAATCCGATGTGCATAAGATATGCCATAACCTTTTAAACTCCCAGAGGAAGGAGCATTTAATATATAGTTTTTTCTCTCTCCATTCTACTCTCAAGCTAATTTGCGGTCAAAAGAAATGACCATCTCTTTTAGGAGAATGGTCTTCATAAATCCTTCCTGCGTCCTTCTTTAATAACTAATATTCAGTCACTAACAAGTGACGGGAAATCACTCATAGTTATTTTTGGCAGCTTTTTCTTTGGATCGAAGGCATGTTCTCCGACCCTGTAAATTATTCTTTTTATCACTTCTTCGATCCATTTTTCCTCTTTAGGTTTTAAGGGTACAAGAGTTCCTTTTTTTGGCATTTTTCTTGCCTCTAATTTGCTTCCTCTTGTGGAAACAAGGTTTCCAAGTTTATCAAGAACCTCTTTACTAATGAAATATTTTTGAGCAGCCATAGTACGATCACCAGCTATTGCTTCAAGGATGGTTAAGCACATATATGCCATTGAAGTTAAAAGTTCTTTTTTCTCTCGATAAATTTTATAACGAAGGTACATTGTCTCAACGTCAGGTGAAACAGCAAAGTTTTCAGGAAGAGGAGGAAATTTGCTTCTCGATATATGTATGGATGCGCTTACGCTACTTGATACATGAATTGTTGACGAAACACACACATTTAGTAATTTAGAATCACAAGTATTTTTCGGAGGATTTCTATCAATAATTTCTGCGTTCTCGAAACGAAAAATTAGTTCTTCCGGAGCATAGTTTAACCCGAGAGATACTGACCAGCCTTGGAGAAATTTATCTACAACTTCCTTAGCTTTTTCCTCGATTGCAAAATGTCTTTTCATTTTAAATAATGCTTTTTGACCATCTATAGAAAGTATAAAATCAGCACATTCCGCAGAAAAAGGCTCAGCCTTGTCATAGTCAACATCTTTATCGGTTATTACCCTATAAATTAAAGTGTCAACATGAGGGTCATTCATAATATTGTATTTTTTGTCTTATTTGATATTCTATTTTCAACTGACTTATTCTTCTCTACTAAATCTTATTCCAATTACAAATTATGTCAATGCAAACGACAGTTCGGTAGCTTTTTCTTGTATTATCCACGTTTAGATTATGATATCTCTGTGTCCTCTGTGAGCTCTGTGGCTAAACATAATTAGTGAAAATTCGTGTGTATTCGTGGTAAAGATATTTTTGTGTTTTTTGTGCTT
>Ga0315549_1001976_pt1 | contig 20318 bp, 13 predicted proteins | sample SalMarSW160200MG_FD_203101 | JGI IMG/M metagenome (GOLD analysis project Ga0315549, IMG submission 203101) | Salt marsh sediment microbial communities from the Plum Island Ecosystem LTER, Massachusetts, United States - Salt Marsh Sediment SW1601-200 ... | reverse complement strand
TCTTTATGATTTCCAAAGGAAATCATAAATCCATGCCCGCTCAAGTTCCGAGAGGGTTTCTGAATACCATCACCTCGCATTTATCCCAGAAATTAATTGGCAAATGTATTAAATTTCTAAATAAAGATAAATCATATAACTTTGGGACACCGCCTAATTTTTAATTAATGAATTTCTTATATGGAAAATAGAGCAATATGAACTGGTTTTTAGTAGCTTTGGGAACTGCTTTTTTATGGGGTAATTCAGCGGTTTTAGCTAAGATTGGAACAGTTAGACTCTCTCCAAGACGGATGATCCTTACCGTTGGTGTTACTTTCTTCATATTCTATTTGATTATATGGAGATTTTTAGGGTCACCTTTTCCCCGGGGTAACTACCTCTTCCCACTTTTCTCTGAAGGTTGTGCTGCAATTGCTTTTATATTCTACTATAAAGCCCTGAAAGAAGGACCTGTTTCTCTCGTAACACCTATAACCTCTTCGTCGATCATTATCAGTGTCTTGATCGGTGTGTTTATCTTCAAAAATCCAATCACCAACATCCAGATTGCAACTATTTGTTCAATTACTGCGGGTATCATACTTTTAACAATAAAGGATTTCCGGTTTAACAAAGGCAGGTGGGTTATCCCAGCATTAAGCGCTATGATAGGATGGGGAATCTGGGGCGGATTCAGCGGAATAGCCGTCAGGATAGTAAAACCGATAAACATAAATCTTTTCTTTTCATTTATCACACTTCCAATCTGGATACCTTATTACCTGATTACCGGTCGGGGAAAGGGGCAAACAGAAAATAGGGCTACAACTGCCACCGAACCCCCTCCAAAAGATTTTCTCTTTGCAGTGGGAAGCGCAATAGTAAGCGGCACAGGTTCTCTACTCTTCTATATTGCAGTAAATCTCTCCCATGTAAGTCTTGTAATCCCTGTATCAAATCTCCATCCATTGATATCAATAATATACGACATTTGTAACCACAACTATCCCAAGTTCCACCAGTGGATAGGGATAATCCTTATATTAACGGGCTTATTTTTTATACAAGGAGGATAGATGTTAAAGATCAATGATATTTATATGGAGGATGGGGTCATTACCTCACCCGGGAAACCAGAGAGGGAATTCTCATTTCCGAAGAAAGAAATCTATCCCGGTTTCTGTGACTCTCATACACATTTCATTCAGCTTGGATTGAAAAATAACCAATTAATTCTATCAGAGGTAAAATCAAAAAAAGAACTATATGAAAGATTGAATGAGTATTTAAAGAAGAAAGATACAAAGGAAATTATCATGGCTCTGGACTGGGATGAAAGTGAGTGGGAAGAGAAGTTATTTCCGACGAAAGAAGAATTAAATAAAATATCGAAAGACCGTCCAATAATACTAAGAAGGGTGTGCGGACACATAGCAATAGTAAATGATTCTGCGCTTTCCCGAATACCTAAAGGGTGGGAAAGAATAGACCACGGGAAAGGAATACTTGAAGAGGATGTAGTCCTTAAGCTTAATGAAATATTCCCTCCATCTACGGAAGAGATAAGGAAGGCAGCCTTTCTCGCACAAAGCGAACTTATAAAACTCGGAATTACCTCAATCCATGATATAGTGATTCCAGAGTACTTTAAAGCATATCAAGCTCTTGAAAGGGTAGGAGAAATAAAACTATCTTTCTATTGCTTCATAGTAGAAAACTATATCAATGAAATGAAAGACCTGTCCTCCAGTGAGAAAATAAAACTTGCTGGCATTAAGGTATTTACTGATGGCTCAATAGGAGCAAGAACAGCTGCACTTAATAAATTCTCCTATACCTCGGGGAGTAAGGGTTTGTCACTGATGCGTAAAGAACAGTTAGAAAAACTAATTGAGTATTCGAATAATAATGGCTACCAACTAGCAATACATGCTATAGGTGATAATGCCATACAGACAGTGCTTGACGCGATGAATAAAAATCCCAAAAACAATCCGGCAAGGCATCGTATAGAACATTTCGAACTTGCAAGCAACAAACAGATCAAAGAGGCAATAGAAAAAAACATCCTCCTTTCAATGCAACCTAACTTTCTTAAATGGTCAAAACGCGGAGGATTATATGAAAAGGCACTGGGAAAAGATTACCCAGATAATAATAGACTGTCAATCATCCTAAGAGAAGGGGGGACAGTTGCCTTCGGTTCTGACGGCATGCCTTATGGTCCTCTCTTTGGGATAAAGGAAGCTACAGAAGCCCCATTCCCTTCGCAGAGGATAGAAAAAGAGAAAGCGATCAAAGCATACACTGAGGGAGGAGCCTACGCTTCCTTCATGGAAAAAGAGATAGGAAAGATTGAGAAAGGTATGAGAGCTGATTTAGTAGTAGTGGATGAAGAAGGAATTTATATGACGATAATTGACGGAAAAATTGAATATTGTAGAAAAAGTGAAAAGAATATATCCAGTTGACTTTTCGTGTATCTATCAAAAAATCAAAAAAATTTTCCCCTTGAATTATTATGGATTTTGATAATATATTATAAGGGAATCACTGTAATCTGTTAAGAACATTAAAGAGTTATTGAGAGAAGTCAATTATAAATAATAGCCATAAAGACACACGAAAAGGAGTAATGCGTAAATGAGTTCAAGGGTACATGAGAGGATACAGCAAGGAGGAAATGATTAAAAAATATAAAGATTTAGAAGACCTATACACCCATTCACTCGTTTCTCTATAAATTCTGTTTCTCTGTGGCAAAATAATAAGGGGAGGGAGTATGTTTGATAAGGTTAAAAAAAGAGATGGGAGAATAGTTCCCTACGATAAGGAAAAGATCGCTCAAGCAATTTTTAAAGCAGCAGAGTCCGTTGGTGGCACAGATATAGAACTGTCAAGAAAACTTGCAGACAAGGTAGAAGCTCGCATTGCAGAGCAATTGGGAGATGAAATTCCAGAGGTTGAAACCGTACAGGATGCTGTTGAAAAAATCCTTATAAAACGTGGGCACGCTGCTACAGCAAAAGCATTCATTCTATACAGACAGAAGAGGACAGAAATACGTGAAGCAAAGACTCTGCTGACAGGAGTTGAAGACGATATCAAACTAACCCTGAATGCGGTAAAGGTGCTTGAACGAAGATACCTACTTAAGGATTCTGAAGGAAGGGTTATGGAATCTCCTAGCGAGATGTTCCAGAGGGTAGCCAGCAATATAGCCCAGGCAGAACTAAATTATGGAACTGAGGAAGATGTTGAAAAATGGTCAAGGAAATTTTATGAACTTATGCGTTCTCTAATCTTCCTTCCTAATTCTCCTACTCTTATGAATGCAGGAACCTCCCTCCAACAACTCTCAGCGTGCTTCGTACTCCCCATCCCTGACTCTATGGAAGATATATTTAACGCTGTTAAATACACTGCCCTTATACATAAAAGTGGCGGTGGAACGGGTTTCTCGTTTTCTCGGATTCGGCCCTCTGAAGATATTGTAAAATCAACTGGAGGTGTTGCCTCAGGTCCTATTTCATTCATGCGGGTATTCGATGTAGCAACTGATGTAATCAAACAGGGAGGAAGAAGAAGAGGTGCAAATATGGGGATTCTCCGGTACGATCATCCTGATATCTTTGATTTCATTACCGCAAAAGACAGGACAGTTCAATTCAGTAATTTCAATATCTCGGTAGGTATAGACGAAGAATTTATGAAAGCGGTGGAGAAAAACGAGAATATCGAGCTAAAGAATCCAAGAAACAACGAAGTAGTGCGAACTGTAAAGGCAAGGGCTATATTTGACCTGCTTGTCTATAATGCATGGAAGACAGGTGACCCCGGAATCGTATTCTTAGATCGACTTAATAAAGATAACCCAACACCCCATATAGGCCGAATAGAGTGCACTAACCCATGTGGTGAACAGCCTCTTTTGCCATATGAAGCATGCAATTTAGGTTCAATCAACCTCGAAAAAATGGCAAAGGATAACTCGATAAATTACGATCTACTAAAGGAGATTGTTCATACAGCCGTCCGATTCCTTGACGACGTAATAGATCAATCAAAATTTCCAATAGAAGAGATAACGAAGATGGTAATGGCAAACAGAAAGATCGGATTAGGAGTTATGGGGTTTGCTGACCTATTAATACAACTTGGTATCCCCTATGATAGCAAGGAAGCTATATCTACTGCTGATGAAATAATTAAATTCATAGCAAAAGAAGCAAAGAGCGCTTCACAAGAACTGGCAGAGGAACGGGGAGCATTCCCGAATTTCAAAGGCTCAACATATGAGGTAAATGGAGAACCACCGATAAGGAATGCCACACGGTTAACAATTGCACCAACAGGGACCATTTCCATATTAGCGGGTTGTTCAAGTGGGATTGAACCTCTATTCGCTGTGGTATTTATAAGGAACGTAATGGACGGGACTGAGCTTCTGGAAACAAACAAGTATTTTGAGAGAATAGCAAAGGAAAGGGGATTCTACTCCGATGCACTTATGCGGCAGGTTGCACTTACCGGGAGTATAAAAAATGTGATAGGAATTCCCGATGGCATAAGTAGGATCTTCGTAACCGCTCATGACATTGAGCCTAAATGGCATGTAAGGATGCAGGCAGCCTTCCAGAAATGGGTGGACAATGCCGTATCCAAAACCGTCAATCTATCCTACTATGCTACTCCTAAGGATGTGGAAGAGATTTACCTTTTAGGATATGAACTCGGCGTAAAAGGAATAACAATATATCGCGATGGAAGCAAGGGAGAACAGGTTCTCTATAGAGGAGAGAAAAAATCACACCCTGAGGATTTCAAGTCCCGTCCTGGAATCGAACCTCCTCGAGTGGACCTGAGTGAAGGAATGTTAAAAGTGGATTCAGACTACTCAGGAGGGTGCGAGACCTGTGAATTCTGAACCAGTGTAGTTAATTGGTTAAATAGTTGAATAGTTAAATAGTAACTGATTTAAAATAATTACAATAATACTCATTAACTAATTGACCAATCGACTAATTAACTATTCCCCTAAACCGGAGGTTTAAGTGAAGATAGGCGTAATATCCGATTCACACGACAGACTTGACTATTTAAAAAAAGCTATCTCAATATTAAAAGGTGAAGACATATCGACTCTCATACATTTAGGTGATTACGTATCTCCATTCATAATACCACTGCTAAAGATAAACAAAGTATGGGGAGTCTTTGGAAATAATGATGGTGATAAATTACTTTTAAAGGAGAAGGCAGAAGAAATGGACATCAAACTCCTCCAGAGCCCAGCTTCAATTGAATTAGAGGGAAGGAAGATTGTATTTATGCACGAGCCCTCTGAAATTGGAGCATTTAGAAAAAGCGGTTTATACGACGTAATTCTCTATGGACATACTCACGAAAAAGCTATAAAAGAAAATCCACTCACAGTGAACCCTGGAGAACTTTGTGGTTGGTTAACAGGAAAAGGTACCTTTGCCATCGTAGATTTATCCACACTTTTAGCTGAATTTATTACGATTTAGTTAAAAGGCTCTTATAGAAAGACTCCGTCTCTATCGCAATATTCATCCAATCATAACGTTGTGCTGTCTTAATACCTATCTCTCTGATCTTCCGCCTAAGTGAATCATCTTTCAATATTGCAATCGCTCTTTCAGCAAGGGCATGTGGATCCCCTTTATGAAAAAGCATCTCATCAGTAGGTATTACCCCGCGATACCCCTCTATATCTGAAGCGATAGTAGGAGTTCCAGAAGCCATCGCTTCCAGAAGGACTATTCCAAAGGTTTCCCCTCCAAGAGCAGGAGAACAATAAAGATCAGCTGAACGATAATACGCGGGGACCTTATCACAGGGTACTTCTCCCTTAAACACAATTGAATCTCTAACCACAGGAGGGATATTTTTGGGAGGTTCTCCTTTCCCAACGACTATCAACTTAACATTCGGTAAGCTTTCCTTTATCTCCGGGAATGCTTTAATCAAGACGGGAAGACCTTTCCTTGGGTCAAGCCTCCCTAAAAACAGAATTGTGGGATGTTCAGAGAAACCTTTAAATCTTTCTCCATCGGGTTTAAAACGATTGGTATCGACTCCATTCGGAATAATCTTATAATTACACTTTGGGAAGTGTGGATATATCTCACGAAAGGCCTTATCTGAAACACATATAGAACCATGCAGTTTTCTCGAAATACTTGTAAATGCAAATTTCGCCAGTTTGTAATAATTAAAATCAGAAAAGGCAGTATGAAAAGTGGCTACGTTAACAGCATTTGAATATAGAAGAGCAAGGAAAGGAAGATTTGGTGCAAAAGGCCCGTGTGTATGAATTATATCAAAAGAGTTATTCCTTATAAAATTTCTTACTTCAAAAGGAAGTGACGGTGAAAAGGTCCAGATGACCTCACTCCTATTTGCCTGAAGCCTGATGCGACACCCCACCCTCTTAACCATTTCCTCTTGCTCAGCCTCGGGATGGCGAGAAGTCAGAATGACGACCTCATGGCCCAATTCTTTCAAAGCATGTGAAAGATGATAAAGAACCTCACTAACTCCGCCGGGGTCAGGGTAATAGGAGTCAGATACCTGAAGGACCCTCATATGATCCTAATGCAGCAATCACTGATGCAGGGTCAAAATCTACCTCATCTGGAGATAGGGCTTTCTCTATTTTAACCTGTTTATCCTCAACACCTGAATCACCTTTATCAACTACTGCTACGAATCCCCTTGAAACTATGACTCCGGTCATCCCACCCTTCAGGCGCACCACAGTACCAGGAGGATATATTCCCATGAGATTTATGAATACTTTCACCAAAGATGGATCATACACCTTTGTATTCAATACGATATTTTTAAGGGCTTCAAAGGGAGTTGTAACAGGCTGATAAAGCCTTGGGGTTGTCATTGCGTCATAAGAATCCACTATCCTTATTATCCGAGCAAACAGGGAAGGCTTTTTTACATTGATGTCAGGATATCCAGTACCACAATAATCTATATGGTGCTCAAGTATTCCCCTAACTGCGAAGATAGGTATTTCATCCATTCCCCTCAAGAATAGTATCCTCTCGGCTGACAGGAATGGGTGTTGTTTGATTTTTTCGTACTCAAGATTGGTAAGTTTATCTGGTTTATCTAAAATCTCACCAGGTATATCAAACTTTCCCAGGTCATGAAAGAGTGCGGCGATACCGAGTTCAATCAAATCCCTTCTCGAGAGCCCCAATTCCATTCCCATAGCAAGTGCAAGAATACAAACATTAACGGAATGATTAAGGGTATAAGATCCAATATTCTTAACCGTTGTTAAAGAAAGTAGATATCCAGGATCCTTTAGAACCAGTTCTGAAAATTTCCGGACTAATCTTCGTGCTACGTTCACATCCTCCGTTGAATCCTGGGCTACATTCTTAAGGTAGGAAATACCACCTAGAAGATTCTTGACTGCCTCTTTTCGGACAGATCTGGCCATCCCTTCCTTAATTTTATCGGAATCCGCTAATAATTCTATCTTAATGGATTTCACCTTTAACTCTTCCATCCTCTCTATCAATTTGTCAAATGATATTACGCTAGATGAGAGTGCTTTACCGAGAATATATACAAACGAGGTAATCTCACGAACCTCTGGCTCCTCAGTGAATATGATAGAACCTATCGAAAGATACTGAAAATCCTGAATCAATGCTCTGTGTCTACCCATAATTTCCATCCCCACTGAAATTCTCTTACCGTTTAGAAAGAGCTGATTGCCTCCCAGAGAGAGCTTCACAGTGGATAATTCCTTAAAGAGCTCTCCTAATATCTCTTTTGTCCTTTCTGAATGCAAACGAAGTGTTTTACTCCTACTCTGTGAGAGCCGAGCCACATGTATGGCTGATGAAAGGTATATTATAAAACTTTTAACGTCCTTCATAATCTTTTAAACTCCTTTCCACTGTCTCCCTTAGATATCTGGAATTCTTGTAACGAGAAATCAATGAAAACGCCTCTTCACTTTTGATCTTTGATAGAGCCTCAATCGCGAACTGTTTTGTTTTATAGAAATCAGGATTTGAAAGGTGCTTTTTCTTCAGTATATAGCTGAATACCTCAATAGTTTCAGGTATGTTCAATGTCGCAAGTAAATTCAGCAATATCCTTCTCTCTTCTTCCGAGAAAAACCAAAAATCTTTGGACTTTATCCTTTTTTCAACGATATTAAATTCCTCCATTCCCCAGATTTCCTTCATTTCTTCTAACGCAAGAATGCGTAAAGAAGGATCAGGATGCTCTACATACTTGACCATTTCCTCTCTAGGTAGAAGACTGAGTAATATCCTTTTCGCCTTCTTTTGCCCTTTTCTCTTAAGAAAAGGTTCTAAATAAGGTATATAATAAGGATCCCCTGTTCTTTCCACAATAGAAAGAAAGACCTGAAATGTGCTCCTTGAGGCAGATTCAAGCCGGGAGGCCAAGGAATCTTTATGATAACTAAAAATACCTTCAAGTAAGGCAATAATTGCTTCCCGCAATTCTTCATCTGTAGTAATCTCTAATACATTCAACAAATCATCAACAATTTCTACCCCCATAAAAACCAATAAGCTTAGCACCTCTTTCTGAATCCTCTTATCCTCAGCAGATGTCAAAGCATGTAAATATAATTCCTCGGCATTCTCTGAGGAGAGAAGGTCATAAACTTCATACAAGATCCTTCGCGCCTCTTCTCCCTTCTCTTTCTCTAAAAGATACTCCAATAATCCCTTCGATTTCAGGAGCATGGAAATCTCACCAGATGATATAAATTTATTAACAGAAGATTGGAAAAGTGAGAGAATCTGCATCCTCTTTTTTGGATTTCGTTCAAATTCTAGGAGATCACGAACACTATTGAGTAGTAAAACATGGGCATTCTTTCTGTTGATTTTTAACTTCGGGGTGTAAGTAGAAGCTGTGTCTTCCAACATTGTAAGGGAACCCTCATCCGTTGCGACAGGAAAAATAGATAATTCTTTAGCGGTAAGTTTTCTCTTACCTTTTACTATTTCCTGAATCCTAAATGAATCATACCCCTGTGTTTTCTCAACGGCATGGTACATTATATTCTCAAATTTCCCTCCCCACAAATCCTCCACTAAGCCGATATTGGATGTATATTCCTTTTTGGCAAGGAGTCCAACAAACTCTTCCAGCTCTTCTTTACTGATACCCTCAAGAAATGTAAAGGACCTTATTCCATTTCTGTAAAGGAATAGTGGTAAGGAAGTAATCCGTTTTGGATCTTCAAATAATATGTCAGAATCATGCATAACCTTATCCTCATTAATAATCAGAACAATGGGTCCAATTTCTTTCTGTGACTCTAAGAGAGCCGTATACGCTTTCTCGATAAATTCTTGAGTATCATCAAATGGCTTCCTTGACAATTTATAGTTTTTAACAGCCTTCATTAATTGCTGCACAAATGAATTCAAGTTCCGCATATTCTAATTCTATAAAAAAATGCCCAAAATTTCAACCCCTATTGATAGAAAAAGTCTGAAGCGGCAATTTAAGAAAGAATTCGCCATAAAGACCATGGAGTGCACTTTCCGCTTCTTATACGATTTTTGTTTCAATACTCCGTTTATCGCGGGCAGGTGCAAGCCTGCCCTTACTGCGTCGAGTCGGGAATGCCGTTCCTACTTTCTATGAGTGCTTGTTATGAATAAAAGATGATAAAGAAGTTGTTTTGAACCCTCTGTTGACAAGGAACATGTATATTATATAATAAGGCTATGAAAGAAAAAAAGAGGAAGACTCAGGAAGAAGAGTTTATTAACATAACCAATCTTATGTATCACATCGCCTTTGAAGATGAATTTCGCCGCGCAAAGGTTAAGATAGAAGCACTGGATAGATTCTTAGAAGAGGTGTCAGAGGGAACGATAAATGATCCAAAAGAATTCATTGAAGAAGGGATAAAGAGAACATTCACACTAGCTCTATTGTCCATCATAAAGGAAAAACTAAAGAGATTCGTAAATAAATACAGTGAACAAAAAAAAGGTAAAGCGGCATTGCTTGTCATAAACTTCCTCTATAGTGGGATTCCAATCTCACAAATCCCGTTTTTTATTGCAATATTTGTAAGGAGTGCTTCACAGAGACCTCTTTCTAAAAATAATAATGTTTGGAAATTACTTTATGAGTTTCTTCCAAAACGAATTGAGGAGGGCACAACTCGACTAATGGAAAAGCCAGAATTTACAAAAGAACTTAAAGATAAATATGAAGAGCACGACTCAGGTCTACTTATTCCTAAGAGAAGAGTCAAAACCAAAAAGGAATCCTCGAGAATAATCCTACCGGGTGAAGAATAACGCGAATGAATATACGTATGGTATATAAAAGGGGGTATGGAGTATGGAAAATAAAACAAATATCCCTCTCTGTATTTTCCTTTGTGTCCTCAGTGCCCTCTGTGGCGAATAAAGGAGGATGAGATGGCAAAGATTGTGATAGTAATGGGCTCAAAGAAAGATATCGAACATGCCCGGGGTGTAGAAGAGGTATGTAAGGAATTTAAAATCCCCTATGAAAAGAGGATTGCATCCAGCCATAAGACCCCTGAGAAGGTTCTATCAATAATCAAAGAATACGAAAATGAAACAGTCGTATTTATAACAATAGCAGGTAGAAGCAATGCACTGAGCGGAATAATTGATGGAAATACAACCAGGCCAGTAATAGCTTCTCCACCATATTCGGCTAAATTCGGGGGTGCTGATATTTTCTCCAATCTCAGGATGCCATCGGGAGTTGCTCCCATGGTAGTTCTTGGTCCTGAACAATCGGCGTTAGCAGCCATTAAGATTCTGGGATTACATGATGAAAGAATACAGCAAAAAGTATCAGAGTATCAGAAAAAATACAAAGAAAAAATCGAGCATGAAGATAGGGAAGTAAGAGGTGGGTAGCGTAAAAGACCTTATCATCATACAAAAACCAACTGAAGAGAAATCCGGGATAGGTCATTTCCAATTCTCTGATCGTTATTCAGTTTTTGATTGGGGAGTTATGCCCGATCTGATACCCCACAAGGGCTCATCCCTTGCAATAATGACCACTCATTTCTTTGAACTGCTTAAGCGGGAAGGTATAAAAACACACTACAGAGGAATTGTAAAAAATGAAGAAGTATTCCATTATAATAAGGCAAAAGAACCCTTTGATACAATTGAAGTGGAACTCCTTCGGGTTCTGAAACCAGGGATTAGAAATAGTGAATATGATTATTCCAGATATAAAGGCGATGATAAAAATTTCCTCGTTCCAATGGAATTCATATACCGTAATTCAATACCTGAAGAGTCCTCTTTCTGGAAACGATACGATAAAGGCAAAATAAAAATAGAAATTCCCGCGGATTTAAAGCCTGATGTGCCACTTAAAGAACCCATCCTAGATGTTTCAACGAAACTGGAAGAATCGGATAGATATCTCTCATGGGAGGAAGTAAAAAATCTCGCACAACTAAGTGAGGAAAGAATTAAGGAAATTAAGCAAATCTTGCTCCGGGTTAGCAAACTGATAACACAAGAAACCCACAGAGTGGGTCTTACTAACCAGGATGGAAAACTGGAATTCGGAATAGATCCAGATGGCAATATTATAGTTGTCGATGCACTTGGAACACTTGATGAGTGCCGTTTCTTATATGGAAGTATTGCGCTAAGCAAGGAGACTCTGCGGAAGTATTACAGAAGAACCGAATGGTACAAAGAAGTGGTAGGAGCAAAAGAGAAGAACAGAAAAGACTGGAAACCACTGGTTGAACTTGAGCCTCCACATTTACCGAAGGAATTAAAGGATACAGTCTCTAAGATGTACCAATCGGTGGCTAACTTAATTTCAGGTAGAGAATTCTTTAACGTCCCCCATGTAAAGGAATCGGTAAAAGACCTATCAAGGGAGTGCTAATATTTTAGGTTTTGGGCATTAGGTATTAGCTATTAGGCGTTCATTACTTTTCTAAACTTTTAACCCAAGACTCAAAACTTAACACCTAAGACCCAACTTAATCTTGACTTAGCAACAAAAAACACTATTATATAATATAAGTTTAAAAATCATTTAAAGGAGGTTGTTATGCGAAAATTGCTTATTTTATTTTTGTTTGTAACTCTTAGCTTATTAGCTTCTTCCAGGGTTCTACTGGAACTAAAACCCTCTATCAATGGAGCTATCAGTGAGTATCGTGTTGTTAAATCTTTACCCGGAAAATCAAAATCACAAACTTTCCTAAAAGGGTCCAAAGACATCGGGGATTATAATTATATCATCCAATACGATTCCGAGAACTGGGTATATTACTGTCCCAGACCTGCAGAAGACACATTCGCAGTAAGGTTTGTTCCCCCAGCAAGGTGTTCTCTTGTTGCCTTTACATGGATAGGTTATAACACAGAAACGGGTGCCGTAGGTGCTCCTGTGGATGTCTTTGTTCACCTGGAAAATCCTTTAGTTGATTACAGTACCTATCCAGGGATTGAGGAGTATGACGGTACTGAATTCTCTCCCCTTGGCAGACTTCTCTGGAGTGGTACATCGAGTGCTCCTGCTAATGCGGTATGGGATACTGTGAATATTGATCCAGGTGTTGCTGTTGGTGATACTACATTTTTCTGCGGTTATAGTGGAGTAAATCCTCTTGATACAATAGCATGTCTCTGTGAATCATGGAGGCCTATGCCTAACCCGATTGATGTTCATACCTACCAGTTTAATGCAGATGGAGCAGGTGGCAGTAGGGGTTGGTTTGCCTATTATTACACCTCCCAAGATGAGGCTTTACATGCTGGAATAAGGGCTTATGTATTTGCCTACTTTCCTCCTATACCAATAGTGGATGTGGAGAAACTACCATATTCATACACAACTGAAAAACGGAAAGTCAATATAAATTGCTATTATCTATGTGGTATGACCGAACCAGGTTTTGAAAAGGTAATTCTATATTACTCAGTAAATGGTGGTTCTGAGGACTCAGTAGTCTCACTTAATCCTGTATCAGGTGATTCTATGGATGGTATCTGGCAAGTTGACATTCCGTGGGTCTTAGTTGGAGATACTGTTGACTATTATGTTGTTGGTAAGACTTATAATGATAAAGCTGATACGTCTCAAACATATACATATGCTATTTTAGAAGGGACTCCTGGTAATTTCCTCTATATTAAAAACGACAATGACCCTGCAGATATATTCCCCGATTACTGGATGGATACATGTGATTTCTGGGATTTTGAAGAATATGGTAATCCTGACTCATCAGTTATTACTTTTTATAATACAGTAGTATGGAGAGACTGGGGATGTCTTTCATTAGGACGGGGGGTAAACTATGGAGTTGGAATCTACCATTCAGATTCCTCCTGGATAAAGATGGTGCTTGATAACGGAGGTAACTTCTGGCTCTCAGACCAGGATATGGGTTACGGACTCGGCATCTGCCCTGGCTATGGTCAGCAGGTAGTTCCATCAGGACACTGGGTAAGGGAATACCTCGGTATCAAAGGCATGTATGATGATGGATCACTCTCTGGTTCTCCAGTAACAGTATTTGGAGACAGCCTTGATCTAATTATTGGCGACCTATTTAAAGGAATAGGTCATCAAAATCAAGGAGAATTATATATACATCCAGAACAGCATTGGGTAGGTAATTTTGACTCTTTAGCAAATACTGCGACTACGAATATGTCTGCATATGGAGGAGAAATCGTATCATACAGGTGGACAGGTCCTTCAGATAATTATAAAGTATACCTTGATTTCTATCCATTTGATTATATTAAGAATCCCTCTGATACAACAGAGATTGATAGGGTGGCAGTGGATTCTCTGGTTAAGGATGTTTTGGGATGGTTTGGATACACAACAGGCGTAAGGGATAGGACAATTGAACCAGGAGAAGTAATAAAACTACTTCCTGTTGGAATAGTTACAGATGATGCTTTAATTAAATTCTTCTTACCCGGAGAAGCCATGGTTTCTCTTTCAATATATGATAACACTGGTCGATTAATTAAGAACCTCAAAAGTGGTATAGCATCTGCTGGTCTTAATACAGTCAGATGGGAAGGAAAGGATTCATACGGTAATTCTGTAACAAGTGGTATCTATTTCTGTCAACTCAGGACAAGTGATAGAACATTAACAAATAAGTTTGTAGTAATAAAATAAAAAAGGATTCAAGGGTTCAATTTTTAACTCACCAACCGACAAACCCACCAACTGACCAACTTTAAAAAGGATTAAGTGATAAGGATTAATGGGTAAGTGCTGGTTTCTGAGTTATCTTAGATCTTCTTATTTTACATTTTGCACTTTTCATTTTACAATCTTCAATTAGGGGAAGCTTCAATACTAATGTTCGTTTACAGTGTATTATTTTGCTTTACTTAAAGTACTCTACAGCGTTCCTGAATATTGAAAGTCCCTCTCCTCCAACTCCCCCATCCTGCCAGTCGGGAGGAGAATGTGGGAAGAGATTTCTCTCAGGATGAGGCATAAGACCAAAAATCCTTCCTGTTTTATCGCATATACCCCCAATACTCCCGTCTGAATGTGTCGGGTCCTCTACCTTGTAGCGGACAACAATATAATCCTCTTCTTCTAATTTTTTCATTATAGAAGGATCCCTGACCACAAATCTGCCTTCTGCATTAGCCATTGGTAGATAGAGTTGTTTAATTCCCCTGGTGAATACACATCTATCACTGTTTACCGAAAGATTAAGCCATTGATCTCTAAATAAAGCTTCAGGATTAAGTGTTAGAGTAACACTTCTGTCCTTAAAGCCTGGGAGCAATCCCATCTTAACAAGAATCTGAAAGCCATTACATATCCCAATTATCAGATTATCCCTGTCAACGAATTCCTTTAGGATATCTTTAATGGTATTTAATCTTGCAGCCATTACCGTTCCAGCCCCAAGGTCATCTCCATAGGTAAAGCCACCAGGTATTGCAAGAACATTTGAATTAAACAGCATCGCTGTATTCTTAAATAAAGTATCTATAAAAATAGACTCTACTTCAGCACCCGCTAACTTAAATGCATATGCTGTTTCCATATCACAATTTGTCCCGGGTCCTCGAAGTATCAAAGCCTTCACCAATTTATCTCACCTCTTTAACTTCTTATCTTTATATTTATTGCGAAGGACTTGCCGTATCGAAAAGCGTCTCGGAGGGTTCACCCCGTGTAATAGCAAGTTTGTGCTTCATAGTTGCCTATTGCACGGGGCAGGCGGGCATGGATTTCCGATTTTAATCGGAAAGAGTGAGCTCGAGAGCCGAGTGGCAATTCCCTCGCCCAATGGAATAGGAGTACAGCAGGTAGAGACATCTATTCCATAGGGCGAGCCGGGGGAATTGACCACGTCTTTTCGTATGGTAAGTCCACGCAATCCTACTTTTACCATTCTACTGCCTCCTTCCAGGTTTTATAGAGTTTTTCAACCGGTAAATCTATTATATAGTTATTACCATCCTGGACAACAAGCGAATTACCTCCCGTCTTCCCAATCAGATAGTACGGGATCCCACTAAATAACCTCTTTAACTTTTCTTTATTTTCCTCTCCTGCCTCAATAAGAAATCTTGAATTAGATTCACTGAAAAGGAGTATGTCATCCCTTAGATCTCTGTTAATCTCTCTTAGATTTACCTTACATCCTATTCCGTTGGTAAATCCCATCTCAGCAAGAGCAACACCCAATCCACCGGATGACAAATCATGAACCGAAAGAAAAAGACCTTCTCTTATCCCTTCACTCACCTTTTTGAAGATTATGGGAGCAAGCCTTTTGTCAACGGAAGGAACAACCCCACCAACATTCATAATACTCACAAACTCACTACCGCCAAGTTCATTTCTCGTCTCTCCCACCAGATATATGAGATTCCCCTCCCCCTTGAAATTTGATGTCATTGCATTCCTACAATCCTCAATTACAGAAATAGAAGAGATAAGGAGTGTGGATGGAATTGAGAATCGATGGTCTTTCCAAAGAGGGTCCTTTTCTTGATGGTTCTTATCAGTAAAGAAATTATTAAGGCTATCCTTGCCTGATATATATGGGGTCCCAAATGCGGTTGCGTAATCATAACAGGCTTTTGCAGACATGAGAAGGTCACCCAGAATCTTCTCATCGGATACATCTCCAAAACAGAAATTGTCAAGGAGTACAGCATTCTGAATATCCCCTCCGGCTGCAACTAAATTCCTTAAGGATTCATCAATAACGGATGCAGCCATCCTGTAAGGGTCTTGTTTCCCGTATTCGGGGTTGATACCAAAACCAAGCACTACTGCCTTTCGAGAATGAAGTAATGGTCGAATTACAACTCCATCAGAAGGACTCCTGCTCCCAGAAAAAGCGCCTACCACATTCCCTGCTTGAACCTCGTGGTCATACTGCCGGATTATCCATTCCCTGCTTCCAATATTATCTGAACCGATAAGCCTTAAGAGAATTTTAGAAAGACTCTCTGGTGCCTCAAAAGAATACGGTACCTCTCCCCTCTCCGAAATTTTTGCAATCTTCTCCGACAAAGGAACCCCATTAAATAGAAAATGTGGGTCGAGGTTACCAACAACCTCCTCATTGTATTTTATAATTAGACGTCCCCCCCCAAACTTACCTATCACTGCATATCTTACATTCTCCTCGTCAAATATAGCTTTTAGTTCCTCCAGGTTTTCTGAGGGAACAGCAAGCACCATCCGTTCTTGTGCTTCTGAAATCCATATCTCCCACGGGGAAAGTCCTTCATATTTAAGTGGAGCCCTTTCAAGCTCGACCACTGCCCCCACGTTCTTCCCCATTTCACCAACAGCAGAAGAAAAACCACCTGCTCCACAATCAGTTATTGCCCTATAGAGATTAGCATCTTCAGCGGTAAGTAGGACATCCAGCATTTTCTTCTCTTCAATTGGATTCCCAATCTGGACTGCCCCCCCGGATACCTTCTGCGATTCTTCTTCAAGACTAAGAGAGGAAAAGGTAGCACCATGTATACCATCTCTTCCAGTTTTCCCACCAACTACCAATATCAAATCTCCTTCTTGGACTTCTTTGTTTAAATGTTTCTTTTTAATAACCCCAATGCTTCCCACAAATACGAGAGGATTATAGTTAAAATCCTTATTAAAGTAGACTGCACCACCAACTGTAGGAATACCCATTCTATTCCCATAATCTCGCACACCTGCGACCACTCCCCTAACAATTCTCCTGGGATGCAAGACCCCTTCAGGAAGTTCTTCTGTTTCTGTATTCATATCTCCAAAACAGAAAATATCTGTTGAAGCAAATGGTTTTGCGCCAAGTCCAACACCCATGGTATCGCGGATCACTCCACCTATACCTGTTTCTGCTCCACCATATGGCTCAAGGGCAGACGGGTGATTGTGGGTCTCCACCTTATACGTTATAGCATACTCCTCATCAAACTCGATAGCCCCTGCATTATCAGAAAAGGCAAGTAAGACGCGCCTGGCGCCTATCTCTTCTGTTGCATCCTTAATTGAAGCAAACAAGTTTTTCTTATCGTAAGAATATTCTCCTTTAACTTTGATTGGTGATTTGAATGTTTTATGAAAACAATGTTCACTCCATGTCTGCGCAATGGTTTCCAGTTCAAGGTCGGTCGGTTCCCTACCCTCTTTTATAAAGTAATCCTTTATTGCTTTCATCTCCTCTAATTTAAGAGCTAACAGTCCTTCTTTTGAGACTCGAAGGAGCTTTTTCTCATCTGCTTCTCTTATGGGAATGATATTCTTTTTGAATCGATAAGGGACAGGTATCGGGAAATCCATCCTGTCAAGTTCTACTTCCATTTGGATAAGTTTATTCATAAGGAGACGATCCCGAATCACATACAGATCGCTTTTTTTTATATTACCTTTCATTATATAACGTTTCCCTGTTTTTACCCTATCAATTGAATATCCGAGAGCCAAAGCTACCTCTCTCAAGGTTTCGGCTTCTGCGTCGAAGACACCCGGTTTATAGCTTATAATTATTGAAATTCCTTCCCTACTAAGTGTTTCATTGATTGAATATTCCTCAAGGATTGGACCAATGAGAACTTTAGAGACGAGGTCCTTTATCGAATCACTAGAGAGAACACCCTCAATCCAGACAACCTCGTTTATATAGAATTCTTCAACACCAGAAATTCCAAGGAGTTCAATGTCTTCTCGTAAAGCTTTAGAACGAGGATCTATAGTATCTAACCTTTTCCCCTTTTCGATATAAAACATATTCTTTTATATATTGACTAAATTGTAGATGTCAACAGGTTGTCATTAGGTTGTCATTCGCTTATTCGCTACTATCTTTTCTCTCGCACTGGAGCAAAGGAGCGAGTGAATAGGTAGATGGGTAGATGGGTAAACGTTTAGATGAGTTGGTCAGTTAGATTGTTAGTCGGTTGGATAGGCTAACCCACTCATCAACTCACTTACTCATAACCTCTTTGATCCTGCCTGCAACACTCTCTGGGTCGAGACCCATCTTTTTAAAGACATCCTCTGTACTTCCAGATGGAGCAAATCCCGAGACACCAAAAGAATGGAAATTTACACAGATTCCACTAAGCGCTAAATGATTTCCCAGAATTGAGCCGAGTCCGCTTGCGATGAAATGATCCTCATAGGTAAAAATATTTTTATAATCTGCTAACTTTTTTATATCTTCTTCATCAATCTTAAGCGGCGAAGATACATTTATAACTGCCAAAGATATGTCTGAGTCTTTAAGGATTTCATGGACCAGGATGGCAAGATGGAGAGCATATCCATAGGAGAGGATAATGCCATCTTTTCCATCTCGAACAGTGTCGATCTTTCCATATTCAAACTCATAATCTCCAGTGAAAAATGGCTTTCCATCCGAATCACCAATAACTCCTTCCTTCACTCTACCCATAATCACCACAACACTACTATCCATTTTTGGTAAAGAGCGGATAATCCTATCGGTCTGATTTGCATCAGCTGGTATGATAATGGCAAAACCGGGTAAATTTCTTACTAAACCAAGGTAATCTATGCAGTGATGAGTCTTTCCGTCCTCCCCTACGTTTATACCACAATGAGTTAGTATTAGTCGAATCTTTGCCCCGTTTATTGCATTGAGCCGATGCTGATTGTACATCTCGTCAATCCCGAATACTCCGAAATCAGCCAGGAATGTGTGGATTCCTTCCGTTGAAAGGACTCCTGCAATAGTAGCAGTGTTATGTTCAGAAACACCGCTTTCTATCAGGAACGCCGGAAAATTCTCTCCGAACTCACTTACCCGGACAGAATCGGCAAGGTCGCAATCCAGAGCCACAATAGTCCCTGGCTCATTCAATCTTCCTAGATCTCTTAATGCTCCTCCAAAAGCACTCCTGTTGCCCGTAGTTTCCCCAACTTTATATTCTCTTGGTTTTCCCGTTTTTAGTCCTGGTAAAGGTTTACTAATAGGAGTCCAAATAGAATGCTGTGGCTCCTTCTCTTCTCTTATCTTCACAAATTTATCTATGTCATTCAGAATTCCAAGCTCTTTTAAAGCGCTATCCAATTCTTCATCTGTAAGAGCTCTACCGTGATATTGTTTATCACCTTCCATAAATGAGATCCCTTTACCCATCACTGTTTCCGCGAGTACGGCATAATGTGAAGATTCATCCCTGCGTGCAGTGTGTAATGCCCTATATAAATCATCAAAGTTATGCCCATCTACTTTTAGGACTTTCCACCCATCCGCCAGATAATCTTCCCTAATATTCACAGGCATAATATCTTCCACTTTACCAGATATCTGCCTGTGATTGTAATCAATTACAACTGTTAATTTATTAAGTTCATATTTTGATGCGAAACGCCGTGCCTCAGCTACCTGCCCTTTTGCCTGCTCAGCATCGCTCATAAGAACAAATACATGAGAATCCTCATCCTTAATCCGACAGGCAAAAGCAAAGCCGCAGCCTGCAGACAATCCCTGACCAAGATTACCCGTGCTCCACACAATATAAGGAATATGAGACTCTACGTGACCCTCATAGGGACTTCCTGCGTAACGGAAGAAAGAAAGGACTTCCTCCCGATCAATAATGCCTAGTCTACTCAGGATGGAATATACACCTGGAGAGGTATGGCCATGACTTACTACTATCTTATCTTTTGTTAGATCCGATAAACTGTAGACCAATGTATATATATCAATAGAAGATAGGGAGCCTCCTGGGTGTCCAGAACCTGCAATCGTTGTCATCTTCAATATGTTTCCCCGGCAC
>Ga0315549_1001974_pt1 | contig 20332 bp, 21 predicted proteins | sample SalMarSW160200MG_FD_203101 | JGI IMG/M metagenome (GOLD analysis project Ga0315549, IMG submission 203101) | Salt marsh sediment microbial communities from the Plum Island Ecosystem LTER, Massachusetts, United States - Salt Marsh Sediment SW1601-200 ... | reverse complement strand
GTAAGCGCTGGGGGAGAATTTAATAAAATTATACTTCCCGAACATTTTTGTGTATTGGCTTGAGCGCTGTTCCGCCAGTTTTGCATCTCGCTTTCTTATAAAGTAAAGACTGCTTTCCGGAAAGAGCTCGGAAACAGCAGCCCAAAGCGATGCTGCTTTTATCTGATTAGTTACTTCCAACACAGTAAGAGTAATTTGCCCGCCCATGGAGTGACCGTACATAAAGATGTTATCCTGATCCGCTTCCGCGATTTCAGGTACTAAAGAGAGCAGGGCAAGAACATCGATGGGATAGGATAATCTCTCAAGGCCGTGTAATTCCGAACGGGTTTCCGATTGCGCATGGCCGCGGTAATCGGGTTTGAGCACCAAAAATCCGTTAGCCGCGAAATAATCCGCGATATATTTATAGGAATTGAGAGTTGAATATTTTTTGGGATCTATGTGTCCGTGATTAAGGATAATTACCGGAAAACCCGAGGCGGGTTTTTTCTGTTTGGGAATAGAAAGTAGGGCGTTCAGCACAAGGCCTTCAACTTTATAGGAAATCAGCTTATTTGTTAATGTGGGTGTATTTTGCAGAGTGCTTATAATAGTAAGCTCGGAACCGGCAGGGTAAGAAGTACGCAGTGATTGGATCCAAAGCGGATTGTTCTCAACATCAGTTGGCTGAGAGGATGTTTCCGCTTTGGCAGCGGGAAGACAGGTAAAAAGAAATAAGCTTGCAAATATTAATAAGATATAATTTAGTATTTTTTTCATATCAACCTCCCAGGTTAATATTAACTATTATATATATTAAATATACTATCTACTCATGATGATGTAAAGTGATAAATCTGTGAGACATTACTTTTAATTGTTCAATATTCTAAATTAATAGTAGTTCCTTCATTTTACGGGCATTTACAACTGCCTGTCCCCGCGAGTGATTATTAAAGGCGATGAGGAGTATTTTGGCTTTTTGTAAAATTTGCTTTATGCGCTCCACCCAATCATCGAGCTCATTATCATTGTAAAGATAATCATACCGGGTTACGTTATCACCCTGCCACCACATCTTTTTATTTCTGCCGTGAAAGCGAATATAGGCCAAAGGAGATGTAACAAGAGCAGACGGCTCTAATAATTTTGGCAGGTCCGGCATATCCACATTGACGTAGCATATGCTGCGTGCTGCAAATCTTTCAAAAACATGTTCTTTATGCCATTCATTGTTTCTGAATTCAACCGCCAGAGGATAACCTTCAAACTGTGTGCTTATAGAGTCCAAATGTTTACGGTTTTGCGGAGTATAGTGAAAGCTGTAGGGAAACTGTAAAAGAACTGCACCCAGCTTCTGTGCATCCAGCAGGGGTTTAATACCATCTTTGTAAATTTTAATATCTTGTGAACAGCTGTCTGTTATTTCATGGGTTAGTATTCTATGCGCCTTAATGGCGAAATGAAAATCGGCAGGAACTTTTTTAAGCATTCTTTCCAGCATAAAGGCATCCGGCTGCTTATAATACGAAAAATTGAGCTCTACAAAATTGAACTCTTTACCGTAAAAGGCCAGATAATCGGAGGCCTCCGTTCCTTTAGCATAAAAAGGGCCTATCCAATCTTTGTACGAATATCCGCTGGTTCCAATTAATACTTGAGACATGAAGTTATTTTGAAGTAAAGCACTGGTTTAGTCAATTCACTTTTAATCCTGTAAATCCGGTCAAAAATAATAAAAAAATGTAAAAAAGTGTTGACAAATACTATAATTTATAGTACTATAAATTATAGTAACAAGGAATTGGGTTGGCATAGCAGAGGATAGGCTGCCTTAAGAAACAGTTGAATTAAAATACTTGTGGCAGCAACTGGGGGGGTTCTCTGCTTAACCCGATTCTTTATATCAAGCACTCGAGATCAAAATGTATAACTTCTTATAAGTTACAGTAACTTGAGGAGGGGAGCTGTAATTGTCTGCGATCGATCTTACTTTATTAGGATTGGTTATCTCTGCACCTATTAGCGCGTATGATCTGGCCAAGTTTGTAGAGCAGCATGAGCTCAAAGACCTTGTACGCTTGAGTATTCCCGCAATTTATAAAAATCTGAAAAAACTGGAGCAGCAGGGTTATTTGTCTTCCACCTCTGAAAAACACGGAGAAATGCCCGAAAAAACAATTTATACCATTACTGAAAGCGGCAGACAGTTATTTTATGTATTAATGGATAAGTACGCGGATGAGAAAATAAAATATCATTTTGAGTTTAATCCTGTTATAGTAAATTTGGATAAACTGCCTAAACATAAGAGTCAGCAGTTGGTTATAAAACTAAAGACCAAGCTGGAAAAACGCAAACAGGATATCAAAAGAGACGAACAGGCATGGAGCACCATAAGCAAGACGGGAATAGTACTATTATCACAAGTTCAGCATGTAAACGATGCTTTGCTTGATTGGATAGATGAGCTTATTCACAATTTACAATGATATGAGAGGGAGCAGGCCCATGCTTTGCTTGACAAAGTAAGGTAAGGGTCGTATATATTAATACAATCCGTAGTTATAACAAAAAAGGATGATTTCCGATATTACTTTAATGTTTAATTAGCATGGGGAGGACAATATGGCTGAAGCGCCAAGTGAACTACATGAATTAAGACATTCCACCGCTCATGTTATGGCCGACGCAGTACTCAAACTTTTTCCTGAAGCCAAGATTGCCATAGGACCGGCGATCGAGGACGGTTTTTATTATGATTTTGAGCTTTCCCGCAGCCTGACACCGGAGGACCTTGATACGATAGAAGAAAAAATGCGCCAGATTATAACGGCAAAATATGACTTTGAAAAAAAGGTGATTACACGAACACAGGCAAAAAAAATATTCAAAAGCCAACCCTATAAGCTTGAGCTGATTGACGACCTGCCGGAAGACGCGGAAATATCCATATATGTGCATGATGGCTTTAGCGATCTCTGCCGCGGACCGCATATAAAGAACACTTCTCTTATTAATCCCAAGGCCATTAAGCTTCTTACTGTGGCCGGCGCTTACTGGCGCGGAGATGAAAAGCGTGCCATGCTGCAGCGTATTTACGGTACGGTTTGGAATACTCCCAAGGAACTGCGGGAATATTTAGAAAAGAGAAAAGAGATCCTGCGCAGGGACCACAGGCGGCTGGGTAAAGAGCTGGACCTATTTTCAACTCATGAGGAAGCGGGTGCAGGTCTTATTTATTGGCATCCCAAAGGTGCACGAATACGGCATATTATAGAAGATTTCTGGAAAAATGAGCACTTCAAAAACGGCTATGAGCTGATCTATACTCCGCATATCGGCAAGGCCTGGTTATGGCAGACATCGGGGCATTTGGGTTTTTATAAGGATTATATGTATGCAGCTATGGAAATAGATAATGCCGATTACTATATAAAACCCATGAACTGTCCTTTCCATATCCTGATTTACAAATCAGCTTTACGATCGTATCGCGAGCTGCCTTTGCGCTGGGCGGAACTGGGTACAGTATACAGATATGAGCGTTCCGGAGTGCTCCACGGTCTGTTGCGGGTGAGAGGTTTTACACAGGATGATGCTCATATCTTCTGTACGCCGGATCAGGTAGAAGAAGAAATAGCACGGGTGTTAAAATTTTCGCTTGCTGTCTGGAAAACATTTCAATTTAACGAGATAAAAGCCTACCTGGCCACGAAGCCCGAAAAGAGCGTTGGGGAGGATGCGGATTGGGATAAAGCTGTCTCGTCACTGCAAAAAGCGATCCAAGCCGAAGGCCTTCCCTATGTGCTTGATGAAGGTGGGGGAGCCTTTTACGGACCAAAGATAGATTTGAAGGTAAAGGACGCTTTGGGCAGAGAATGGCAGATGTCCACGATTCAGTTTGACTTTAATATGCCGGAACGCTTTGACATGACGTTTGTGGACAGCGACGGCAGAGAAAAGCGGCCCTTTATGATTCACAGAGCACTCTTGGGTTCATTTGAACGCTTTTTCGGGGTGCTTATTGAACATTTTGCCGGTGCATTTCCGGTATGGCTGGCCCCTGTGCAGGCGGTTGTCATTCCTGTAGCCCTGCCTTTTATCGGATATGCGGAGGAAGTTGAAAAATCCTTACACCAGGCTGAAATCCGCATTATCTCAGATCTGAGCGATGACAGGATGAATGCCAAGATACGCAAGGCACAGCAGCAAAAGATACCGTATATGCTGATTGTGGGCGAGAACGAGCAGGCTGCAGGCACCGTATCGATCAGAACGCGTACAGGAGAAAAAATGAACAATCTTACTCTTGCTGATTGGCTTAAGTTTATAAAACAAAAAGTGCTGGAAAAGAGTCTGATTTAGCCATTGCTATGATAAAAAAAATCGTAAAACGAGACGGCAGAATTGTCCCCTTTGATAAAGAAAAGATTGTGTTTGCCATTCTCCAGGCAGCGGTGGCAGTAGGCGGCAGAGATAGAAAAACCGCGGAAGCTGCAGCCGATGATGTGGTGGTCATGCTTGAAAAACGTAATTATCGTGGGAGCTTTCCTACGGTCGAAGAAGTACAGGATATTGTAGAAAAGTGTCTTATCGAACGCGGTCATGCCAAAACCGCCAAGGCCTATATCGTCTACAGGTACGAGCACACCCTGAAAAGGGCCGGCAGACAAAGCCTTGCCTATTCCAGAGATAATGTGCCTTACCATAAGCTGTGGCAGGCATTATCCTGGGCTGTAGATAACATGTGTGTATCGGTTAACCAGCTGCATGAGATTGTTGCGAAGGGGAATTTAAAAGAGCTGCTTGAAGCTGCCGAAATGTTTTACAGTGAAGAAATTGAGCGTGCATTTTCTAAAATTAGTCAGCGTTTACCTGAGGTAAAGATTATTATTATAGCAGGACCTTCGGCTTCCGGCAAAACCACTACCACAATCAAACTGACGGAAAAGTTGAAGATATTAGGGCATAACTTGGTAGCGCTTAATATCGATAACTATTTTTTGGATCTCGATCTTCATCCCAGAGACAGCCATGGTGATTATGATTTTGAAACTCCCCAAGCCATTGATTTAAAGCTTGTCAATAAGCACCTAAAATCATTAATTAATGGAGATACCGTTCAGGTTCCCTATTATGATTTTAAAACGGGAAAACGCCAGGGTGTTGCCGATAAAATAGCCCTGCCTGAAAAAGGTATAATATTAATTGATTCACTGCACGGTATGTTTCCTGAGATGACAAAAGGAATTCCGGAAGACTGTAAGTTCAGATTATATATTGAAACCCTGTCTCAACTTAAAGATAAGGACATGAAATTTATTCGCTGGAGCGATGTAAGGATGTGCCGGCGCATGGTACGTGACATGCAGTATCGAAATTATGATCCGCTTACTACATTAAAGCACTGGCATCATGTGCGCCGCTCGGAACTGCGTTATATTGTTTCCAAAATAAATGAGGTTGATGTTATTGTAAACAGTTATTTGGCCTATGAGCTTCCGGTGATGAAGCAGAGAATAGTTCCATATCTGTCGCGGTATATTAAGGACCTACAGGATGATATTCATGCGGAGGATGCTTATGAAAGGGCGGTGAGGCTTGATCGATTATTTGCTCAGATCCCGGCCTGGAAAGAAGAGAGCATTATTCCCGGCAATTCACTACTGCGTGAGTTTATCGGTAGCAGCACATATAATTATTAAAAATTAAAGAGGAGGGTAAAGTGGAAAAAGCCCTAAAACAGTTAAGGGAGATAGATAAAGAAATAGTGCTTCTTGCTCATACAGCCGCACTCTTAGGCTGGGATCAGGAGACATATATGCCTGCCAAGGCTCTCTATGAACGGTCGGAACAGATCGCGCTTTTACAGGGTATGATTCATGAAAAGATAACCAATCCGCAGTGCGCGGAGCTTTTAGCGGAACTGGGAGCCACTCCGGAAAATCCATCGGGTAATGCCGGGCTTTCGGAGCTGGAACGCGCCTTTATCCGCGAAACGTTCAGAAGACATACCCGCGCGGCTAAAATACCGCAGTCGCTAGTTGTAGAAATGGCAAAAACCACGAGTGTGGCTCAAGGAGTATGGATTCAAGCCCGAAAGGCTTCGGATTTCAAGCTGTTCCAGCCGCACCTGGAAAAGATAATTACTTTATTAAAACAGATAGCGGATTGTCTGGGTTATACCGACTCTGCTTACGATCCGCTGCTCGACGAATATGAGCCGTGGATGACCTGTAGAGAAGTGGAAGAGGTATTCAGCCGTTTAAAGGAACCGCTGGTACAGCTGGTACAGCAGATTGTCGCTTCAAAACAAAGAATAGACGACACAGTTTTAACCCACCGCTTTTCTGCAGAAAAGCAGGCCGAGTTCAATCTGTTTGTTCTGAGGGCCATGAATTTTGAGTTTGAGCGCGGCCGGCTGGATGTTTCGGCCCATCCTTTTACCACAACCCTGGGAGTGGATGACGTCAGGCTCACCACCCGCTATAATGAAAAATATTTTCCCACATCACTCTTCGGTACTATTCATGAATCCGGGCACGGACTGTATGAATTAGGATTCGCTGAGGAGATAAAGGGTACTCTTTTAGGTAATGCGGCTTCATTGGGCATTCATGAATCGCAGTCGCGTTTATGGGAGAATATGGTGGGAAGAAGCCTGTCTTTTTGGAAGGGATTTTTTCCGCAGTTAAAACGGTTCTTCCCTGAGGTTCTCAACAATGTGGAGTACGGACAGTTTTATAGGGCTATAAATTGCGTCAAGCCGTCGCTTGTTCGGGTTGAGGCCGATGAGGTAACCTATAATCTTCATATTATTTTACGGTTTGAGCTGGAAAAGAAGCTTATATCGGGCGAGCTTGGGGTGGAGGATCTGCCGCAAGCCTGGAAGCAGGAATCAAAAAACCTGTTGGGAATTGAACCCGAAAACCATGCACAAGGGTGCTTGCAGGATATCCACTGGTCCATGGGGGCGTTCGGGTATTTCCCCACCTATACGCTGGGCAATCTCTACGCGGCCCAATTTTATGATACTCTTTGCAGAGAACAGCCCGGTCTGGAACGAGAGCTGGCGCAGGGTAATCTTAAACCCGTACGAAGATGGCTTGAGGAAAATATCCATTGCCACGGAGCGGTATATCCGGCGGGAGAACTCTGTCAGCGTGTAACTGGAGAACAGCTTAATCCGCGTTTTTTTATAGAGTATTTACAGAAAAAATACGGAGCGCTCTATGATTTTTAGTGTTTTTTTAATAAGTCCGTATCCTTGGCTGCTTGCCGCAGGCTTTTTTACGGGGGCCGCATTAAATAAATTACTGCGCTCCAGCAAAAAAGCCAAGGATCCTGCCCGGGCCAAAGAACGCAAACGATCGCTTATTATGCTTTTTCTTTTTTGTGGATTTGTTACCTTATTATGTGCCCTGTTTGTACCAGGACCGGATAAGTTTCTTAAAGACCCGGTTGGATTATTCGTCTTTTTTTTGATTATAGCGGCGATTTTCTTTTTGGCCCTGCGTTTCAAAAAACTGTTCGGTATCCCGATTGCTGTGCTGTTTGTCTTATTAATCGTTACGATTTTTCTCTTTTTACAGGCCATTGTGGCTTTTACCGGTGAAACCGAGATAGCCAGGGTGCGGGTGGACGCTATTAAGGACGGTATCATAAAATATGAGCTCATGCTATCAACCGGAGAGACGGAGGTGGTGGTTACCGAAGGGGTTAATTTTGCTCCTGAGGCCAAACTGATTATTTTTGATGATTTTTTTGTTTTCTTCGGTGCCAAGACCTGGTACCGCTTCGACGCCATGCTGCACTATGATCCTGCAAAGAGCAGCGCAACGGAGGTCACCTTTAACCGCCATCCTATTAAACGCCCGCAGGGCATTACAGAGGCCGTATATAATTTTGTTTTGGAGAATCAGGGGATTATTCCGGGTATAAAGACCCTGCAGGGACAGATTACCTATCCCCTGCCTGTAAGAGAAGGTAGTACGTATATCATTACCGTGCAGAATGACGGCGGAGTGGAGATAAGGGAGATATAGTTAAAGTTCATTTAAATAAATGTTAATCCTTAAAATCATATAAACAGTGATATAAAGTATAAGTTGAGATTTAAGATTATTGATAGGGATTAGAATACTATGAACTTGATAGATATATGTAAAATACTTGGTTCCTTGCAAGCTTTTATACTCGCTGTTATTTTTTTTCTAAAAAGAAAAAGGATCAGTCTACTTTGCATTTTTCTTTTTATTCTTTCCATCTATTTGATCTCAACAGTTTCTGATGTTGTAACATTTTTAATTCAAGTACCATATTTATTAGCATTAATTAATCCACTTGGTTTTTTATTTGGTCCTTTATTTTATTGGTATATCAGAAGCATGCTTCAGGGAGAGTATAATAAGCCGAGATTATTATGGCTTCATCTGGCTCCATTTGTTATTGAAATAGGATGGTATATAATCATGTTTTCTCTTAATAGTCTTGAGACAATTAGAGATATAACAATTCAATCTTATTATAATACACCAGTGCTTTTTATATCGATTTTCAATGTACTAAAATTAATCAGCGGTTGTTCTTATTGCTTTGCTTGTTTTTTTTCTATATGGCAATTTAAAGATCATTTTCGTCTTCTTGTAAAGAAACCGGTAATGAAACGCTGGCTTATCTCGCTTTTAATTATATTTTCATTTTGTTGGGTTATTGTTTTATTCTCATTAGTGATTTCCAGTATATATACTACATCTGTTTTTTTATCAGTTTTAGTTGTCGCACAGTATTTATCATTTATTATTTTTCTTTACGTTTTAACGTTTTTTACGATCTCACATCCTCAATTGTTTTCAAGAGATGACGTAAGAACTAAAATAAAAGCGAGGCTTCATTTAAATAAAGCAGAAATCAATAACATTAAAGACCGTATTCAGAAAATTATGAAAGAGGATAAAGTTTATCAAGATTCCGTTTTAACCCTTCAAAAACTGTCCGCAATGGTTGGTGTTCATTTTAATGTGCTTTCATTTGTGATTAATGATGAATATCATACTAATTTCAATAGCTTTATAAATGATTTTAAACTTGATCACTTTATCGAATTAATTAAAAGTAAACAATATAAAACCAAGTCCCTTCTTGAACTATCTTTTGATTCAGGATTTACATCTAAAACAAGTTTCAATCGTGTTTTCAAGAAAAAATATTTCATGTCCCCGTCTCGCTACATTGAGATACATAAAGAATAGGTACCAAATCTCATACTGGGGCGACATAATCTTTAAACAGATCTATATTCTCAACTGGAAAATAAAATAATAACTAGTAATGATATTTCAGTGGTAATTTAAGATAAAAGGAGGATGCTGCATGAAAAAAATAATTGCGATTATTCTATTCTTACTGATTATCAATTAGTTATCATATTCTGAAATCAGAGTAGGAATGGGATTGAGCCTGTTTGGTGGCAGCCATACTATAGGCAACTTAATGGATGACTGGCAGTTAGATTCTCTTGGTGTGGGAGTAACATTTGCTTTTTAAAAACTTTAACGTATTTAAAAATGTTTTATTAAAAGAGCTTCTTGCAAAAATAACATTTTTGCAAGAAGCTCCTAAAATGGAAATTGCTAACTTATTATGGTATAAAGAATAAGTATTTTACTAACTTAATATATTTTGAGTTTTGCAATTTCCTCAAAGAACTGGACATTTTTTAGAAGGAAAAGTAAGAATATGAAAATTTGTATTATTTTCCTCATTTTAACTGTCTTTCTTTTTATAAACTGCGATTTACTTGACAGTATATTAAGTGTTGTTGTTATTGATTCGCCTAAATATTATCAAATATTTCATACCGACTGGATAACAGTTGATGGTTGGGTTAATGAATATGCCGAACAAATAGACTGCTATGCACATGGAGTTCACTATGGTACAACGTTTGGAACAAGCTTTATATTTGATGTATGGCTTGAGCCGGGTGAAAATTACATTGAAGTTGAAGCTTATGATTCGGAAGGGAATTTCATGGACTCAGATGGAGTAATAGTATATTATGAGTTTTAAAATTGGTAATTACTTTTAAAGGATATAATCCTTACATGAATATAGATTTTAAGTAAAATAAAAGGAAGACTTATACTATCATTCAAGTGTAAGAATTCTTTTTTCGTACCTACCTGCTTCTAAAAATGTAACGATGATGTTGCGATGATCTCTATGTGGTGCATATTGATTCTAAATTTAAACCGTTAATAGTAAATGGTGAAACTGAGATAGCCGGGGTAAGAGAAGGTAGTACGTATATAATTACCGTGCAGAATGACGGCGGAGTGGAGATAAGGGAGCTTTAAGTAATATCCATTTAAAAGCCATTAAGGTTAATAAATATACACCGGTCTGTTTTTATAAAAATTGTAATGATGGGCTATCCCCAAACCCCTCTTTCTGTTTCTGATAAAGCGGAGCAGTGTTTTTTCAAAGTCGGTATTGCTTATAAAGCTTAAGAATTTCTTTTTTTCTATGGTAATAAATTCCGTATCGGTTTCTGCGATCATATCCGCAAGTTTATAGCGAAAATTGATGAATATATGCTTAATTCGCTTGAATTGGAACTATTAGGTGAGACGGTGGCTACACTCTGGTATGATAATAAAAAGCTGGCTACTATGACTACCCATGATACTTTGATGGACATATTAAACCGTAAAGGCTTATTCGACGCAATGAATCTTCTCTCGCATTTAGCTATGCGCAATGAATATTACATTGGCATAATGATGATAGATATCAATAATTTTAAAAAGATTAATGATACATACGGACATCAGAAAGGGGATGAATTATTAGTTGTAATTGCAGACTCAATCAAAGCTAATGTAAGGCGCTCCGATATTGTCGGCCGCTATAGGCGGGGAAGAGATAGTAGTGTTTCTTTCGAATATTGACAAAGCGACTTTAAAAATAGTAGGTAAAAAAATCAGAAGTTCGGTTGAAGAACGAACAAGGAAATTAATCCCGGTAACTATTAGTATCGGTATGTCACACAATAAATTAGTATCTGATCCTGATAAGGAATTGAACGATGTAATAAGAATTGCTGATAAAAATTTGTATGCGGCTAAAGAAAAAGGCCGTAATAGGATCGCTATTTGAATAAAAGATTTTTTTCTATCTGTTCAAGAATTGTATTTACAGCTTCTAAAGCCCTTAGGGCATCTTGTTCATTATAGGCTTCATACGGAATGAGATCAGGTAATCCGTTTGGATAGCGTGTGGGAATATAAAGTTTATCCAGTGATTGAGCTTCTTTTTGAATTTTTCAATGCTCATATAAGATTATACTCTCTTTCATAGCGCGGCTTTAAAATGGTCCTTGAAGCATACTGGCAAATTCTTGTTCGCTATATATGAAAATGTCTACCAATTCACGCAAGGTGTTAACAATATCATAATAATACTTATCGAGTCTTTTTAAATAGGGTAGTTTTTCGTTATCTATAATGATGATATCTATATCTGAATGAACTGAAGCTGAATCTCTGGCTCTGGAACCGAAAAGAAAAGCCTTTATAACTCCCTTTTTTTCAAATAATGACTTTAATAAATCTTTCATCTGATCAATGGCCATAACATGAACATATGATGAGATCTTTCATTTGTCAAGTTATTGTGAATGATTACACGCGTCAGAAAATGACTTGAAGCATAATGTTTATTATTCTATAATCTTTTTAATTTTATATTAGATTTTTAATCAATAAGTTGAAATATAACTAAAAACGAAATTGAAACCACAGGCTTGTGGTATGTTAATTGGAAAGCACCAGTGTCACCTGTTATTTATGAACAAGATTTTCTCCGCTACTACGATAAATTCTATAAAAAAATAATCAATTTTATTTTGCGCCATGTGTTTCACAGAGAAACCGCTGAGGATATTACGTCACAAACCTTCTTCAAGGCCTTGCGGCATGTAAAGAAGAACAGCCCGGATATAAAAAATTTTAATTCCTGGATCTATAAAATCGCAACAAATGAGGTTCTCATGCATCATAGAAAGAAGGGGACAAAGAATACGTTTAGTATTGAAGAAGAGCAGGATCAATTTAAATGCATTTTGGTTGAGCAGCAAAGCGTTGCGCCCGAGATATATGTTGATTTTATGGCCGTAAGACAGGAATTAAAAAAATTAAAGCCGGAAGAATCGCTCATAATCGAACTTTACTATTTTGAACACAGGTCTTATGCGGAAATAGCTGAAATCGTTAATATAAAAGAGACAACGCTGCGCTCAATGTTACAAAGGAGTTTAAAGAAACTAAAGGAGAGACTGCAGGTCGACTAAAATGGATAAGGAACTAAAGGGAATAGACAAACATTTAAAGAATCTCCGTATACCTGAAGCGGATAATAAAGCTCATGAAAAAGCACTGCGTAGTCTTCTTTCAACTGAAATAGAGCGAACGCGTAAGAGAAGAAATATCTTTGCCCTATCTATTGTTAAATACGCACTGCCCGTGGCCGCAGTTCTTATTCTGGTTTTCGGGCTATGGTTTTTTGTGCTCCGTGATTTTCTGTGGCCTGAATCAACTGTTAATATAGTATCCGTTCAAGGCACAGTCTATGAAAGAACGGCTTTAGATAAGGAAAACAGAAGCGTCCTTAAGCAAGGGGAGTACAAAAAGGGCACGGTCCTCTCCACAGAAAAAGATAATACAATTACCTTTAGCATGGGAAAGAATACACAGGTAAAGCTTCTGGAGTTAAGTCAAATTGAACTGCGTACTCTGGGGTATAGCGACACCGTAGAAAATAGCTCACTGTTTCTTAGTAATGGTAAAATTGAATGCTCGGTTGAAATGCCCGGTACGGATTCGCTGTTTGAAGTTCTGACGGATTATACTCGGATAAGAGTATACGGTACAAAGTTTAGTGTGCAAGTTTTGGATAATAAGGATGTTCTTATCCAGGTGAAAGAAGGCATAGTTAAAATAGATAATTTTTATAGAGCGGAAGAGAATGTAGCCTCAATAAAAGACACGGTACCTACAATTGATAAAGAATTAGGAGAGCTTTTAGATAATGCGATAATTACAATAAATAAACAGCAGGAGCTACGTATTGATTATAAAGAAATCGCCACACGCAATACAAAACTGGAGGACTTTCTGGACCAGATTTGGGCCGTTCACTTAAGCCCTTATGCTGAAGAAGGCGAAAAGAAGCTTGGCTTCAGGGGAATAATATATGGGATAAAAGCAGTCGTGGATCCTAATGAATTTATTGAGCAGGATTTGAGGGACAGTGCAGAAATTGAAAGTGAAGCTGAACCAGATGTAGAACAGCCGGAAAGTACAACTGAATCCGGAGCTCCTGTAGCAAAAAATGAAACCTCTCTGCAAATAGAGGAAACAGAACGTAAACCTCAACGAATATTATACCTTCCCACAAATGCGGGAGTTGAACAAGGACTTGGAATTCCTTCCGGATGGTATAAATCTGAAAATACCAATATATTTTCATGGACTGATGAGGTAGCACATACAGGTAATAAATCAATAAAAATAGCTTCAGCTGATAAACGCGACAGAGAATGCGCATGGGCCTATACTTTAACCACAGATTTGCCCTTTGGTAAACAGTTTACGCTTAAAGCTTTTGTAAAAACAGAAGAAATTAAAGGACAAGGTGTTTGTCTTACTTTGCGTGCCGATGATACTACCACAGCCAGTGGTAAGGCGGAGATGTATGTCACAACTCAGGGTAAAAGGGTTATTAAGGGATCGCGGGATTGGACTGAATATACAATCAACTTTGCCACGCCCTTAGCATATGAAATAAACAGCATCACTATCTACCTGATTTATCTACCCAATACAAAGGGTTCTGTGTCCTTTGTGAGTGCTGTGAGAGACTTATTATACAACCCTCATTTGACATAACAATAGACTTAATGAAAATTATATTTTACATATAAACCATAGTATGCTAATTCAACAAAATTGGGCATATAAAAGGTACCGTTCCAGTCTTTATTCAATTCTTTCATAAGAATAATATAGAATCCAAAAGAAAGCGGTTTATACTCAACTTCTACTCCAGGTTTTATTAAAAATACTAGATTTTGATTATCATAAGACGCTAAATCATCGTGATATGGAAATAGAATTTCATAGGCTAATCCTATTGCTAAAAAAGGGCTCAGATTAAACAAGGCATCTGGATCACCAAAATCAAAAATATATTCAGCTTTTAACAGTAACGGAATTTGAAGATGATTATAATAATATCCACCATAAATACTTTGTGGCGATTCATATGCAATACAATAATTAATACCTGTACTAATGTATAAAAAGGGTATTATGGGTATATCAATAAGAAATCCGATTTCTCCGGACGGAGCAATGCCTTTAATAAAAATATAGCCCATTATTCCGATACCTAATCCTCGTGTATGCTTTGATTGATGAGTATCTTTTGCAGCAACTATCGGAGTATCCTTGCCATAGGCTTTATCTATTTGTGTAAGTTTTATGGTTACAATTCGCCATTGACCGCTCTCATAGGCCCAGACAATCTCACGCTCATGGCCGTCTATCTTAAAGATAGTCCGAATACGGGATATTTTATTAAAATTCTCTTGATCGGCAAAATTTATCTCTTTAAACTTAACTTGGACTCTCTCGTCTGTATTATGGATTGTATTCCAAAACAGCACACAAATAGCTGAACGCATGGTCTCAATGGGAGAAAAGAGAAAAAAGCTTCTTTCCCATTCCTCTGCTTCTTTATCATCGCTAACTTTAAGAATAGAAGAATAGCTTTCCAAACCCGACTCATCTGCAAAGGTATAAGAGATGAATTGTCTTACTTTATTGAAGTTAGGATATTCGCTTTGCAGCTCAGCGGCTAAGATATTACATGTTTTAATTAGATTCTGCTTATGCGCCTTAAGGTCGGCTTTAGTGTGTTGTGCTTTTTTAGCTCGTTCTAATACAACGGAAATATTCTTGGCAGGTAAGGCAAAAAAGGCATTTTGTCTGTTACCCACCGACCAGGTGTTAATACCTACTACACTATATCCGGCAGGACTTCTACTGTCTTTGACAAGGAGAGGGCCACCACTATTCCCGGGATCTATGCTGGCCGAGTGTTGGATAATATAAGAAACATCAGGATCTATCATCTCAGGAATTTGCGCCTGCTAATTTGTGATGTTGCCTTTAGCAAACTGCCAACTCGGTCTTCCCAAAAGGCCAGGGTAACCTGCGGACCAGACTTCAGTGCCATCTTTTTTTAATTTGGAGTCTATTTTAATACCTTGCGAGAATATTTTTTCCTTGTTGGGAAATTGAAGCACGGCTAAGTCTATCTCGTCATCAATATAAAGAATAGGGCAGTTTACGTATAATTGAGATGTGCCGTCATATTTTAGTATTTCCACATTCACCTTTTCAACGTGTGCCACCACGTGGCTGTTAGTGATAATGTAATTTTCTCCGTTTCGGTCAGTGATAATAAAACCAGAACCATGTCCACCTTGGGCAAAAGAGCGAAAAATAAGTGCCAGTCTTTCTTCTCCTCGTTTCATGAAGTAGTCTGCTATTTTATTAAAGCTTTATGCTGTATTTTTGCGCAGTATGGGTTTGATGATTACTATATAATCGCGCAACTCTGTATAAGCATTTAATAAAATTGTGAATGTAAAAACTAATAAAATGAATAGTATTTTTTTTGCTTTATTGTACATAAGAATCTCCAGATCTATTCATAAAGAATGTCTAAAAATTTAATTCTATAAAATATGATGCAAAAAAATATGAAATGTTGCAATAGGAGTATGTTGCTTTATTATTGTAAAGGAAGTTTTATCCAAATATTCTTTCTTTTCATGCAACAAAAACGATTCTTGTGCATCGTACATTTTAAATTAAAGTAGAGTGTTACTACTACTTGGTAAGCTTAAATGCTTAGATATCATATTATGTTATAAGGAGTTTTTGGATGAAAACTAAAAAAATTTATTTTGCAGTAATGAGTATTCTTTTATTACTCATGTTTGCAGCCTGTTCCATGCCAGTGGGTGGTGAAAAGGTTAATCCGTTAGAAGAATACAAATATGATTTGACCACTTTGGAAGGCTTTCAGCGGCTTATAGAAGATCCAGAGTATTTAACTGAATTAGTGGAAGAAACACAAATATCCGAAGCTGCTGTAGATAATCCGCAGTTGGGAGATGTAAATGCCGACGGTGCTGTTGATATAGTGGACGCATTACTAGTGGCCCAATATTATGTAGGATTGCAGGTTGATGTCAATATTGATGTTGCCGATGTGAACCTTGATGGGGCAATTGATATTTTGGATGCCCTTTTAATTGCTCAGTATTATGTAGGAATAATAGACACACTACCTATCAATATTTATACTGAACTAAAAAAAATTACTACTGAAGATGCAGAAGATTATGATCGTTTAGGATTTTCGGCAGCAATAGATGGTGAACATGTCATTGCTGGAGTCCCTGATGAAGCTGGAGATGGTTTTAGAAACGGAGCGGCTTATATTTTTTATCGTAAGCTTGATGGAGCTGATAACTGGGGACAGGTGAAGAAACTTACAGCAAGTGATGCTGAAGATGAGGATAGTTTTGGAATTTCAGTTGCGCTAAATGGTACTTATATTATTGTAGGAGCAGAAGGTGAAGATGGCGCAGGTACTGATCGGGGCGGTGCATATATTTTCAATAAGGACCAAGGCGGAGTAGACAACTGGGGCCAGGTAAAGAAGCTTACTGTCAGTGATGCAGAAGATAAGGATTATTTTGGTTATTCAGTTTCGATTGATGGTGATTATGTTATTGTTGGAGCACAAGGAGATGACGGCTCTGGCGAGATAAATGCTAATAGAGGAGCAGCATATATTTTCTACAAGAATCAAGGTGGAGTTGATAATTGGGGTGAAGTAGAAAAAATTACTGCCGGGGATGCGGCGAACGATGATGGTTTTGGAGCTTCTGTATCGATAAGTAATGGTTATATCGCTATAGGGGCACCGTGGAAGGATGGAACTGGCGGATCAGAACAAGGAACTGTGTATATATTTAGTAAATAAGAACAGAACAATGAAAACAACCAAAGCCGCATGCTTTTAAAGTGTGCGGCTCTTTTTATCCCCTAATACCTCACCGGCAGTTTCATCCTAAAAAGTGTGGTGTCTTGAACCTCTCCGGCCTTTGTAAAGCATTCTTGCAGGGCATCCGGGGCTTTACTTAACAAATCATCTGTTACATAAAAATTACCGGGCCGTGCAAATTTACTGCCCATATGCGAAAGGGAATTAACCGCATCGGAGATAATTCTGCCCGTTTTTCCTCTTTCATGATAAATTGTGCTGCCCATATGCAGTACAATACGGTAAGAGAGCAGCACTTTCTGAGCACACTGTTCAATACTTATAAGTCTTCTGGACAACATTAACCGCATGCATGCTGCAATTATTCCTTGAATATTATTGCCCGCAGGAAAGAGGATAATTCCTCCGAAATCATTCCAGATCCACAGCCGGCCCTTCTCATGTGCGAGGTAATTTTCCACTACTCTTTGAAAAGAAGAAAGTAAGCTCTCTATTGCTTTTTCTCCCACCCGTTGCTGTATATCATGATAACCGTCCAGCTCTATAAACATCATATAAAATAAATACTCGCTGCCGGATTGTATGTTATCCCAGTTTTTAGCCCGGGGGAGCTTGGAAGAACCGATGGGAGCGTTTTCTGTGTGCCTAGTTTGCTGTCTGTCAGACACCTTAGTTATCGGCTTGAATGTTAAGACATTTGTTAAACGGGAAGGAAGCATTTCCTCTTTACTCTGCTTTCTGCCGAGGTAGTCGGAAGCACCCTTAAAGAAAAGCAGTGCCTTATCTTTAACCGTCTCTTTGGGATCGATGATACCAAAGCTTAAGGTGTCAGCTTTGGAGAGAAGGTTTAATAGCCCAAAAAGTTCTTTTTCAGTATATGTTGAAATATCAATATAAAAGAATGTCTGCTGCGTTAAAGATCGGATTGATTTTTTTAATTCGGAAAGCGGAAGCAGTCTTGCCTTGTATGGGTTGGATTTTTCTATTTTGGTAAATATCTTTTTTATATTTTTATTATCAGAAAAAACTATTATATCCATGTATTACTCCAAACAGAGCTCGTAATTAAAGAGGGTATTATGGGATTGCTGTTTAAGGGATTGGAAAAGATCTGCCATTCTTTTATCTATCGAGATATATACTTTGTTGCTGATAGTAATGGAATCGGGTTTTGTGTATCGGGCTTCAATTTCTGTAAGCTCTTTTATGGTTTCGTTTTTCTTAAAAGCCTCGGTATTATTACTGAAAACATAGACGCCTGAATGCACGGCAAAGCGTACCTTTAAGGGTTCATTTAAGGGGCAGGCCAGTTTATTATAAAGAAAGAGTTCGTGTAAACTTTCAACAGCGCTTAACACAGCGGACTGATCTTTTCTGAAAAAGCAAAAAGCGATCAAGCCGCCGTCACCCTGCAGATTCCAGACTCTTCCGTTTCTTTTTTCAACCGCAGCAGATACAATGGCAAAGAGACCCTGGTATGCTTTCTTAATTGTTTTTTCAGGGTAACTACGTACCAACCTGGAGTTGCCCGCGATGTCAAACCTTAAGAATGTCATATTATACTCTACACCCTCTCTTAAGACACCCCAGTTTAAAGATTTGCACAGATTGGAGTCTTCGATGAACATATGGTTTTCACTGTCGAAAACATAACCGTGGGTTTGAATACCGTGAATAATATAAGATAAATAGGCTATGGGATACTTTCTCCCTTTAAAACCAATGTTTTGTGCCTGAATTAAAAGCTGTACGAATTGAGGAAACAGTTTAAGTTTACAGATATCTTCAACAATCTGTTTGGCCGCATCGGCACTGGGAATAGAGATGCTCTGCGGAAAACCGGTCTGCTCATGCAGATTGTAATCCTGAATACACTCGCGCACCAGTTGGATCATGGTTCTCACAGTCATGGATTCGCAGAGCGCTTTGACGGTAGTATTTTTTAAATGCGTTTTTATAGTCACTACGTTGTTTCCTTTTTATATGCTTGGGGGGAAGCCGCTAAGAAGCGCGCGCTGGCTCTGGCTATTATATCTCCGGCACTGTTTTTTATGATCCCTTCAGTTTTTATCAGGCGGGATTTTTTTTCTACTATTTCAGCTTCAACGCTTATTGACTCTCCCACCTTAACCGGTTTGCTAAAACGGACGGTGAGCTCCGCTGTAAGTGCCCACAGATTGTCACTACCGCAGGCATGGGCCATTGCCTCATCGAGGAGCATGCTTAAAAGTCCGCCGTGGGTGATATTCTTCCAACCGCTAAAGTGGGAAGGAATTGATAGCTCGGTATGGGCTTTTCCTTTGGATGGATAGTCAAACTGCAAGTGCAGCCCTAGCGGATTATTTTCCCCGCAGCAAAAACAGTTATTGTCGTTTATTGTCATGCGCTCCATAGTCTTAAGAGCATATAAAAAAACGCAGAGTTTTCAAAGTACTTTCTGATAAAAAAAATATTATAATTGCAGAATATACCCCTATTAATAAACACTAAATCTTTATTTTATCCAAATGTACTCGTGGGTGTACTTTTCTAATTTTTTCAACTTCTTCTGAAAATTTTTCTAAAATCACTGGTAATTTATTTATAATGTCCGGATGATCCTTGTTAATCGCAATAATCGTAGAAGCGGTTTTAGCATAGACATTCTTTTTGCGTATACCGTCACTGAAGGCCGCCCGCCCAAATACACTACCGGGCTTGTATACGACCTTGTCCGCTTCCACTACTCCCTCTTTTATCCAGAAAAACTCATTACCATAATCACCCTTTTTAATGATCTGTTCTCCGGTTTTAAATTGCAGTTCCCTCTGCAGGGCTTTTTCCTGTGTAAAACCGTATTTAACCTCATATGTAATATCAATATCTCGTACGATGGGAAAACAGGTTTTACCCCTCATATACTGCTGTATTTTTTGTTTGATCGCACCAACAGCAAATCGCTTTGCTTCTGCCACGGAATTTTTTAATGAAATACCCGGAAAGTCCTGATTAATTCTCACTTCGACATCGAGCAGGGGATCAAACACCTCTTTACCCTCTCGTGAAAGAAAGTATACATCCCCCTTGGCTTTGCTTACTTTTATAACACCACCTTTCATAAATACACCTCCAAACTATTGTTTATAAAAAATTTAACACAAAACTAAAAAACTCGATAAAAATTTTTATTCTTAAATTTTTTTTAATGTTTTTACATGATATT
>Ga0315549_1001973_pt1 | contig 20333 bp, 24 predicted proteins | sample SalMarSW160200MG_FD_203101 | JGI IMG/M metagenome (GOLD analysis project Ga0315549, IMG submission 203101) | Salt marsh sediment microbial communities from the Plum Island Ecosystem LTER, Massachusetts, United States - Salt Marsh Sediment SW1601-200 ... | reverse complement strand
CTTGCTCCCTTTGCAGGCCTCAATGTGAGCGAACATCTTAGCCTGGGTATGTCTTTGAATTTTTCTCATGCGCCAAATCTACGCACACAATATCAGGTTTGAAAGACGTATTTGGTAGAGGGGATACGAATATAAGGCATTAAGATGTTATAATATCTCTTTGGAAGCAATTGAAATAGAAAAGAATTACCCAAATATGGCAAAATTAAAATGGAGAGAAATTTATGGAACCAAATTCCCAAATTGAAATAATTGAGGCACAAATTAGAGAACTTTACGGTAGAGTTGTCTGGACTCAAAAGACACAAGAAAAATGTGCTGATATAATACTTAATAGGCACAAAACCATTAAAGTTACACAGATTGTCTTGTCAGCTATAACTACTACTGGTATTCTGGTAGCAATATTCGGAGAACTTCAAATTATTGGAATTATTTCAGCAGTATTATCTGCACTTTTGTTTGGATTAAATACATATACAAAGGATTATGATTTAGGTGAAATTTCACAGAAACACTCTTCAGCTGCAACAGAATTATGGAATATAAGAGAGAGTTATCTTTCATTATTAACCGAAATAAAAGCAAACAAATTATCATTTGAACAGATAAAAAATAGGCGTGATGCTTTACAAGAAGATTTGTTCAATTCTTATAAAGGTTCTCCAAGGACAATAAATAAAGCATACATATCAGCGACAAAAGGATTGAAATCGAATGAAGAAATGACATTCTCAAATGAGGAGATTAATAATATTCTACCAGAAAATTTAAGAAAAATATAAAAGCACTCCATACAACAAGCGGTATGACCAATGTTTCGCTAATTACTATGAAATATTCTAATTTAATAAGTAAAGAAAAGAACCATCTTTCTGGTAAAATCGGGAAATTTATGGATGATTATATCAGAAGAAATCAACTATGGAATCCTAAACAAATGCTTGAAGCTTTCATGCAAAAAATTGAAGATGAAATACAAAAAGGGTTATATACTGTATTTTATTTTGGAGTAGGAATGGAGCTTTCAATGGAAAGAGCTATTAAGTGGCTAAAAACTTCGGAAGGTAGAGAATTAGTTATGAATAGAATGATTAAAAAATATGAGAAAGATGTCGACATAGCTAATAACAAAAAGCCTATAATTGAAAGAGTATTCTTTGGAAAAAAATGGTCTAAATCAGAATTTTACATGGTTAATTATGGAATGAAAACAATGGCAGGTTATGTACCAATGGAGGAATTTCGAAAATTGAAAGATATCCCTTGGTCAGTTGGATTCTTGAACAAAGAGCTTATACAATATAATAAATCTTTTAAAGACGTATTAGAACAATTAAGTGAAAGTCACCTCGAAAAAAAATTCTATAAATACTGGTTAGAAAAATACTATCATAAAGATTTCCCAGCACTTATCCCTGAGATTTGTGGATTTAGAAGGCTTTTCAATTATTATGAGTTTAAGGGTGATTTATTTGGGACATGGGATGAAATACCGGGTACAACAAAAGAAAAATGGAGCTTAGTAAAGAATCATAATTTCAGATATGATTTCGGAATAATCAATTATAAACGGCAAAAGATTTGTCTCATAGAACTTGATGGTTTCAAGTACCATAAAGATAGAATGACTCAAACAATTGATAGTATAAAGAGAAATCATGCAATGAAACTGAATTGTACTTTATTCAGCTTTACATCAAAAAGGATAAATGACGACATTGCATCAGTTTTCAGTGAAATTGAGACTTTTATAAATTAGCACTTTGCATAAGAAGCAGAATGCTTAAGCTTGAGACAACAGAAATGGCATTATTCTGCCAAAATCCTAAACATAACGGTATAGTATTAAAATCTCGATCTCAATAATTAAAGATGGGAATATTATTTGTAGTAAGTATTTTAATACCCAACTAACAACTGTTCATATAGAATTACAACACAGTGATAACTAAAAAATAGTAAAGTACCTAAAATATAATAACTTATTGAAATGAAAAGAGCAATAGCACTACTTTCAATAACCTTCGTCCTAACATATATTCATTATGACTAAATTAGAACGGGGATTAACAAGAGCTTAGTAAATGATTTACCAAAAGACTTTTTGAATCATCCCGAGGACGAAAAAGAAAATTATATTAACTTTACCTATGGCAGAACCCTCATAGCTTACAGCACGAGGGAATGCAGCACACCCCTGGATTTATTTTCCGGGGGTTTTTATTTATATTGATTTATATTAGGATTATAGGTAACTTTGAAAATACCAACACATCTGTTTAAAAATCATGAAAAACATAATTGGCCCTATTTTTCTGTTTGTTTTACTCATGTTATTGTTTTCATGTGCTACTCATCCTCCCTCAGTAACCCCGTCTGTCTCGATTACTACTCAGCCTCCCTCAGCAACCTCTTCTGGCCCAAGAACAATTATACTTGATCGAGACACGATTCCTGAGGACAGTATCGGAAGATTCACATCTTGGTACTGTGAGGACTATATAAATGGTGGGGCTACTTTGGTAGAAGTAGGATACTTTACTTTCCCCGATTCTGTGATATCTAAGTTATCTGAATCAACTGAGTTATCTGAGTTACTTGAGTTATCTGAATTACCTGAGTTGTCTGAGTTACTTGAGTCTGGAGGATTCGTTCTTTACGATGGCGGATATACAGGCGATTATGCAATTTACCATCGCAAAGGCTTAGAGCACCGTTGGGATTGGGGAGATAACCACATTTACTCATTCGTGATCCTACCAGATGGTACAGGCGCTTACTATGACTTTTCAACCGTGCCAAAAGGTGAGACTACGAAACCCAGAGAAATCTACAAGTGCTATAAAAGATAGTACCTAGATGAAATAATCTTTTGAAATCTAAGCGACAATAGAAAACCTTTCAGAATTGAAATTTACTTGGTGAATGAGGAAATACAGCCCCCTAAACACCTAGTTTTGGGGTGTTTGTATATCGTTACCTGTTAGATGATCTGGTTCACTTTCCTCAATACCTCGTTGTACTCTACTTGGTAAAACAAATAAGAATTCAGCCAAAGCCTTAGCAAATTCGATTGTTTGAGCAGCTTCTTCAGGAGCAGGTAAATCTATTTCCTCGTCCGCATGTCTTTGCTCATTAGCATCCAATCTGACTTGATCTGCCCATTGTTTCATTTCGGGAGTAAGCAAATGATCGTTGGTAGCCTCGCCAATTCTTGCATAAAGAGTGCCTTCTCTGTATCCTTTCACTTTTAACATTGCATCTACCGATGAAGCACAGAGCATTATTGCCCCTGATGGAGCATGCAGACTATCTATGGCCTGTTGAAGAAAATTTCTTGGTTTTTCGGGTATTGATTCACTGAGTACCGAAGGAGTGGGGTACATTTCATCTATTAGTTTGCTAGATTCGGATTTACCTGCTAATACTGCTCCTCCACAATTAACACATTTATATACCTTCCAGTTTCTTTTATTAAGATCACGATAATTTACTGTATTGAAATTTACTATCTCTATTAAATTGGGTTTGTGTATAGAACAATGTGGGCATCGTTCTATGAGCAATTGTTTTTCTAATCTTGGCATAGTAATTATAATTTACGAAAGAGATGTATTTACATACACACAACAAGTTACAACAAATTCATAATCAGATCAAAAATTATTTCTTAACTTTATTTAGTCATTAGTCTAATCAACAACCTATTACTATGTCAAAGTCAAATTCTACTAATGGTGACAAGGCTTGTTTTATTATTATGCCGATTTCCACACCTGATGATCTTGTTAGATATTATAAAGAGGATAAAGATCATTTTAGCCACGTACTAGATAATCTTATTCTACCAGCAATTAGGAATACTGAGCTTAAGCCAATCCCTCCAAGTGCAAAGGGCTCAGATTTAATCACTCCAGGAATAATCGAAAAGCTGTGGAATTCTGATTATGTATTATGTGACATGAGTTCACTAAACCCAAATGTATTATTTGAGTTAGGTATTCGAACAGCATTAAACAAACCTGCAATTTTAATTAAGGATGAATACGTTGATAAAATACCTTTTGACATAGCAGGAATTAACTGTCATAAATATGAGTCCTCTTTAAATGTGTGGGAAATAAAAACACAAATTAGCAGACTTGAGAAACACATTAATGATACAGTTAAACAACCAGAAGACACTAATACACTGTGGAAATATTTCGGAATTGAAGCTCAAGCATTTCCAGTTACCGGAATTACTGAACAGGATAAAACGGATTTGATTATAAATCGACTCCAACAAATTGAAAAATCACTCGAGAGTACAAGGATCAAATACTTTATTAAAGATCCATTTAATGTACCGCTGTCTCAAAGATCCAAAAGTGAAATAATAGAGATGATTCCAGAAGCATATAGAAAATATATTACTGATGTTATTTTTGTTAATGATACGCTTACTATTTATCTTAGAAAAGATCTAAATGAAGAAAACCGGGAAGTTCTTAATAAGTTTTTACATAATTATATTCCATTTAATTATGTGATTGATTAGAAGTGAGAAGCCATATTTCATTAGATACTAAAAAATTCTTAATTTGTAAATGTTATTGCTGCCTTCATTTAATGATTGCAAAATCTCAAGTTTTTATATAGTGTAGTTATGCAGAAATATATTCTTGCTAGGACAAATAGATCAATTATATAAGGTATATTGACTAAATTAGCAGCCCCCAGCTTCCCAAATAGAGCATTTCTCAGGCTTCAATTCAAACAGCAGATACTAGCTGGGGTTTTATATTATTACATATGATGTTTGATTTCGCGATAAAAGAAATGCGCCTTCATATAAGGGTGCTTAAGGTTCTAGTTATTTCTTTATTAACTCATAATTATGATAAGGTTTATATTTCATTGTCCACAAGAATGGGAAAAGGAAAAATATGCCACCTATAATGGCACCGACATCTACTTCTTCATTTCTTGAAAAGCTAGCAATAAAGTCCTCGTAACCATCCATTGTTAAACGTACAGTAGTAGTAGAGCCAATAATTTTTGTGTCCTCATGAGTATAAGGTGTAGTTCCAACTGATTCACCATTTAGGTATAATTTTGCACCAGAAGGATCGGATTGAATGATAGTTGTGCTAGCGCAACTTGCGAATAAGAGGGTCATAGCTAAAAGCAAAGCTATACCTCTTAGGGGTAATGAAATCTTTAACATGTCTTAGGTTTTTAGGTTAGAAATTATTTTATCTCTAAGGTAAAAATAAATAATACCAATACCCAATTTTATCTAAGACGAATGTTAATATCTAACTAGTAGGGAATGCAGCACACCTCTGGACTCACTGTCTGGGGATTTTTAGTTGATATATTGTTAACAACAGAGACAGTAAGTAAGAGAACAATTCAAAATGGTTTAATAACTTTGACAGAGTCAATGTATTATAATCATGATATTTTATTAGCAGCTCCCGGAAAAATTATCCACATATGAAAATATGCATGGTTCAAATTATATTTTAGTTAGGTTTCGCTGGGAGCTGCTTTTAGCGATACTCACAACTGTACCACCTAATATACTTAAAATTGTACCACTGTGAAATTTGCTATTGAAAAAGCCTAATGATCTACCGGGCTACTTCAGTTCTCAATGCTACAAACTTAGTATATGCTTTAAAAACGATTCAACGCTGAAGTTTGGGCAAGTCTTAGCACTATTGAAATGATAATGCCCCACAACCTGTAAATGAGGGTGATTCTCTAACTCCTTCAGCACGTACATTTTTAATGCTTCGTACTGCTGTTGCGTGAAAATATTGAGAAATTTGTTCATCCCGGAATAACCGTTTAAGGTGCGTCCACCTTCCAAAGCGATATGCCGGGAAATGCCATTAACGCCGGCTGCTCCCCAGGTCATCTCATGAGATTGAATAATGTCATCACCGTTGTAAGGTGTCAGATTAATTATAGAACCGTCACGTTTAATGAGGTCTGAATATCCTAACCTGTCCCATCCCCGGCCTTTTAATATTTCAATAGGTTGACCGGCTATTTTTTCCTCTGGAAGTTCAGCCCTGTTATTATATGTTTTACCCTTATAGCGTACCTTTCCGTCCGGCAAATCACGTGGTGACAAGTGCCACATTTCAAGCGTTGCCCTGATAACAACCTGATTTGGGTAAGTGTCCGTGCAATGTACTGTCAAATATTTATACTTTCCCATCTTGTTTGCTCCTTTCCTTTTCAATTAGTTTCAATACTTTTCGCTTTGCGTTCTCAATGTTAATAGCTTGCAGGTACAAACATTTCGGATTGAAGTTTACCCGGCTCTGTTTAACCGGTTTTTTATCCGTGACTGATAAAGCTACCTTGCGTTCGATCTTTACCTCTTCCAGCATCAAGGTTTCAGTATTAAATGAATACAGTTTGCAACCTTTATGAAGCTTTACACTTCCATGGAACTTATATTCCTGTTTCTGCTCCGCTTTCCGGGTAACCGCTTGCTGTGGTTGTGCATTAAGATCAAATAGCTTTGTCATATTGCAAGCCTTTCAAATTGTTCCTTTTTATCTTCTGGCAGCTTAACTATGTCAAGCAACTCTTCAGGTGTCACCCTTAAGAATAATTTTTCAATGCCGTTGCTGTTGCGGATTATAAAAATGAAGTCATGAGCCAAGTAAATTGAATAGGTCTCAGCTTCAGTTTCAAGGTGACCTATTCTCATAGCTTTTGTTTTTTTAATCAATTCTTTATGTTCCTTTGAGTGTTCAAATGTATCTGTCATTTTGTAGATTATTTATAATACAGAAAAGAGCTTCAAATTAGGTCTAATGAAGCTGATAATTAAGGATTGTAAAAAACTTTAAATAAGTCTGCTTAATTCAGGAATAAGAGCGTATTTGCCAATGGAGACTCAGTTATTTTATACTTTGCTTCAGCGTATTCTTTAATCCGTTTATATGTTTCATTGTCAACTTGTACTCTCCATGTGATATCACCCTCTTTGCTAATATGAGCTAAGGTAAGATAGTCATGTGTCCCCGGATCATCAAAGGCAGTAGTATAAACTGTGATGCCATTCCCCAAAGAGCCAAAGCGAAGGCTCTCCGGAGGAATTAAATAAGTAATGTCTTTTTTCATGATCGAAGTCTTAAAGGTTATTAAAGAAAAGGTGTAAAATCATTTGTGTCAAAATGATGGCAGCAAACAGCCATTGAACCGTTGCTTTCAGGTGAACCAACCCACCAACCGGAAGGGCTTGTTAATAGCCTTTTTGCAAAGTGAAGGCTGCTTACGTCGCCCTGCTGGTAGTTATAGGCTGCGTCAAAAGCATAGTCATCGGTATAAACGCCCCTGCATACCACTTTACCCTGGTCGTTAACCAAAGCTCTTATAACATGCTTTAAAGTCCATTTTGAAGGTGTTTCATTAAGAGGCTTGAGAACATCAAGGTTAAAAGGTGACCAAGTGCGTACTGACTTGCGGTCTGAACGATATATTCTCATTTCGTTGCCTCTTTCATCGTATTCGTAAACTTCGTTATAACCGCCCCACTTGTCTTTTTCCCAGTTCTGAGCTTCACAAAAATTGAAAACTGATTCTATGTTCCAATTCATATCATTCATAAAATTGAGGCAAGCTATTTGCTCCTGATCGAGGTTTTTATCAACAAAAGTAATGCTGTATTCTGTGCAAATCTTACCTGTTTTCATAGCGTCTGTCAGGTCTGTAATCCTGATCTGACGGTTGAGAATAACGTGCTTTTTAACGTCCTCAATATAAAGTTCTTCGTGTTGATTGTTCAGGTAAGCCTGTTTGTTGAATTTTTTGAGTTTCATTGTTGTAGTTTTTAAAGGTTTGTTTTATTAGTTTGTTTATATAAATATACGTATTCGTATATTACTGACCAAATATTTTAATGCTTTTTTTCGTATATATTTATACGAAAACGTAATTTATATCGGATACAATTAACAGGGCAGGGGAAAAGAAAAAGGCCGGGGAAACTACGCCCCGGCCAAACCTTTAAAGACTACAATCGTTTAAGACAGTAATCAATAACACAAATATATATCAGGATTCCGAGATAATCAAATATATTTATTTACCTTGAAGCATAATTATTTACATCATATTTTTACACCTATCATAAGAACATCGTCAACCTGATCATTTTTACCCTTCCACTGGTCAAACTCCTTTTCAAGTAACTGCTTTTGAACTGAACAAGGCTGCCTGTGAATGTGAAGCAGCTTTTGACGTAACCTTTTTGAACTGTATTTCTTATCACGCTCTCCACCGAACTGATCCTGAAACCCGTCGGAATAGAGATACAAACAATCGCCGGGTTGAAGAATTATTCTTTTGAGGTTAAAGACCTGGCTTCGTGTTCCTTTATATACACCTATTGGAAACTTGTCTCCTTTGTATTCCATTACCACATTATCCCGGACTAGTGCCAATGAATTATAAGCACCTGAAAATTCCACTTTTGTCTTATCCTTATCGAATACGCACAAAGCAAGCTCCATTCCGTCTGTTACCTGACTTTTATGAGTCTCTTCAGCAAGTGTCGCATGTACTCCGATATTAAGCTCATTAAGTATTCTGTCCGGACGCCTTGCTTTTTTAACATTAACTGCATTGTTGAGCTGATGATAACCGACTATTGACATGATTGCCCCGGGCACACCGTGACCTGTACAGTCTATTGCAGCTAACATTATTTTATTATCCGTTACATGAAACCAGTAAAAGTCACCGCTCACAATGTCTTTCGGACGTGAAAAAATAAAATGCTCTCCAAGATTTTTTTCTATAAAGTAACCTGAAGGAAGCAAGGCAGTCTGAATTTTCCGTGCGGACTGAATAGAGTCCTGAATATTTTTTAGTTGCCGCTTTGTTTGCTCTTCGTGCAGCTTTATTTCAGTGATCTTTTCCCGGACTAACTGTTCAAGCTCATTATAATATTTTTCCAGTTCGCACACTTACAATTTAATTATGTCATTGCGTTGAATAACCGGCTTATAAAGTCTTGAATGAAGTACGAACCGACCGCCTTCAAAAATATCAACATAGGCTATGCCATAGTCAACAATCTTGACCATTCTTCTCTGACCATATTTAGTCATGGCTCCCTGAAGAGCCGGAAGGGTTACAGCGACGCGGCTACGGTCTGTTATCTTCAGGTAAGTATGTATATGAGAACGGACTATTATATCAGCCTTGTCACGATTCTCAAATTCAGCCCAAAGGTCAGTCCAGAGAGCGTCTTTCAATATTGCCGTACCTGCTCCATGCGGAACGCTTGAGTTGCCGGTGTGATGTTTAACGTTAAAATTGACGCCTTCGATCTCAATATTAAGCTCAGGTTTTAAAGCTATTGCTCCGACTCTTTCTGCAATATGGTTTTCAAAGTCCTCACCCTGACCCGTATGATAAGGAGTTCCGTAAGTCATTACGACTTTTTTCGCACCTATTTTCCTGATAATATCAACTGCCATATCCACCTGAACGTCACGGTCTGCGGAAAGCAGCTCAGTACTCTTTGACCGTTCACCACGCCCGTCTATCAGATCCCCGTTTGCTATACATACGTCAAAAGGCTTAAGCTCTTCGATCTGATTATAAAACCAGTTCCATGTCTCTGTTTGAAACTCTCCAAATTCACCTAGCCTGCTGTGATCTTTGTTAAGCTGATAGGGTGGGGGTGTTAAGCCGGCAAGGTGTCCACAATGAGTATCTCCCATGAGAAGTACCCTTTTCTGGGGACGTACACCGGCTGAGACACTATGTCCACCTATTGTCTCACGATTATTAATTGCAAAAGCAATTTTCTGAGCTAAATTTTGATTTATATTAAGTCGCCTTTCTATCTCAAGCCTGCCAAGTGGCTTGCTCAGAAGAGCGTACTCATTTGCAAGCTCAATGGCTTTGTTCCACAATTCAGCGTTTATCTCTCCTTTTCTCATAACTTAAATTTTATTCCGTACTTGAGCATTACAAAATCATTATTACCCTTGATAAATTGAAGGCCATAAGCCCTGTTTTTCTTTGTAACAAAGTCTAACCCGGCTGAAAAATAAAGTCCCTGAAAGTCTGTCCCGAATCCACCGGAAGCGATGAAAAAAGAATGTCTGATATCCCGGTATTCGATAACCGGGACGGGTACTTCTTTTGTGACCTGTTCTGTTACATATATCTGCGTTGGAGCAAACAGCTCATAAGCTATTTTCTGACCGTACAAGCCCGTTTGAGTATTTAGCCAGGTGTTTGTGTTAATAGCAACTTTTTCGTCTATGAGCGAGTCGGCAAACGATATGAGGGTATTGTTCTCAAATGTGCCTGTACCGGCTACGTATTTGACTATGATCTCCGGCTCTGGCCTGATAGTATCATATCTTATTACTGTATCAGGAACTGAGTTTGCTACCTTGAGAAGTGAGTCCCAGGACTCCCGTGCCATTGTCACCGTATCAGGTGAGGGTGTTTCTCTCAAACAGGTCTTAAAGCTCAGGAAGACCCAAAAAGCGACTATTGAAAAAACAGTCCATGTAATGAGTTGATCTATAATTTTTTTAATCATAACAATACCTTTTGATACTGCTTAGCAGCTAACATTTCATAAGTAAACTGGAATACTTTGAAGCCGTGTTTTTGAGCTAAATTGATTTTTATCAGGTCGGTTTCATATCCATTGCCACCTCTGTTATGCCGTCCGTTGACATATTGCCCACCGTTAATTTCGATAATGATATTTCCGTTCAGAAGATAGTCTGCCCGGAAACGCCTCTTTGTGGGCATAATATGACTAAAAACAACCTCTTTGCGGACGTCAAAGAATTTGTTTATAAACTGCTCAAACTCCGTTATCAGCATTAACCTCTGAAGCCGGTTCATCCGCAAAAAAGTTTGTCAGGAACTTACCTGTCGCAAGTATTACTGAGATAACAAGAACAATCCATGCTTTAGCTCTTAATGAAATATCTAATCCCATTATAGCACCCTGTACTGTCGGAATTGCGACAATTAAAGCATCACCGAGCTTTCTCCATTTCTTTGGAGTAGGTTTATAATAATTTTTAATACTGGCCTTTGTTTCCATGATTGTTGTCAATTTTTCGTACTCCAATTTTTAAGTTCAGCAGGATGCTATCAAGCTGACGCCTGTACATGATGCTATCCTGCTCAATCAATTTTTTTTTTAAGTCAAGTTCTAGGCCTTGCATGTAGCTAATAAAGTCTGCTTTAGTCAAGGCTGAATCCTTAGTCAAATACTTAATGTAACTTGACCTTAAAGCATTATGTGACGCCTTAAGGTCAATTACATTTTGATTGAGATAATAGAGCGTATCAATTACTGAGTCCAGTTTAGACCCTTGCGATGATTGAGTTTCAATAATAGTCTCAAGCTGATTATGAACATTTTTATCGTTACTGTTTACCTGATTGAAATAAACAGCTACTTTCCAAATGATAGTTATACCGGCAACTAATAGGGTAAACTGACCTATTCTCCCTAAGATATTTTGAGTAAATGTCTTGAATATCTTTTTCATTATTCGCCTCTGTTATAAATATGTTTTTCGTAAGGTTCTCCGTAATATTCCTTACCGTTTGTCAGCTTAGCATATATCCAGAATATCCAGTCGCCGGCCTGATCTAATTCAGACGGAGTAAAGTCATGTCGTACCGTTCCGTTTTGCTGATCTATAACCTCTCCGTTATAAGATTCTATTGTACTGTCTGGCTTTAAAGCCTGTATTTCGGTTGTCTCAACTGAGCTTAAATCAATATCGCTTGTTAAGTCCAGTCGCCAGTCCTGACCCTTATATACTTTTCCCATCTTTAGAATATTTTACTTGTTCCTATTGTCTGTTTTGTTATTACACTTTCCCCGGAGCTTCCAGTCGTAATTTCGCTTTGTGCAACATTTTCATTAATTATTAAACTTTGCCCTTCACTTTCAACAGTCACATGACTTGCTGCAAGCGTCTCTTTTGTTATTAAGCTATCCGCTTGAGTCCATTCAATAAGGTTATTAAGTGATTTAGTTGACAGGATACCAGTTACAGCTGCAATACCTTCAATATAACCTGCTAAGCTTCCGCTTGCTAGGAGCATTGCCTCTTCAATCAAAGACTGAGCGTTTATTTCCCCGTAAAGTCCCACCCTTAAACCGCTCTCTGCTTCAGTCTCACTTGATCCGGTTATACTACCTTCAAAAGCCACCCTTTTAATTATGTCCGCAGTAGTTACAGCCTGACCGGTTATGCTACCTGATATTGAGGTTTTTACAGATAAAGAACCTGCGATGGTTGACCCGCCCTCAATAGTACCGCTTAGTTGATTGCCACCGGCAAACCGCAGGTCACCCTCGGCCGTTGATTGCCCGGAAATTGAACCCTCAAGATTGGCACTTGATCCTGTACTGAGGTCACCGGTTACTGAAGCTTGTCCGAAAATATCGCCGTCAAGCTCAACGCTTACAGCCAAGTTAGCATTTGCTACCGTCGAACTGGTTTGAATTGTACCGTCAAATGATATTTTTACCTCAAGGTTAGCATCTTGAGTCTGACCCTGACCGGTTATTGTCCCGGCAAGGCTGCTTCTTGCCTGTAAAGATGCGTCGCTGACACTTGCCTCACCTGCTATTGATCCTGAAAAGGCTATCTTAGCTGACAGGCTTGCGTCATTTATAATTGAAGTACCGCTTATTGATCCTGCAAGCTTCTTAGTTACCTGAAGCCCTGCATCTGATACTGTAGCTTGCCCGGAAATACTACCAGCTAATTCAGCGTTGGTAGCTGTTACATCTTCGTATGATAAACCTGCACCACTATTCCATAATTCTTCAACTTCTGATGCTGACAATGCACGATGCCAAACTGCTATCTCATCAATTTCACCATAAAATGAATAACCCTCATCGGGGCCACCACACAAAAATGGATTAGGTGAATTTGCATTTATACTATTTGTTGCACCATACTCTCCATTACCCTCATCATCCAGGCCATTATCACAATTAATTTTTAAATGTGAATCTCTATCGCAAACGACACATAGATGATGCCAATTCCCGTCGAGCCAGTTAGTATCTATCTCGGCGGCAACCTCTATACTACTACCACCAGATGGATCGATATAAAACCCTAAATCATGCGAATAATCAAACCAAAAGCCCCAACCATATCCATAAGGGGCCCATTTTTGGATAATATCCATAAAATCAAAACCAGATGCGTTGGATTTAAACCAAAATGAAATTGAAAAATCCTGAGATGTACCAAAATTGAAGTCATTAATATCTCCCCAATGAACACCATCAGCCATTCCAGAATCTAACGAAATACAATTATTTATTTTACCAGTTACTCCTAATGTACAGCCATAATTTGTTCCTTCATATTCTCCAACTTCATCATAAAGGTTGCCGCTGGTTTCATCTAATTTTGCCCAAAATTTAAGATCATCTTTAAGAGCCATAAGCAATCATTTATAAGGCGGTTACCCGATTAATCATTAAATACCTGATTAGTCTTCTGTTACTGCTATTGCTCCTATTGCAAACTCAGGAGTTACACCGTTCTCAACTGTCCGGGAAGTTGTCAGACTACCGTGATAAATCAAGTCTGCTACGCCCGCCGTTCCAGACTTACATATACCGAAGTGAGTCACTACGTTAGTGCCACCGGTACATGGATCGAAGCTTATCAATGCGGTGTTTGATACTTGGTTACCTGATATAGTCCACCCTGAAGAAGTCCTTACAACTGCTTTACGTGCATATCCTGTATAATCACATTCGTTGGTTACTAAACCTGAGTCGGTTGGATCAGCCGTGAAAAGTGCGATATAAAAGCTACCGTCTGCGGTTGAACCTAAAATTCCACTTGCATCACCTATCCCGGTGATGTCAACGTTGTTAAATAAAAGCTCAAGAAAATCTGTTTCAAAAGCATTAACTTTACTACCTGCCATTTTATTCTTTTTTTAAGAGTTAAAAAATATTCTCTTCGTTGTATTGCCCTTGAAACCATTAAGAGTTTGTAAATTACTTTATAATGCTCTAGCCTTAAAGCATTGTAAATTACTTGTTATAAGTATTTTAATGAGTTAATAATCAGTTATATATATCACATTTCAAATTCTAACATATCCACATAAAAGCTTAACGGAGTAGTCGGACTGATAGAACCACCGCCTGAAACGAATGTTCCACCGGTCAAAGTGACTGATAAAGTACCAGCTCCACCTATTGCAGTTGTATTAACATAAAGCCTTACGTCAACTGTATCATTATAGTCTATATTCGGTATTGAGTCCGTACCACTTCCATTTGATGAATAACTATGAACCTGTACCCATGAACCGCCGTTTATTCTGTAATAAACCTTTGCTTCTGCATATACAGCATTAGAAAATTGATGACTGATGTTTACGTTTATCACGTCACCGTTTTGCCTACCCGTAAAAATAATCCCCCGGTAACCGTCTTTTGTAAAGTCGGTATCTGTTATCATAGTTGTACTTGCAGCAAATTTTATAGTTATAGTGGACGTTACGGTAAGGTCAAGCCCGTGAATATTTGAAATACCTGACTTAGCCTTGCCGTTCCAAAATGAAATGTCATCTATTGCTTTGCCGTTTATATGAGATAAATTTGCCATTAGCTTACGGTGAAATAATCATTTGAAGGATCAAAATCTATTCTGTCAGCATGAGTACACCTACCAAGTGACTGTACTTTATTTCCTGATCCTGAAGGTTGAGTAGTCGTTATAGCTCCGCCTGTCGTGCTGAGATAAATCACTTCTCCGACTGTCATTGCCGGGAAGCTGTCATCACGTACTATTCCGTTAATAAGAAATTTAGCTGTTCCGTCTGCAGCTACTGTTTCAAGACACATCGCCCATGCTGGCTTGAAGGTTGAATCACTTGCAGAACCTTTTACCATTTTACCGGAAGAGTTCATATAGCACACGTTGCCAAATACTAAAGCTTCACCGGCTGTAAATTCTATAATCTTTCCGCTTACATTATGGTCTGACGTTGGTTCAGCTACCAGCTCTATCTGTCCTTTTGTTGCAAAGTTGCCACCTATTAAAAGGTTATAAGCATACATCGCAAGCTGCATCAAAGACTCATTGAATTTCATTGCCCAGTCATCACCTGAGTCAAGTATGCCTTGAGCGTAAAACCTTAGCGTTGAAGTACTGTCTCTTAATAAGAGCTCCCCAGCGTCGCCCCTTGCTGAGTCGCATTGCATGCGGACATTCAGGTTAGCACCTGCATAAATACCAAGTATATTACTTTGCAGGTCTATACGTGATTGCGTTCCTCCGGCTGTTCTGAATCCTATTGAACCGTCCGCATTTATGAAAAAGTTTACAGCATGTATTGAACCGTTAGCGGCAAGGGTTAACCCGGAAGTAGCAAAGCCGTCACCGGTATGTTTTGATGATATATACAGAGCATCGCTTGCAAGGCTCCATCCGCCTATTATGCCGGCAATAGCATTAAGCACACCTCCATGAGTAACACGGAAGGGGGCTAACGACCTGTTAGCAAAGGTTGAACCAAGCCACAAACCTATTGCAGTGCTTCCGGAAGAAATTGTACCGGCGATCCCCCCTTGCTCTTCTGAATTATTTTTTACAATAAGGTTTCCGGTTGTAACTACCCCACCGTCTATAACTGTTTGCGTTTGATCTGCTACGCTATCAGACCAGTCAGTACCGTTCCAACGGTATATCACACCTGTTGAAGTATTATACCAGAGGTCACCGACGGCCTCTGCGGTAGGTTCGCTATCCTGAAAGAACGTTGTTACCTTACCGTCCGCTGTGGCCTGTGCATCTGAGGCTGCCTGTATTGCAGCTGCAATAGCATCATCCTGGCTTTCAGTCCACGTTGAGTTATGATAAACATAAATCCTATTACCGTCATCGGTGTCAATCCAAATATCCCCTTCGTTCATCCCTTCAGCTGGCTCAGTGTCCTGATAGAACATTTGAATTTTACTCTCTGCAGCTGTTAAAGCGGCTGCAGCCTGACCAAGTGCCGTATTTGCTTCGGATACTGCTTTAGCAAGGTCGTTAAAAGAGATTTTAACGTCAACCGGGTTAAACACACTTTCAGCATTTGTTATGTCCCTCTGAAGCGAAGCCAGAGCGTTGTTAACTTTTACGATCCATTCTTTTGAAACCGGTTCATCAGAAATTACTACGTTATAATCGTAAGGGTTACGCATTGACCGGGAAACTGCAACGACCCTGATCTCTTTGTTTATTCCCAGCTCTGAGTCAACAATAGTAACCATGTCGCCGGCCTCAAATGAAATAGAGTTATCTTCAATATATTTCGGGTCTATAACAAGCGAATATGTTACCCTGGGACTTGAATATTCTGAAAGGTAGGTGGTAGCTGCATTTAACAGTTCTGTTTCTGCGGTACTTATATAACTCGCCGGTAACGATATATCAAGAAGTACGTAAGTGTCACCAACGGCAGGCTTAAGTGTATCATTTGGTAGCTCATAAGCTTTTTCATCCGTATTTTTTATCAGGGTAAATTCCTGAGTCGTATTGTTATAAGCACTTATCTTGAATCCGTAACCGGCAAGGTCACCTGTTTGAAAGTGAAGCACCGCTTCAACACCCGGAAGTAAATAAGAGTTAAGGTCAAAGTCCATACCTGTATCATATAACCTTGTTATGTCAGTTCCATGTACTGAGCTTATTGTGCCGGTTCTGTGTGGGTAAATATGGTCAAATATCTTTACGCCTTCCTGAAGCCCGTAGGTTGCTACATTCTCTTCAACATAGTTTACTCCACCGGACTCAAATAGCAGCCGGGGAGAATAATCCCGGTAACCACTTGTCAGGTTCTTTTTAGACCCAAAAGCGTAAAGACGTGTGATAAGGTTTTTAGAGCTTGCTGAGCGACGTGTAAGTGAATACAACCCTTTACCCTTACCGTATTGAAAAGTCTCACCTGAGCTGCTTCCTACGCTTGAGACAAGACTTATCTGTGTTCCGTTAAATGAGTACTCTATTCCGTATTCGTTGCATATCCTTTGCAGCACTTCCAGACAGTTATTTGCTGAAAAAGATAAGTTCCGGAAATCGGTTGATACAACTGAACCCTTTGAGAAATAAGACCCTCCAAAAACCCTGTTAAGGTTAGTTATCAAAAGGGTCAAAAAAGCGTCTGCATTTCCCATCAGGTAAAAATCACCTTTACCATCAAGGTTTAAATATTGAGCTTTACCTAAATGATAAAGTATAGACTCAAAGACTGCCCGATACCTGTATTCCTGTCTTGATACCTTTTTCACTTCAGGCAATAAGTTCAGGTAGTAATTATTACCTTCAAAGACAACATAATCTCCAAGTGCCAGCCCGTTAGCCTGATTATCTATAAAATCCAGCGTTATATTACGTTGTCCCAATAGCTTATGATAATATTTGCTATTGTCATCTACTTTAACCGACTGGTTAACTGACCCCCCTCTGTAAATATCTATCATCATATTGCTGTCAAGTTTGAAGTACCGTTAACTGTCATATTCTCAATATTGCCAGCTGCCACTATTTGGTGATAGCTTCCGGAGCTGTAACTATGTGACCTGTAAACGGAGGATCCAACTGCTTTGCTTACCTCACCGTCACCCCAAAATATTGTTATCTCACTATCTGAAGTTATTGTTATGGATACTGAGCTGGAATGGCTGTAATATTGCTTACTTACCGGGTAAGGCTCCTCGAGTCTTAACACGAACTTACCCACCATGAGCGTATTATTCCAGTCCGTTTCCCGTGTTAACGCCCCACCACTTTTAGCATAGACCATATACGCCCGGTCAAGGTTATCATATCTTAGCTGTCTTAAGCCTGAAGCCTGAAAAAACTCCATGAAGTTTAAGACCTGAGCCTGAAAATTTGATATTGACGTTGCCTTTACCCAAAACTCAAGTGTTATCTGGCGACTTTGAAAATAGGCTGGTGAACAGTCTATGTCATCGCCGTGCTCATCATCCCAGTTTTTCTTAGCCTTATTTTTGTATTTCAAAAGGTCTAATTCGCCGGTTGATCTTTTAAGGTAAAACCCGTAAGTCGTTTCAAGGTCAACATTATCTATATAAACTTTATGCGCCATTGCTTCTGAGTATGTCTAATTCAGTTCCTAATTTGCTGTTTATCTCTTCCAGTATCTTATTATATGAAGTGTTAATCACGATCTGATTAAGAGCGTCAAGGCTGTCATTCGCATTTGCTACGATCTCAGCAACATTTATTCTTATAGCTCCCATCTGTCCGGCAAGAACTCCGGCTGTCTCTTCTGTGATACCTTTTATAGCACCTGCAAGTCCTCTTTGTTCAGCATCTTCAGCACCTTCAATAATTGAGAAGTTCAGGCCGGTTGCTTCCTGCAGGGCTGCAAAACCTGCTTCAGCCTGTGCAATAATTTCATCGTATGCTGTTTGGAGGTTAGCTATCTCATCCGGAGTTAACCCGCCCTGAGTAGCTTCATAAAAAGAGGTGTACCAGCCCTGCAGCTGCTTCTCAAGATACTCACGCTTGAATGAGTTAATTATTGCAGCTTTCATAAGCTCTTCAAAATCTTCTGCAAAGTCTACAGCTGCAATCCGTCCTTCGGAAAAGCCCTGAACAATAGAGTCCACAAGACTATCAACCGTTGTTCCTGTTAGCTCTTCCTGAAGTGAGGCTAACAGTTCATCCTTGCGAGCGTCAAGCTCAAGGTACTGATCTACTAGTGCCTGAAGCTTTTGTTCGTCAAAGAATAGTTGCTGTGAAAAGAATGGTAAGTCAGGTAAGGAACCGCCAAAAAGACCACTATATGAAGTGCCTGAACCGCCGTTAAGTAAAGTAATAAAATCTTCAACGTCCCAGTTTGCGGTATTTTGCGTTCCTGACTGCCCAAGAAAATAAGTTGTCTGTACGTTTGTTTGACGTATTTGCTGCTCAAGTAGCTCAAGCTGCCTTGTAATCGTATCTATATTGCTGAACGCACCGGATATCCATTCTGTACCGTTAAGTTCAGCAAGTAGCTCTAATTGCCTCTCAAGGAGTTTATTCGTTGACTCAATAGCTCTTTGCAGCCCTTCAAGCTCTTTTTCTTTTTGTGCAAGTTCCTGAGCTTCTTTTGAAGCCCCGGCAAATAAGTGAGCTAAAGATGAAGTCCCTTGAATAACGCCCTGTATAATTGTAAGGGCGTCGCCTGAAGCTATACCTGCAAATATGCTGGCTGCTCCGGAGGCTATACCGGCAAATTCACTCACCACCCTTGACAGTTCAGAGTCATAGTCGGAAAGCTCATTGGCAAGCATCCCGAAAGTATTGCTTAAGCCTATCATGAGGTTGTCAAGCTTTTCAACCTCTCCCTTGGTTAATAATTGACCGAGTATAGTTCTGACCTCTTCGATTTCTTTTGAAGGCTCTGTATCGCCCCAGTCTATTTCAGCTTCAACCTTAAAGCGGCTTTTAACCTGGCTTACTTCAGCATTAAGCTTACGTGACAGGTCACTAACTTCAGATAGTGCTTTTTCCCTCAGGTCGCTAACCTCTTTATTTACCCTTATACTTTCGTCAGCAAGCTCTATGAGTATAAGCTTCCGGGCTTCAGCATTATCTTTATACTTGTCGAGTAAACCGTCAAGATATTGCTTCCAGTTTTCACCCTCTTGTAGCAGAATAGTAAATTCATCTCTGGCTTGCTGTTCAAGGCCGGCCTTTTTGACTTTTTGCCAGTCAAGGTAACCCTGCTCAGCCTCACGGAGCATATCTTTAAAGTCATCAAGTGAAAACTCATCTCCACCGCCGCTCGTACCGCCTGAACTGTCATCATCGGCCTCTTTGCTCTGACTCTTAGTCTCTATCAGTTTTTCATATAATTCCTGAAGAGCAATAATTGTCATTTGTTCCTGATTAAGGGCGTCTATCTGATCTTTTTTATCTTTCGTTTCTTTTTTGCTCCACGTAGCTATTTCACGAAACGCTGCTTCATTTTCTTTACGGCGTTCCTTTATCTTTTCGATCTCCATCTCTGCAAGCTGTACCAGCTCTTCTTCACGTCCTTTGTTATTCTCTAAAAAACTATTATAAAACTCTTCGCTCTCCTGTTGCGCTTTATGCATCTCCTGAACGATCTTTGGAGCAAAGTCAATAGCTGCTTTCATTGGAGTAAAGAAGCCTGCAAGCTTAGCATAGAACGGTATACTTTTATCAGCTATAACGTCAAGCTCACGGTTTACAAAGTCACTTGAAACGAACCCTGCAACATCTTCTTTGAGCTTATCTCCGAAACCTGCGACT
>Ga0315549_1001965_pt1 | contig 20387 bp, 18 predicted proteins | sample SalMarSW160200MG_FD_203101 | JGI IMG/M metagenome (GOLD analysis project Ga0315549, IMG submission 203101) | Salt marsh sediment microbial communities from the Plum Island Ecosystem LTER, Massachusetts, United States - Salt Marsh Sediment SW1601-200 ... | reverse complement strand
GTCAGACACATCGGCTGTTGTAGATATGATACCACACTCTCAAGATCGCACAACAGCCTTTCGGAGCCGCTGCGAGGCTCCCTCTAGACCATTGGGGTACGGGCCAATGTCATTAAGTTAAGGAAGCGAGCGCTGGTCGAGTAGGCCCGAAGGGCCGTATCGAGACCAAGCGAGCGGCTTTTGCAACGGATTTCGCACTGTATGGGCCGCGCCGTGGTTTCGATACGCTTCGCTACTCAACCGACGGCGCTTAACTTAATGACATTGGGATAGGGGCAGGTCTTGTGCCTGCCCCAGAGGGCGACCGCAAGGGTGCGCCCCTACATATTGAGATGATACCTCACCAACCAATGATGGTCGGGAGGATAAAGATTGGAGGAAGGAGCATGGGCAGACAACGCATCCTGGCCGTCGAAGATCACGAGACCCTTCTGGCAGGTATTCGGGAGGTCCTGGAGGCGGCGGGCTACGCCGTCTCCACCGCTACCGACGGGGTACAGGCACTCCAGGCAATGGAAGAGGTGTGCCCCGACCTGATCGTCGCAGACATCATGATGCCCCGGATGGATGGGTATGCGTTCTACGAGGCGGTCCGCGCCCGTCCAGAGTGGGTGCCTATTCCCTTCATCTTCCTGACCGCCAAGGCGGAGAAGGAGGATGTGCTGAAGGGGAAAGGCCTGGGAGCCGAGGACTACATCACCAAGCCCTTCGAGTCCCAGGAACTGCTGGTGGCAGCCCGCACCCGGCTTGGGCGTGCCCGGGCCATTCGGGAGGTCACGGAAGCGGAGTTCGACCAACTCAAACAGCAGATCGTCACCGCACTGAGCCACGAAATGCGCACTCCCCTCACCTATATCCGGGGCTACACCGAACTGGCACTGGACGACGTCTCGTCTCTCCCCCCCGACGCTCTCCAGGAGTTCCTGCTGGGGATCAAACGGGGCGCCGACCGGCTGACCTCGCTGGTGGAGGACTTCCTACTCATGATCCGGCTCGACACCGGCCAGGCGGAGGAGGACTTCCGTCTTCTGGCCCATGTGCATCATAACCTGGATGCGATCCTGCAGCGCACAGCCCGGCAATACGAGGAGCAGGCCACGGCCGGCGGCGTGACACTGGATGTAATAGTGGAGCCTGACCTGCCCCCGGTGCGGCTGTGCGAGCCCCTCTTCGTGGACGCTCTGGGGCGGCTGGTAGAAAACGGCATCAAGTTCTCCCGCGACCAGGGAAAGCGGGTGACGGTGAGCGCCCGGGCTGTGGATGACTCGGTGGAGGTGGCCATGGCGGACGAAGGGGTGGGCATCCCTCCTGAAGACGTACCTCATCTCTTTGAGCGGTTCCGGCAGATCGGCCGGGAAGAGATGGAGCAACAGGGAATCGGCCTGGGACTGGCCATCGCCCGGGCTCTGATTTACCTGCATGGCGGCGAGATCACGGTGGAGAGCGGGCCTGGCGTGGGCAGCACCTTCACGATCCACCTGCCGGTGGCCGAAGAGGGATAGAGCCTCGACTTTTGCTGCACAGAGCCAGGATCTGGCGATCCCTGGCGAGCATATAACGTTAACGTATCTGTAACGATTCTGTCCTTACGTCTCCTCGTTTTCGGGTTATAATCACAATAGCGCGAAAACTCTTGGAGGTATAAGGACAATGACGCACAAGACTCGATTAGCCATCATCGGGGGCATGGCGTTGCTACTGGTGCTGAGCAGCCTGGCCTGCTCCATCAGCGGCGAGGTTAACGTGGATGATCCCCCGGACACGCCCCAGGCCAGCAGAGGGGAGGCTGGCTCCGAGGCAGCGACGCCTACCGCCCTCCCACCGGCCGAACCGACGACTCCGCCGGAAGCAGGAACACCACAGTCCATAGAGGCGACGACTCCGTCAGAGGCGGATACCCCCCAGCCCACAGAACCACCGGCCGCCGCCGACACGCCCGCGCCGACTGCCCCGTCACCGACGGCACCGCCGGTCGAGGTGCCCGCCGATCAGGAGCCGCTGGAGATGGCCGAGATCCCGGAACTGGCGGTTACCACCCTCGATCCGACCGGGGAAGGCCTGGGCCACCTGGGCACCTTCCGACAACGGATGACGGTGGAGTTGACTAGCCAGGAGAGCGACTACACCGGCGTCTATCACTACGACGCAGAGGCCAACACCGCCGAGCAGGCAGTGCACATCACCGTCAGCGCCGAGGGGCCTGCGGCGCAGGAACTGTCCGCGAACCAGGTCCAGGCGATCTGGATCGGCACCCAACTGTGGATCAAGTTGGGCAATCAGCCCTGGCTGCCGGTGCCGGAGAGCGTGGCGGAGATCCGGTTCGACGAGCAGATGTACACGGTGGGCGACTTCCTACCTTACGTGCAGCACTTCCAGCGGGTCGAGCCGGACGAGGTGGTCAACGGCATACGCTCGGCTCACTACACCTACGACGCCCAGAATCTGCCGACCCAGTACGGCACCATGAGTGGCCACGGGAACGTGTACGTGGCCCTCGAGGGCGGCTATGTCGTGCGCTACACACTGGACGGGAGCGGCACCTTCGAGGATTATTTCCAGGGGAGCGGCACGCTTCACCTCGTGTACGACACTTACGACGTCGGCGCGCCGATCAGTATCCAGCCGCCGCGCCGCCTTTAGCATACAACCTCACAAACCTTGAAATCTGCCTGCTTTTGTGTTATCATTGGTACAGTGGGTAGTCCCAATTTACCAATGTACCAACTTACAGATTTCGATCGAAACCTCAAAAGGATGACGTGCAACAATGTACCCTGAAAGCGAAATTCTCTTTCCATCCCGTTGCATTCCGCAACTGCGCGACCTGCGCGGCCCAGAGTGGGCCGAGTTGGTTGACCACATCACCACCCTCCCCGACGGCCACGAGGACGTACTGGGCTTATCGTTGATGATGATCAAACTGGCGAGTTGTCTCACCTGTGACCTGGACAGTTACCGCGCCTCATTGGGCTGCTGCATGTGCGCCGGACGCACCGTCTCCGGCTTCAAGGGTTCCGACCAGGAGATCATCCGCCTGTTCGAGCAAGCCCGCGAGGAGGTGCGGACCTACCTGGCATCCGACGAACTCCCTGAGGCCGTAGCAGCACTGGTCAAGCAACCGGCCTGATGTGAGCCGCCCACACCCCCCCGGCTCCCCCTACGCAGGGGGAGGGTTCAACCGACGGGGCCCGGCGCAGTGCCGGGCCTCTTGCATCCCAGAGGAAGCAGGGTATAATCGCGGCGCGATGCGCAAACTGACCTTCACCCTGGCCATCCTGGCGTCGTTGGCTCTGTCTGCTTGCCAGTCCACCCCCCCGCACCCCCCCCCCGAAGCGGGGAGAGGGGAGGGAGAGTGGATGTTTGCCTGTACGGGGGAGGAGGACCTGCTACCCCAGATGCGCGGTATAGGCCAACTGGCAGCCAACGTCCTCCATCCTCAGCCACGCACGGCGCCCGACGTGCCAGTGGCCCACGCTGGCGTCAATCTCCTCGGCATCAACGTCTTCCTGGAACAAGAAGTGGAGGAACGGAAGCGTGAGAAGTCATTGCAGATGGTCGCCGACGCCGGCTTCCACTGGATCCGCCAGGAGTTTCCCTGGGAGGACATCGAGATCCACGGCAAGGGCGACTTCGAGGACCGACGGCACGAACCCCACCGCTCCGCCTGGGAGAAGTACGATCACATCGTGGGCCTGGCCGAACAGTACGGCCTGGAAGTCGTCCCCCGCCTGAGCAACCCGCCCGCCTGGACTCGCGCGCTGACCGACACCATCGGTACCCACGCCCCCCCCGACGCCCTGGCCGACTGGGGCGATTACATCTACGCCGTCGTCTCGCGCTACCGGGGACGCGTGCGCTACTACCAACTGTGGAACGAGCCCAACATCTACGACGAATGGGGCGAGCAGCCGGTAGATCCGGAGGGCTACACACGGCTCCTGTGCGAGGGGTACCGCCGCGCCAAGGAGGCCGACCCGGACGTGGTCATCATCAGCGGTGCACTGGCTCCCACCGTCTCGCTCTATCCTGGACCTGGGCCTGGGACAGGCTTGAACGACTTCGTCTTCCTCCAGCGCATGTACGACGCCGGCGCTGCTGATTGCTTCGACATCCTGGCCGTCAACGACTACATGCTCTGGTCCGGCCCCACCGACCGCCGCATGCGACCGCTCAACATCAACTTCGCTCGCCCGATCTACATCCGCGACATTATGGTCGCTAACGGCGACGCGGCCAAGCCTATCTGGATCAGCGAGATGAACTCCAACGCCGTGCCCAACGATCCGGACATCGTGGATGTGGGACGCTTCGGGCAAGTGACGCCGGAGCAGCAGGCGCGTTACGCTCCCCTGGCCTACCAGAGGGCGATGGAGGAGTGGCCCTGGGTAGGCGTGGTCAACTTCTGGTTCTTCAAGCGTGCCTCCGATGCCGAGCGGGACCAATCGTGGTATTACTTCCGCATGGTCGAGCCGGACTTCACCCCGATGCCGGTCTACGAGGCGATGCGAGAGTACACGTCCAATCTCACGCCGGCCCTCTACCCCGGCACCCACCAGGAGGATCACTGGGCGCTGGAATACGCAGGAGATTGGGAGGCGGTACGTGATGCAGCGGCGACGCTGGGGGCCTACCGGCGGGCGACCACGCCTGGCGCCGCACTGCGCTTCACGTTTGAAGGCACTTCCCTGACGCTGGTGCCCGGCCCGGGCGCAGGCGAGGTCGAGGTGAGCGTAGATGGGAATGGGCCTCAGCGCGTCTCACTCGACGGGCGACCGGTGCGATTGGTACGGAACTGGCGGCAGGAGCGCCACGAGGTCACCCTGACCGCCGTCACGGGGAAGGCCGCCGTAGATGGATTCGTCGTTCGTCGCCCCTGGCAACCATCTCTCGGACTTGTCTTGAGCGTGGCTGGCCTGGGCCTCACTGCGGTCTGGTTTCTGATGCGCCAGCGATGAAACGGCATACATCCAGCACCCAGCATCCAGCATCCAGATTCTTGCTTCTTGCTATCTTGCTTCTTGCTTCCTTTCTCCGCTTCTACCGCCTCGACGCCCAATCCCTCTGGAACGACGAAGGTAACTCGGCCCGCATTGCCGAGCGGACGCTCAATCTGATTCTGGAAGGAGCAGCAGGCGACATCCACCCGCCCGGCTACTACCTGCTGCTCCACTGCTGGCGGGCGCTGTTCGGCCAGAGCGAGTTCGCGCTGCGTTCCCTCTCCGTCGTGGCGGGGCTTGCGCTCGTCGCCTTCACCTACCTGCTGGGTCGCCATCTCTTCGGCGAGGCCACCGGCCTGATGGCGGCCTTCCTGGGAGCGATCTCCCCCTTTGCCATTTACTACTCCCAGGAGGCGCGCATGTACGCCCTCCTGGCCGCCCTTTCTGCCGCCTCCACCTACCTGTTCCTCCGCCTCCATCCAGTATCCAGTATCCAGTATCCAGCAACATGGGACCCCAAACCCAAAGCCCCCGTCACCTACATCCTCATCACTACAGTCGGCTTGTACACCCACTACGCCTTCTCCTTCGTCCTGCTCGTCCACAACACCATCTTCGGCCTGTGGTGGCTGGCCGTGGCGCGCCGGTCAGCAAACCGCTGGCAGTGGCTCACGCTGTGGGCCGGGGCACAGGCAGCAATCGTCGTTCTCTACCTGCCGTGGCTGCCTATCGCGCTCAAGAGCGCCACCGGCTGGTCCTCCGCCGGGCGGGCGTATGAACTGGGACCAGCCCTGCTGGACGTGTTGGGCGTGCTCAGCGCCGGCATCACGCTGCCAGTTGGGGAGGCCACGGCACTGCTCGTCGGCGCAGGGGTGCTGTTGCTCGCGGGATTGTGGCCTGTCCTGAGCCCCGCCGAAGGGCCCCGGCGGGCAGGCTGGCCCGGCATCGCCAGCGCCGCCCTCTGCCTGCTGCTCCCCATCGCCCTCATCTTCACTTTCGACCTCTATAAACCGGCCTGGCTCAAATTCCTGGTAGTCGTTCTCCCACCATTCCACCTCCTCCTCGCCCACGGCATCGAAAACCTGGCACGATTAGCAATTCGCAATTCGCAATTCGCAATCCGCTTCCTGCTTCCTGCTTCCTGCTTCCTGATCCTTGGAATCTATCTGATCACTACCTTCTCCTCCCTCCACAACCTCTACCTCAACCCCGCCTATGCCCGCGACGATTACCGCCAACTCGCCGCCGATGTCGCCGCCGGCCTGCGCCCCGGCGATGCGATCATCCTCAACGCCCCCAACCAGTGGGAGGTCTTCACCTACTACTACCCCGACCAGGACGTCTATCCGGCCCCCTACCGGCCCGCCCCCGACGAGGTCGAAGCGTTCCAGACCCCGCTTCTCGAACAGCATCAGCGGCTCTTCGTGCTCTACTGGGGCGACGCCGAATCCGATCCCCGGCGGCTCATTGAGACGTGGCTGGCAGCCCATACCTACAAGGCCGGCGATGCCTGGTATGGCCACGTGCGCCTGGCGACCTACGGGGTGGCCCCGCTGCCGGAGGAACCCGCCATCGCGCTGGACGCCCGCTTCGATGTGGGCATCCGACTGCATGGCTACGCGCTGGGCGACGACACCCCAAGCCCAGGCGACGTGCTGCCCGTGACGCTGTTCTGGGAAGCCCAGGCTCCCATCGCCAAACGGTACAAGGTCACCGTCCAGTTGCTCGACGGCACGGGGCAACTCGTCGCCCAGGTGGACACGGAGCCCGGCGACGGCTTGATGCCGACCCCCATCTGGCAGATAGGCCAGGTACTGACCGACCGGTACGGCGTCCCCCTCCCGGCCGACATGCCGCCCGGCCACTACACCCTCATCGTCGGTCTGTACCACATCGGCAGCGGTGAGCGAGTGCCCGTAGCCCTCGGCGGTGGGCCGGTAGGCGATCATATTCCCCTGGGCAGCGTCGAGGTCACGCCCGCGCGATAGGCGTTCACGCTTGCACTGTTTCCGCGCCCGTGGTACACTCAGACGGGGCGAGTCCAGACACGCCGACTTGAATGGAGGAAGAGCATAGTGGAACAAACCTACGATGTCACGATCATCGGCGCGGGGCCAGGCGGCTACGTGGCCGCCATCCGCGCCGCCCAACTGGGGCTGAAGGTCGCTCTGGTCGAGAAGGAACACCTGGGGGGGGTGTGTGTCAACTGGGGCTGTATCCCGACGAAGGCACTCCTGCGCAACGCCGAGGTCATCTCCCTGCTGAGGCGGGGCAAGGAGTTCGGCTTCGCCGTCACCGGGTTCGAGGCCGACTACGGTGCGGCGGTGGACCGCAGCCGCAAGGTAGCCAGGCGGCTGGTCAAAGGGGTGGCCTCGCTGATGCGCAAGAACGGCGTCGAGGTGATCGAGGGACGCGGAGCGCTGAAGTCACCGGACGTGGTCGAGGTGGCGTTGAACGCGGGCGGCACGCGCACGTTGCAGACGCACAACGTCATCGTCGCCACCGGCGGACGTGCGCAAACCATCCCCGGCATCACTCCCGACGGCGAGCGGGTGCTGACCTACCGGGAGGCCATTGTGCTGCGCGAGGCGCCCCGGTCGGTGGTCATCGTCGGGGCCGGACCGATTGGGATGGAATTTGCCCACATCTGGCACACTTACGGTGCTGAGGTTGCCATCGTCGAGATGCTCCCCCACGCGCTGCCGCTGGAGGACGAGGAGGTCAGTAAAGAAATAGAGCGCGCTTTCAAACGCCGCAAAGTGCAGTTGCTGACCTCCACGCGCGTCCAGGGCGTTGAGATGACCACCGACGGCGTGCGGGTGAGCGTGACGGGCGAGCAGGGCGAGCAGGTATTGGAAGCCGAACGGGCGCTCGTCGCCATCGGCGTGCGGCCCAACAGCGAGGAACTGGGGCTGGAGGAAATCGGCGTGCGGGTGGAACGGGGATACGCCGTCGTGGATGACTATCTGCGCACGGACGCGCCCGGTGTCTACGCCATCGGTGACGTGACCGGGAAGTTGCCGCTGGCCCACGTCGCCTCCGCCCAAGGCATCGTAGCCATAGAGACCATCGCTGGGGTGGAGACCGTGACGCTGGACTACGAGGCTATGCCGCGCTGCACCTATTGTCAGCCGCAGGCGGCCAGTTTTGGCCTCACCGAACCGCAGGCAGTCGAGCGCGGGTACGAGGTTCAGGTGGGCCGCTTTCCCTTCCGCGCCAACGGCAAGGCCTTAGGGCTGGGCGACTACGACGGCTTCGTCAAGATCGTGGCCGATGCGACCACCGGCGAGATTATGGGCGCTCACCTGGTCGGCCCGGAGGTGACGGAGTTGCTGCCGGAACTGGTGCTAGCCCGCCACTGGGAACTGACGCCGGAGGAGATCGCGCGCAGCGTGCACGCCCACCCCACGCTGAGCGAGGCGCTGATGGAGGCCGCACACGGAGTGTTCGGGAAGGCAATACACATTTGACCAATTCACCCGGTTACCACTGGGCGTATACAAAGCCTGGGGGAGTATCAGCGTCAAGACTTCGGAAGTCTGCTAAGTGGGTAGCGTTTTGCGTCCACATCGTGTATAATGTAGTTACACAAGCCGCGTAATTTGACGTATGGGAGGAAGGTGCTATGGGCGAAGTGCGGGTAGGCGTGCGGGAACTGAAAAGTCGGCTGAGCCAATACCTGCGGCAGGTTAAAGCCGGCCGGACAGTGGTAATTACCGAGCGCGGCAAGTCGGTGGGGCGCATCGTCCCGGTGGCACAACCCCTGGAGACCCGCTTAGATATGATGGCCCAGGCTGGCCTGATCCTCTGGAGCGGCAAGAGGCTGGAGCCAATGCCCCCTGTGGCGCGCGTGCACGGAGACCGTACGGTGGCCGATCTATTGGTGGAGAACCGCGAATGATTCTCTACCTGGATGCCAGTGCGTTGGTAAAACGCTATATTGCCGAGGCAGGCTCGGCCGAGGTAGGTCGTCTAATCGCGCAGACCGATGTTGTCGGCACGTCGGTGATCAGCCGGGCGGAGGTGGCGGCGGCTCTGGCGAAAGCGGTGCGTGTCGGACTACTCTCCCGCGACGAGGCAGGCGCGGCATTGCAGGTCTTTCGTGCGCAATGGATAGACCTAAGTAGGTTCACAAAAATTTCTATCACTTCTATGTGAGCACCACATCTGGCTCAAATGCGGGGTACCAGCCCATTTTTGCCACATATGGGGGTAATCATCAAGGTATTGCTCCTTCGCAAGTCGAGAAAAAGTGATAAGAACTTATGTGGACTTACTTAGTGCGCCTGCAACTGACAGAGATCATCGTGGCACGTGCCGACGCCCTGGCGTGGGAGCACGGGCTGCGCGGCTACGACGCCGTGCATCTGGGGACGGCCCTCTTCTGGCAGGATACCATTGGCGATCCGATCACGCTGGCCACGTTTGACCGCCAGCTTTGGCAGAAAGGCGAGATCGCCGGTTTGATGGTTTGGCCGGAGGATTTAGAGCGGTTTACAGGCTCGCAGGCATAGGGGTAGATGAGTAGTTACATTCAAGATTATCACATCCATACCCGCTTCTCATGTGATAGCAAGACTAAAATGGCGGCGGCGTGCGAGGCGGCCATCGCCCGCGGGCTGAACGAGATCGCCTTCACCGACCACCTCGACTTCGGCCCCGACGACACGCGTGGCTATTTCCGCCCTGCCGCGTACCTGGCCGAAATCGAACGCTGCCGGGCCGTCTACAGCGACCGGCTGACCATCCGCGCCGGGGTGGAGGTGGGCGAGCCGCACATCTTCGCCCGGGAGACGGCAGCCGTGCTGGCCACAGGCAACTTCGACCTGGTTCTGGGCTCAATCCACTACGCCGATGGGATGCAGGCCGCCTGGAAAGAGCCCTTCTTTGAGCCGCCGTTGCACCAGGCTTACGAGGCCTACTTCAGACAGGTGGCCCGCCTGGCTGCGGAAGGGAACTTTGACGTGCTGGGGCACCTGGACCTGGTCAAGCGCGATGCGCGCAAGTTTGGCAAAGCCTACGACGGCCCAGAGCCTTATGCGGAGATGATCCGAACTGCGCTACGCTCCCTCGTCGAACGCGGCAAGGGGATCGAGATCAACACTTCGCCGCTGCGGCGGGGACAACCGGAGCCCTGCCCGTCGCTGGAGGTGTTGCGCTGGTATCGTGAACTGGGCGGCGAGATCCTCACCTTCGGTTCCGACGCCCATACCCCCGATGCCATCGGATCGCACTTCGATGTGGCGCTGGAGATGGCGCGGGTGGCAGGGTTCACGCGGCTGGCAACGTTTGAGCGGCGACAAATTCACTGGACAAGGACTTGAGTTATGGACAAGGCACAGCAACGGACATCCGAACGCCCCCAACGCCGCCCCCCGTGGTTGCGGGTGCGCGCGCCGGCGGGCGAGACGTACCATTGGCTCAAGCGGCTGATGCGGGCCAAGGCGTTGCACACCGTCTGCGAGGAGGCCCACTGCCCCAACATCGCCGAGTGCTGGGGCCACCGCACCGCCACCTTCCTCATCCTCGGCGATACCTGTACCCGCAACTGCCGCTTCTGCAACGTCAAGACTGGCCGCCCAGCCCCGCTCAACCCCGACGAGCCGGAGCGCGTGGCCCAGGCAGTGCAGGCAATGGATCTGAAGCACGCCGTCATCACTTCGGTGGACCGGGACGACCTGCCCGATGGCGGGGCTTCCGTCTTCGCCGCCGTCATCCGCCGCATCCGCGCCCTTCGACAGGCTCAGGGCAGGCTTCTCCAGCCCGGCTGCACAGTCGAGGTGCTGATCCCCGACTTCCGCGGGCGCATTGAGCCCCTGAAGACAGTGATGGACGAGCGGCCGGACATCCTCAACCACAACGTCGAGACTGTGCCGCGCCTCTTCCGCGCAGTGCAGCCCCAGTGCCGCTACGAGTGGTCGTTGGCCGTGCTGCGCAACGCCAAATTGCTATGGCCGGAGGCGACCACCAAGAGTGGCCTGATGGTCGGGCTGGGGGAGACGGTAGACGAGGTGCTGGCGGTGATGAGCGATTTGCGCAAACTGGACGTGGACATTCTCACCATCGGGCAGTACCTGCAGCCCACCAGGCAGCACATCCCCATCGCCCGCTACTACACGCCGGAGGAGTTCGAGATGTTTCGGGAACGAGGCTACGAGATGGGGTTCCGGTGGGTCGAAAGCGGTCCGCTGGTGCGGAGTTCGTACAACGCGGAGGCGCAGGCACGAGAATTGGGTGCAGGCGTAGGCCCGAACTAAAGCCCCGGAAGAGCCGGGGCTTCCTGCTGACAATGTGAGAAAGGACATAGAAAATGCACCAACATCACCCCCACCTCGTCCGGGTGGCCGTGGACGGCAGTCCGCGCTGGGGCGCTGTTGAGAACGAATGGGTATACAGCCTGTGCGGTGAGCCCTTCGGCGATTGGGAGCGCGGAGCCGAAATCGGACGCCTGGACGGTCTCCCGTTGCTGGCCCCGACGGTGCCATCCAAGATCGTCTGCGTGGGGCGCAACTATCCCGCGCACGCCGCCGAGCACGGCGGGGAGGTGCCTCCCGAACCGCTCCTGTTCCTCAAGCCGCCCAGCAGCGTGATCGGGCCAGGCGCGCCCATCGTCCTGCCGCCGCAGTCGGAACGGGTGGATCACGAGGCGGAGTTGGCGATCGTCATCGGCCGCCGCTGCCGGGGCGTGACGGTGCAGGAGGCGTGGGACTACGTGCTGGGCATGACCTGCGGCAACGACGTCACCGCCCGCGACCTGCAACGGCGCGACGGCCAGTGGACCCGCGCCAAGGGGTTCGACACCTTCTGCCCGCTGGGACCGTGGCTCGTGACCGGGCTGAACGAGATGGACGTGGCCGACCTGGAGGTCATCTGCCGCGTGAACGGGGAACTCCGCCAACGCGGGCGCACCAGCGAGATGGCCTTCTCCCCGGCGCAACTCATCGCCTACACCGCGGGCATTATGACGTTGGAGCCGGGCGACGTGATCATGACCGGCACCCCGGCCGGCGTGGGACCGCTGGCGGCAGGCGACGTGGTCGAGATAGAGGTGGAGAGCATCGGACTGCTGCGCAACCCGGTCACAGATTGACGGCATCCAAGGAGGACATCAGGCTGGCACAGCAATCAGCCTCTTTGCCACAGACAAAAACGCTGCAAGGAGCGCCAGTAGCAGGACACCATATACAGCGATATCCGCAATGCCGGTATAATAGTCACCCGTAGCAAGTCGGATCATCAAGGTTATGGGTGAAGCGTCAAAGAGATAACTCACGCCGGCTGAGAGCAGGATGAAAAGGGAATACACGAACTGCGACCGCTCCCTGTCCTTAAAGTACGTCGCGATGAGCGCCGATCCCACAGCAATTATGGCCGCTATCACTGCAGCGAACAGCAGGACAAGACCCAGATTTCGTATGGGTACGCGATTAAAACGCAGCAGCATTGACCACAAAGCACACTGCCCCACGGCGAGAACGAGTCCGGCCGCAATCTTCGCTCCAAATATCACGTTTAGAGATAACGGTGCGGACCAGAGCGTTTCCAGCGTACGGTTCTCCAATTCCTCGGATATCGAGTCTATCACCATACTGCCCGCTACGAAAGCGGGGAAGAACATCAATATGGGAATAATAACAGAGTACCGAAACTCATAAGTCGTAGAAGGCATTCCTCTGATATCCGAGTACCTGACGTGGACACCGCGCTCTTCTCGCAGGTAGTTTTCGTACCTTTTCATAGGTTCCTTCAATACCATCAATATCATCGTCGAGCGCGACTCAGATGTGGGCAGAAAGAGCTTCATGTCAACGACGCCCCTGCCGTCTTCTGGTACGAATATGACGGCGTCTACCATCCCGGCCCTGAAAGCACTCTCAGCGTCCAGGGGCGACGGGAAAGGTGTCACCCTCACATTGCGGTCTCTCAAGAACCATACGAGCGGACTATCAGCATCGCCAATGACGCCTACCTTGATACTGATATTGGCGTTCCAGGCTATAGAGTCTGGGTCGTAGAATGACATCAGCCCGATGAGTATCACCGATGAGAAGGATGCAATGAATAACTGGATCATGATGGCAATCATGATCGTTTTTTCTTTGGTGACCGATCTTAACTCCTTTCTTACCATAACATAGAACGTGCTCACGGTATCACTCCAAGCACATATAGATTATACAGGGCATGTACGATTGACCCGGCAAGCACTGCGAAAGGATACCTGATGCCAAAACGGCCTGTGAGCAAGCAGACGAGCGCCGTGGAGAGAAAGTGAGCCACGAGTGGTATCAAAAGCATGCCGGAACTGAAAAGGGCTGGCGATAACATGGATTCCGATACCACGCTGAGTGAAACGTATAGCAGCAGTTTCTCTCCGATCAGGAACCCGACCGCGGAAAGAAACGACAGTACAAGAATATCTTTTGTCGCCCTGATGACTCCGTTCTCAAGCAGTACTGCGATACCCGCTGACTTGGCGACCTCCTCGACTACAACTGCCACCACCAGCAGTCCCCCCACAGCATAGCGCATTGGCAGGTTGAGTGATATTGCCAGGGTCACCAACTGGATCATATAGACAATAGGGATAAGAAATAGGCTCAACAGCGTAATTGACAGGTATAGGCGACTGCGGACGATGGTGAGATAAATGGCCTCGGCAACTTTTCTATGTAACGGCCGGAATCCCATGAGGTATTCCTCATTCAGGATGCGGGTGCCTATGTACATGGAAAGGGCAAAGATGAAGTACATCGGCGTCGTCGAGAACAGGTATTCTCTCAGCCCAAAGGACTCCCCTCTATACATCTTGACAGCCAGCGTGAGGGGTGACATAAGGCTCAGGTCGTTGACGCCTGAGAACATCGCGGGGAAGACAAGATAGGACGTAATCACCGTGATCGCGAGCATCGAGATAAACGTCGTGTCCTTGAACGTGCGGTATACAAGGGGCACCATCAGATATATAGAGAAGATGAACAATATCACAGGGATGAATATCGCCACTGCCAGCAACAGATTGCCCCCTAACACCAGAGTCATAATGACCACGGATGCCAGCGAGAAACTCACGTAGGGGAGCATTTTACCAACGATGATCTGGAGCGGAGTCAGCGGGGCGGACATAAGGACCGTGATTCTCCTATCTATCTTTTCATCCATGAAGCTGCTGGTGAAGAAGACGCTGACGAAGGAGACCGGGAGGACGTAGAGGAACGCAATAATGACCTGTGCGAAAGGCACAGGCGGACTCATAAGTGACGGAACGATGATCTCCTTATCTGACGTAAACTCCATCTCGATTTCAGGCAGCCTGTTGCCGCTTTCCAGTTCCCTGATCTGCTCCCTGACAGCGGCGGTGGTATCACTTTCAGGCATTGCTTGTGCTGCCTCTGTCGCACCTGGATCGGTCTCTGTTGGCTCCAGCGATGTGCCTGTCAATGCGTCTGCCAGCTCCGAGAGCGCTATTCCTTGAGTCGCCGTGACATTCCCTATGTAATTGACCTCGACTCGCAGCGGAAACGCCGTATCTATTTCGTATTCATCCTTGATCCTGGTGAGTTCCTGCTTCTCAAGATATTGTTTTAGTGCCCCGGCCGCGTAAAGGGACCGGGCATTATTTCTAGAGGCTACTTCGTCCCCGTCAACGTAAACGTCTATTGCTCGTTCATCAAGCATCGAGTATCCGGTAGAACGATCAACCGTAATTGTGCGAAACCGGCTATCATGGATACCAGGACCGTCAGGGGACATTCCAACCCTGTACATGCCCTTGCTCAAAACGGCTCCTTGTTGGAACACCAGATAAGAAATGACGAACGCGCCCGCCAGGATGAGGACCACAACCAGCCTTGAACCACCTCTGAAACGGGAGCGCAGCCTTTTGATCTCTCGTTTTGCAATCGTCAGGATGTTACTCATCGTCCACACGAGAATGGAAATCTAACCAATGATCAGTCTGACAGGTGTCACTAAACTATACGGACACCTCGCAGCCGTCAAAGACCTGAACCTGGAGGTAGAGGACGGCGAGATCATGGGGATCATAGGCCACAATGGTGCTGGAAAAACCACAGCCCTCAAGATGATCGCCGGTCTCCTCAGCCCAACGTCTGGCAAAGTCGAGGTAATGGACCGGGACATGGCGAAGGAAAGCACCTACGTGAAACGGTTTATCGGCTACCTGCCCGAAGAAAGCCCTCTCTACGAGAACATGACGGTAGCCGAGTACCTCATGTTTTTCTCCGAACTCTACAAGATGCCCAAGCGCGAAGCCGAGGAGCGAATAGACCTGTTGCTCGGCTCGCTCAGGCTTCCTGAGCAGGATAAACTCACAGGAGAACTCTCGAAGGGCATGAAAAGAAAGGTGAGTATCGCCCGTACACTGCTGCACGACCCGAGGCTCCTCATACTGGACGAGCCAAACTCGGGCCTCGATCCTCTTACTTCGTTCTTCATCATCAATTACCTGAAGAGCCTGAAGGATCAGGGAAAGACAATCCTCCTGAGCGCCCACAATCTGTTCCACGTCGAGCATATATGCGACCGCGTCGCCATTCTGAGAAACGGCCGTCTGGTCATCTGTGACAGCATGGAAACCATACGCAGGAGTCTCGGCCGCAGGGATTATGAAGTAGTCTTTTACTCTGATGATAGGCTGGATTATGAACAGGAAGAGGGAAATTACATCTTCAGGACTACCAGTATAAGCAAAATCGCATCAGTACTGGACGATATTTCCGAAAATAACTGGGCTCTGATAAACCTGTCTGTAAGCGAATCCGCGCTTGAAGAGATCTACGTGAAGCTCATGACAGGATGACGCCCGCGGTCCTCACTACAGCCATGGGTTGTGAGCCTTTTCGTGCCCTACTGTCGTCTTGGGCCCATGGCCGGGATATAGCACCGTCTCGTCCGGCAGCGCAAAGAGTACCTCGCGGATCGAGCGCATCAGCGTATCCCAATCGCCGCCGGGTAGGTCGGTGCGCCCCATCCCACCCGCGAACAACACGTCCCCGTCGAAGGCCACGCCCTCGGCCAGTTCGTAGAAGGTCACACTGCCTGGGCTATGGCCCGGCGTGAAGAGCACCTGGAAACGGAGCGTGCCCACTTCCAGCACCTGCCCGGGCTCCAGTTCCACGTCCGGCAGAGGGCTTTCCTTCACCGGCACGCCGAACCAGGAAGCACCGCCCCGAGCCTGCAGGATGGGCAGTTCCGCCGGGTGGAGCGCCAGAGGCGCGCCGGTGGCGGTCACGATCTCGGCGTTGGCCCCCATGTGGTCGAAGTGGCAGTGGGTGTTGAGGACGTAGCGGATAGTCAAGCCGCTCTCCTCCAGCGTCCGCTTGATGCGCTTCGGATGCCCGCCAGGGTCAATCACCATCCCCTCCTGCGTCTCCTCGCAGCCAACGACGTAGCAATTGGTCTGGGTGATTCCTACGGGGATGGTATGGATGATCACTTGTTTTCACCTCCAAGACAGTGCGGGGGGCCATACTTCTGCGCCCGCACTGCCCAAGCGCGGGGGCAGTGCTGGCGGAGACAAAATCGTCGCACACGCGGAGCAGAGTATGGATAAGGAAGCCACACGGCCCACAGGCGGGTCTAGCACGCGCTCGCGAGGCCGGCGATCAAGCATCCTCCGGAGGTCCCGAGACACCACGGTAGCGGTCCGCTAGCGACTGAGGTTGGCATAGTCATTCGTTGTCTAGTCCCACCAGCTCGGAGTCAAGCAACGCCACGATCAGCGCATCAATGGCTCGCCTGTGATTGTCTATGAGCCTTAGATCGCCCCAGATTCCCTCGCTATAGAAAAAGTCATCAGCGAAGGCTATCGCCTGCGTCTCGCTCACGCCAGCGCTAATAAGCGCTTCTTTGAGATGCTCATATACGCGCCAGGCCGCCGGGACGTTCTCTGGCGGCCACCGTTCATCAGCCAGTTCCCAGATTTCCGTCCAGATAGCGCATGCTCTTTCCTGGATTGTAGGTTGGGTCATAGGTCAATCTTCCCTTTCGTAACACCTCATCTCAATAGGCAAATAGATTATAGCAAAGAGCCCTGGCTTTGTCCAATCCCAAAAACATGCTACAATACTATTTCGCCTTGACGAAGTGCGGCAAGGATGTTACAATAAAGAACAAACGTTCGATAGCAAAATGTAGGTGAACAATGGGCCAGGATAAGATCATCGTGCGGGGTGCACGAGAACACAACCTGAAGAACATCACCGTCGAGATCCCGCGCAACAAGATGGTGGTCATCACCGGCATCTCGGGGTCGGGCAAATCGTCCCTGGCCTTCGACACCATCTACGCCGAGGGGCAGCGGCGCTACGTCGAGAGCCTCTCCGCCTACGCGCGCCAGTTCCTGGGCCAGATGGAGAAGCCGGACGTGGATCAGATCGAGGGGCTCTCCCCGGCCATCTCCATTGACCAGCGCGGCGCCTCGCACAACCCCCGCTCGACCGTCGGCACCGTCACCGAGATCTACGACTATCTGCGGCTGCTGTACGCCCGTATTGGCATACCCCACTGCCCGCAGTGCGGCCGCCAGGTCACCAAGCAATCCGCCCAGCAGATCGTGGACGCAGTGCTGGGGATGTCTCCTGGCACCCGCTTCCAGGTGTTAGCACCGCTGGTCAAGGACCGCAAGGGGCACCACCAGGCCATCTTCGAGGACGTGCGCAAGGCAGGCTTCGTGCGCGTGCGGGTGGATGGCCGCGTGCACGACGTGGACGAGGAGATCGAACTCGACCGGTATAAGATGCACACGATTGAGGCGGTCGTGGATCGGCTGATTATCCCGGAGGGGCACGGTCGGGGGCCGGCCCCAGCAGAAGAGAATGGCTTCCGCTCGCGCCTCGCCGATTCCGTCGAGACCGCGCTCCAGTTGGGCGAGGGGGTGGTGGTCATCAACGACGTCTCGGTCGAACCGCCGCAAGACCTGCTCTACTCCGAGCATTTTGCTTGCCCGGTCTGCGGCATCAGCCTGCCGGAACTTGAGCCCCGTACATTCTCCTTCAATAGCCCCCACGGGGCCTGCCCCGAGTGCCAGGGGCTGGGGACGCGGATGGAACTCGACCCCGGGTTGATCGCGCCCAACCCCGACCAAAGCATCGAGGAGGGGGCCATACGGGCCTGGAACATTCAGTCCCAGGAAGGCTACTACTGGCAACTGCTCAAGGCCGCCTGCGACCACTTCGGCATCCCCACCGACGCGCCGTGGCGTGAGTTGAACGCTGCTCAGCAGCACGTCATCCTGTATGGCAGCGGCGACGAGCGCATCCTCGTGCGCTACGCCAGCCGGGACGGACGCCGCAGCGAGTACCTCACCCGCTTCGAGGGCGTCATCCCCAACTTGCAACGCCGCTACAGGGAGACGAACTCCGACTACATCAGGGGCAAGATCGAGGAATTTATGACCCGCCGGCCCTGCCCGGTCTGCAAGGGCGCGCGGCTGCGCCCGGAGGCGTTGGCGGTCACGGTGGCGGGCAAGCCAATCAGCGAGATCGCCAGTTGGACGGTCACCAGGCTGCTGGAGTGGATTGACGAGTTATCCGGTTTCAGGTTTCAGGCTTCAAAGTCTCAGGTTGGGAACCTGGAACCTGAAATGGTTCCTTCCGGCTCTCCTCTCACCGAGAAGGAATGGTACATCGCGAGACGCATCCTCAAAGAGGTCCACGCCCGGCTGCGGTTCTTAGTCAACGTGGGGCTGGACTACCTGACACTGGACCGCACCGCCGTCACGCTGGCTGGCGGCGAAGCGCAGCGCATCCGGCTGGCGACGCAAATTGGCTCACAACTGATGGGGGTGCTCTACGTGCTGGATGAGCCCAGCATCGGCCTGCACCAGCGCGACCAGGCGCGCCTCATCCGCACGCTCAAAGAGATGCGCGACCTGGGCAATACGCTCATCGTGGTCGAGCACGACGAGGCGACCATACGCGCCGCCGACTGGATCATTGACCTGGGGCCAGGGGCCGGCGAGCACGGCGGGGAAGTGATCGTCGCCGGCACGGTCGAGGACGTGGTCGCCTGCCCTGAGAGCCTGACCGGGGCATATCTCTCTGGCCGTAAGTCCATCCCTATGCCCGCGAAGCGACGCGAGGGAAACGGCGGCGAACTGGTCATCCGGGGAGCCCGCGAACATAACCTGAAGAGCATTGACGTGCGCATCCCGCTGGGGAAGTTCGTCTGCATCACGGGCGTCTCCGGCTCCGGCAAGTCCACTCTACTGGTGGACATCCTCCATCGCCGTCTGGCCCAGATGTTGCATGGATCACGGGAGCCGGCTGGCGAGCACGACCGCATCGAAGGGGTGCATCACATTGACAAGGCAATCAACATTGACCAGTCACCCATCGGTCGCACCCCTCGTTCCAATCCGGCCACCTACACTAACGTCTTCACCCCCACCCGGGAGTTGTTCGCCTCCCTGCCGGAGTCCAAGATTCGCGGCTACAAGCCCGGTCGCTTCTCCTTCAACGTCAAAGGAGGCCGCTGCGAAGCCTGCCAGGGGCACGGGACGCTGCGCATCGAGATGCAGTTCCTCCCTGATGTCTACGTCCCCTGCGACGTCTGCCACGGCCGGCGCTACAACCGGGAGACGCTGCATGTGCGCTACAAGGGCCAAACAATCGCCGAGGTGCTCGACATGACGGTGGACGAAGCGATGGAATTCTTCGCCAATATCCCCCGCATCCAGACCAAACTAAAGACCTTGCAGGAGGTGGGCTTGGGCTACATCCGCCTGGGACAGCCCGCGCCGACCCTTTCGGGCGGTGAGGCGCAGCGGGTGAAACTCTCCCGCGAACTCTCCAAGAAGGCCACCGGCCGCACCCTCTACGTGCTGGACGAGCCCAGCGTGGGGCTGCACGCCGCTGACGTGGACAAACTGATCGCGGTGCTCAACCGGCTGGTGGACGCGGGCAACACCATCGTCATCATCGAGCACCACCCCGACATCATCAAGGTGGCCGACTGGATCATTGACCTGGGGCCGGAGGGGGGCGATGCCGGGGGCGAGGTCGTGGCCGAGGGCACGCCGGAACAGGTGGCGCAAGTAGAGGGCAGTTACACGGGGCAGTTTTTGAAGCGCGTATTGGGTGATGCGTGAAGCGTGCTGGAGGTGTTCCATGGAGAAGGGAGTGTTCATCACCTTGCTCGGCGCATCTGCATACCTTCTCTTCAATCTTGCGGCTGGGAGGGCTCCGGATGTAACCCTGCCACCGCCGCTGGAAGCAGCAGAGGCAGCCCCAGTGGGCACACAGCGATCAGGAGTTACACATGAGAGCATCTTGACCTCAGTGACCGCGCCGATGGTCTCCCGCTCGGGAAACGTCACGACCTCAGTGGTGTCTTGCTTAGGAGACAGCATCACCCACAGCTATCCCTACGCAGGGACGGAGCACACCTATCCGGCCCAGTTACAGGCCAGGCTCGATGGGACTTACG
>Ga0315549_1001956_pt1 | contig 20504 bp, 19 predicted proteins | sample SalMarSW160200MG_FD_203101 | JGI IMG/M metagenome (GOLD analysis project Ga0315549, IMG submission 203101) | Salt marsh sediment microbial communities from the Plum Island Ecosystem LTER, Massachusetts, United States - Salt Marsh Sediment SW1601-200 ... | reverse complement strand
TATCTCTCCCTTATCGTTGATGATAAAATGTAGCTTAAGCCCAAAAAACCATCCAATGCTGCATTGACCCTTGGAGGCAAGCCCTTTTAACACCTTATGGGAATGTTCCCTTTTGATATGACAGGCCCTCAGAGGTGTTGAATCCACATAGGAGATGCCCGAGCATTTACCAAGGCATCGAGTCTTAAGATAAACGGCTAATGGTAATAAAGCTTTTTGCATTAACTCAACAAAACGATTATATGAGACAAGTCCCGGAAAATCACTGCGCATATGTTTGCACACATGAAAAAGGTAATAATGTTTGAAATCTCTGTAACGCATTAAATGAAAATAAATTACAATGGTCATCACTTCGCTTTCATTCAAACTTGATGGTTTGATCCGCTTACGGGAACCATCGGTAAGCTGGTGTGTTTGTAACTCGTTGATGAATACTTTATTAAAATCATCGATATGACAAAAAATTTCTATAAGTTTGTTTTCAAGATTTTTCATGGATTCTTTCTGTTTTTGTTAGTGCTCAACAACAAATTTGGAAAGAATCCTTTTTTATAATATGTTGTATATCAAATAGTTATTAACAATATAACATTAAGTTATTAACAATCAATATTTTATATAATTTCCTTATGTCGAACTCACGTTAATTAATAAAAGTTTAAGCCAACTTCTTTCATTTTATTGCATAACCGAGAGGATATAAATTTGTAATTGGAGGTCGTTGAATAAAATTAACAGTAATTTTTGAATTTTTTATTGCAATTGAACCACAATACTTAATTCTATTTTATTCATACAATTAAGTATTTCGGAAAAGTGAATTTATGTTGATATGCTACACTTAATTGTTTATTATGAAGAATAAGAAACTTACTAACAATTACAAAATAATAAATTATGAATATTTGTATAGGCCAATATGAGATTGTGTAATTAAAGAATTCAAATGTAGTAAAATGAAGTATTAACATTCCGGTTATTCCCAAAATAAAAACAAGGTATTCATTATAAGCTGGAGTTAATTTATATATTCTATAAATTGTTCTTATGGATGTTAACCAAAAGTATAAAAACAAACCAAATCCTATTATTCCGGTCTGAAGTAAAAGATTAAAATTACCTACATGGGAATCATCATATTTATTGTATGTTTCACCAAATCCCCAACCAATAACTGGGCTCTGGTAAAACCCTTTCAATACTTTTGGCAATCTTACATCAAAACGCTGTAGAGTACCCCCAGCGGTTATATCTCCTTCGGCAAGAAATTTAACTGTTCCAAATCTTGAAAATCCAGTATCGATTGCATTATGGAAGATTGGCCAAACTCTATACAAAAGAAGAAGAAGAATTAAAACAATTATAGAAGTAACCATTATCTTCTTATTAAGTTTTGCAATAAATAAAAAATATAAAACTAAAATACTAATAAACATGCCAATCCAACTTCGTGTGGCTGATACAATAACTGAAATGGAACATATGATGATAATAACCCACAGGTAGGCTTTAGAACCCTGATAATCTTTTTTTGACAGATAAAATAGTGAGAAAACATAGGAAAAAAAGATTATCAAAACTCCTTCCATAACTGCCCTGATATCTCCCTCCCACGAGCCAATTCTAACCTCTCTTGAAGTATCAAAAAAGGTAATTAGCGCTTTTTGGTTACTTAATTCATAAAACTGTGCAAATACTATTAAAAAAGAGAAAGGAAGGATAAGATGTATGAGTATGTAAAGATCTTTCTTATTCGTCAATAATGAAGATATTGAATAAATTAGAGTATAAACAACTGCTGTTCGGCTAAGCGAAATAAAATTATCAAAAGACATCCCAGCAATAATAGAAAAACAAAATAAAAATATTGCATAGAGAAGAAGTAACTGCAGCGGTTTAATGAATAAGACATTTGGCTTCTTACCTTTAACTATGGATTTTACTAATGCAAGAAGTATAAAAAGATCATAATAAGAAAAAGCCAATTCAACCCCTATTCTATATAAAGGGACCCGATTGATCAATTCGGCAGTTCCGCCTGAAAACAGACCTCCTGGTTCATTGATCAAAACGAACATAAAAGCAAACCAGAAATAATCTTTTTTGGACTGCCAGAATAATACAAGCAAGATTAAAAAATAAATCTTTATAGGCAACTTGGAAGTGAAATAAATTACAAAGGCGGAAACTATAATGAGACTTACAAATCTTATTAAGTCCTGCTTATAGCTAAAACTCTTATCTTCCTGTTCAGCCTTTATATTAATAATATTTAAATATTGCATCAAGTAATTACTCTTTTAATCATTTTTGCCGGCGTGCCACCAACCACCGAATAAGAAGGCACATTTTTAGTAACAACGGAACCTGCCGCAACCACAGAAAACTCATTTATTACAACATCTTTTAATAATGTGGCATTGACCCCTATGTAGCAGTTGTGTTTAACTTTAATATCTCCGGTTGAAGCTGGATATATTTTTCGGAGTTCAGATTTATTCAAGTCCTGGTGGGTAATAAAAGTAGTTTGCATCGAAATCACAACATTATCTTCAAGAATAACCTTTCCCCTGAGATCAAAAAAACAGTTTTTACCAATATGACAATTACTCCCAATTACCAAATTAGAAAAGTCAATACAGTTATGAAAAATAAGGGGAGCTTCTATATCACAATCAAAACCAATTGTTGATCCATTCCTCTTTAAAATCGGGACCATAGAGTTTTTATCAATTCTTCTTAAAAAAGAATTGGCATTTTCAAATCCTAGTATTCTTTTTCGTAAACCAAACTCATTGACATTCCAACAGACTTGAATTTTTCTGATTAATTTTGTAATACCAAACTCCATCGTTATAACCTCCCAAATTCTTTTAAGCTGCAGATAATATAATCCACTTCGGGTTCAGTTAAATCCACATATGAGGGTAACGTTATGATGTCTTTCCATTTTTCTTTAGCAACATAGCATCCATTATCGTATGGCTTGAATAATGGTTGCAGTGGCAACGGGTAGAAATGAACGCCTGTTGCTATTCCCCGGTTCTTTAAATATATTATTAGTTCATCTCTTTTTTCACAACGGATTCCAAAATACCAGTAAGCTCCATTGCCTTTTTCATAAGGAAAAATTGGCTTTATTGACTTAATGTCTTTTATGCCATTTATGTACATTTCAATGATTTTTGCTCTTCTTGTATTCATTACATCTAGCTTCTTAAGCTGTGCAAGCCCAATAGCTGCAGCAACATCATTCATATTGTATTTGTATCCAAGCACAGATATTTTATAATGCCAGTGCATAGCTTCATTTTCGAAAATACCAGTGTTATTTTCAGCTCGCCTCCATGTATCTTTGTCAATTCCAACCCATCTGTAGGCCCTTAGAGGTTCAATTAATGTAACATCATCCGAACAGATCATTCCGCCATCGCCAGTTGTCATACATTTCTTTTCTTCAAAACTGAAGCAGCCTATGTGCCCCCAGGTACCCAGTTTCTTACCTTTGTATTCACCCCCGGCACAATGAGCACAATCTTCAATTACTTTCAAATTCAGTTTTTCAGCAAGCTCCTTCAACCGATCCATCGGAACAGGATATCCTCCGTTGTGAACAGGGATAACTGCAACACAATCTTTGTCATATTTGCGCTGCATGTCATCAAGATCCATTGACACTGTTTCAGGATCAACATCAACAAAAACAGGTACCAGGCGATTATAAAGAACTGCCGTAGCTGTAGATGCAAATGTGATTGCCGGAATTAGAACTTTTTTACCCTCAGGGAAATGAAAGGCTGTGAGAGCAAGATGCAATGCAGCAGTTGCTGAATTTACTCCTATTGAAATTTTAGATCCAAGATACTGGCTCCATGCTTCTTCAAATTTTACAACTGTCGGTCCATTTCCCAACCAAGCCCTGTCAAATACTTCTTTTATATTATCCAGCTCTTCCTGCCCTACACTGGGTTTGAACAATCTAATATTCATTATAATAGTATTTAATTAGTCGGAAGTCTGAAGGCTAAATTTTATGCGAACTTTACATACTTACTTCCGGCTTCTGCATAACTTAATTTTCACTTTAAAAGCTGACATCTATATTCATTAAATTGTAAGCATAATCATAGTGTTCACTAAATTCTTCTTCAGAGATATAATTTCTTCTCAAAGCTTCGTGCAAACAAGTAACTACTTCAGCCAGAGAACGAGTAGCAAAACCCATAAATTTTTTAAATTCAGGATTCGATTGTCCAATTGATCTCTCTGAAATATTTAGTGCTATAGAATCGACAGCTCTTCGAATTTGTGAAGTAAGATTATACATTTCTTCTTTAGAAAATTTATATGATAACTGAAAGATATTTTCACTATAATCCATTGCCTTTTGCTAAATGATAAATTTTTCAAATATAAATTTCACAGTCGTTTTGTTTATTCTCTTTCAACAACTTCCGTCTTCTGACTTCCGACTCCAATACTTAATTCACAGATTAATAACAAATATTTCTTAGTCATCATTGTTTTAAAGACATCTATTGTGCCCTACTGTGCCTATTGTGGTAAAAAATATCATTCCCATTTATCATAAAAGATTCGACCCGATGAAATTCCTTTATCAAACAGCTCTTTCTCAAAAGCTTTTATCATTCCTTCAGGTCCTGAAAGATAATATATTGATTCTGGTATTACTGATGTCTGCTGTATAATTTCTGATACTGGCAGAATTCCATGGTTTAATATAAGATCCCCCTCATTTAAATCCTGTTCACAATAAATCCAATAGTTGAAATTCCTGATCTTTTGCCTGCATTCTTCAAGTATATTCTCATAGATTATCAGGTCACTATTTCTTACTCCATAATATAATGTTACACCCGGATAGGTTACTTTTCCTTCCAATAAATATTCAAGAAAAGAAATAAACGGACTTATTCCTGTACCACCGGCTATCAGAATAATATTTTTATCAACTGAAGCATCAAAACTAAAGGTACCATAAGGTAATTTCAGCCATATTTTTGAGCCGACTGACATCTCACTGATCATCCTTTTTGTAAACAATCCTTTTGGTGATACCAGTATATCTATATAATCCCTTCCCGGTGCATTGGCGATTGAGAAGACTCTTGATTCGGGCCAGTTAAAGCTCGGATCATAACCATCCAAAGCCAGATGCAGGAATTGCCCCGGCTTAAACCGGCAGTGAAATTCAGGCTTAAACCTGAATAAAGTTATATCATCCCTATACTTTTTTAGATTAGTTATAACAGCTCTGACCTTTCTTGGTGCTGACATCTGTGGCAAGATAAAAGACAAAAGTGAAGATTTATATATTTAGTGTAAGTTTAAGGCTGAAGAGGAACTAGAATTTATGGAAGAAGTTGGCAAACGTTTTAATTACATAGTCTATTTCTGGTTTACCGATGCCCGGGAAGACTCCAATGAAGAAGGTATTGTTCATAATGAAGTCGGTGTTCTTAAGACTGCCGGAAACTCGGTGTTCGATATTCATGAATGCCGGCTGACGCAGGAGATTTCCTGCAAAAAGGTTGCGGGTATGGATTTTATTATCGTTAAGAAACCGGATAAGTTCTGTCCGTGTAAAATTCTGTTTGTGCCTGACTGTAATCAGGAATCCAAACCAGGATGGATCGCTTTCCGGAGTGGCAAGAGGTAAGATCAACCTCTCCTCAAATTTATTAAGCCTCGAATATAAATGATTGAAATTTTCTTTTCTTTTTTCAATAAAATCAGGTAATTTCTTAAGTTGCTCCCTCCCTATTGCTGCCTGCATATCGGTTACCTTTAGATTATAACCTATATGTGAATAAACAAACTTATGATCATAACCGAAGGGCAGGTCGCCGAATTGCTGTGAGAATCTCAACCCACATGTATTGTCCTCACCCGAAGCACAATAGCAATCACGCCCCCAATCGCGGAAGGAACGGGCAATTCTTGCCAGATCCTCATTATTGGTAACCACACATCCTCCTTCGCCCATTGTAATATGATGAGCCGGGTAAAATGATATTGTTGAGAGATCGCCAAAAGTGCCTGTAAGTTTCCCGTTATATCTGCTACCCAACGCATCGCAATTGTCTTCAATTAACCATAAATTATGCTTTTTTGCCAGACTTGACACAAAATCCAGGTCAAATGGATTTCCCAGAGTATGAGCGAGGAATATTGCTTTTGTTTTTGAAGAAATAGCCTTTTCAATCATTTCCGGAATGGCATTATATGTTCCTAAAGAAACATCAACAAAAACCGGAACAAGCTTGTTTTGTACAATCGGAGCAACGGTGGTTGGAAAACCTGAAGCTACTGTAATTACTTCATCGCCAGGTTTTAGCTGCCTGTCAAGCAACTTCGGGGATGTCAGAGCAGAGATTGCCACCAGATTGGAAGAAGAACCGGAATTTACTAGGATAGCATCTTCAACTCCCATAAATTCAGCCATTTCATTTTCGAAAGCTTCTGCATTGAAGCCTGCCGTGAGCCAAAAATCAAGGGATGAGTCAATCAGGCTCACCAACTCCTTTTCATCGAAGATCCTGCCTGCATATCTGACAGTTGTTTCCCCTGGGATAAAAGGTTTTTCAGTGAATTTTTCCTTATAATAGTTTTTAACTAAATCAAGTATTTTTTTTCTTATTACTTCATGTTTCATTTATAACCCTCCGATCTTTTTCAGAAATTCTTTCCAGGTCATAAGTTTGTTGTCTTTTTCTGATATAATGGGATAATCAACCGGCCAGTCAATTTTCAGATCAATATCATTCCATAGAATACCACTGTCAAATTCTTTCTGATAGTAAGTATCATGCCTATATAAAAGTTCTGAATTATCTTCGAGAGTGCAGAAACCATGTGCTATCCCTTTTGGTAGAAAGAGCCACTTATGATCATCCTCATTAAGTTCAACAGAGTTCCATTTCCCGAAAGAAGATGAGCTTTTTCTTAAATCAACAAATACATCATATACCCGGCCGTGTATGCAACGTATAAGTTTACTGTCGGTATGCGGCGATAAAATGAAATGCAATCCCCTTACTATATTCTTTAATAAGCTTTTTGAATGATTCTCCTGCACCCAGTTTGTTGTGATTCCAAATTCTTCAAATAAAGTTTCATCATATGTCCGCATAAAGAAACCGCGTTGATCAATATATGGAGCAAGAATTATCTCAAAGACTCCTTTTATTTTATTTTGCCTTATCTCCATGAAATACTAATGGGAACTTATGATATAAACTTTCTTATATCAGGTTAGATGTTTCTTCATTACACTTTCATAGTAATCTATTTGATCCAGACTTAATTTAACCATATTTTCATTTGTGATCTGTGATTTATACCAGTCGACCGACAATTTTACAGACTCTTCAAATGAAAGCACCGGGTTCCATTTTAGCTTTTGACGTGCTTTTGAAATATCCAGTTTCAACATTCCTGTCTCTTGAATCTTCCCTTTATGATTCGCTGATTGATAGCTTCCCATACCCCAGAATCTGATTATTTCGATGGTTAATTCCTCAACACTCTTTATTCCATCATATCCAGGTCCGAAGTTCCAAGGTTCATTATAATTCTCTGGCTTCTTAAGCATTTTCAAAGCAAGGAGCAAATATCCTCCCAGCGGCTCCAGTACATGCTGCCATGGTCGGGCTGCATCAGGATTTCTTAATAGTATTCGCCTGTTTTCTTTTAAAGATCTGATACAATCCGGCACTATCCGGTTTTTTGCCCAGTCACCTCCGCCAATAACATTCCCTGCTCTTACGCTTGCAAGAGATTTAGAGCTTTTATCTTTAAAAAATGACTCTCTGTATGAATGTACAACAATTTCTGCGCAAGCTTTGCTGGCACTGTATGGATCATTTCCTCCAATCCTGTTATTTTCCCTGTATCCCAAAGGTGATTCCCTGTTTTCGTAGCATTTATCAGAGGTCACAACGACAATCACTTTTACAGAAGGAGTTAATCTGCAGGCCTCCAATATATTTGTTGTTCCAATAATATTGGTATTAAGAGTATATAATGGATTTTTATAAGATTCAATAACAAGAGGTTGGGCAGCAAGGTGAAAAACAATTTCTGGTTGTACCTGCGTGAATATTTTAAAGAGCCCCTTGAAATCATTTATATCATGCCTCAGATCATTGCACAACAATGCAATATTCATTGCATAAAAAGCATCCAGAGAAGTATGTGGCTCCAGCGCTACGCCCGTAATTTCGGCTCCCAGCCTGTTAAGCCAGAACGTAAGCCAGGAGCCTTTGAATCCTGTATGACCAGTTATTAAAACTTTCCGGTTCCTGAATGAGTTAGAAATCATTTTATTAAACTCTACCAACCATACAAACCCTTAACACTAATTCCTGAACGTTTAACACTTAATGCTACTCCCATATTTTCCACACTGGATTCTCTTTCCACATTTTATCAAGCAATTGATTGTCGCGGTAAGTATCCATGCACTGCCAAAATCCTTTATGACGGTAAACAGCAAGTTGGGATGTTTCTGTGAGCATATTCATGGGCATACGTTCAAGATCAATCGTCTGATCCTCGGCTATCAAATTCAGAAATTCTTTCTTAAACACAAAATAACCGCCATTTATCGGTTCTTCCTTTTCTGTTTCCTTCATCTGCTGATTAAACTTTTCAACATGATCTCCGTCTGTAATTAAATCACCAAATCGCGAGGGAGGATATACTCCGGTCACTGTTCCTATAAGCCCATGTGCCAGGTGAAATTCAAAGAGTTCTTTCAGATTAACATCAGAAACAGCATCCCCATATGTTACCATAAAATTCTCCCCTTTTACAAATTTCCCTGCCAGCTTAACACGATAACCAGTCATTGAATCAGAGCCTGTCTCAACAAGAGTTACAGTCCAATCATCTTTGATACAATCATTATGATAATTTATCTTTCCCCTCTCTCCCAGGCTGACAGTAATATCTGAATTATATGTATAATAGTTTAAAAAATAATCACGAATGATATTCCCTTTATATCCGAGTGCAAGTATAAAATCTTTAAATCCGTAATGTGCATAATGCTTCATTATGTGCCATAGAATAGGTTTGCCTCCGATTTCTACCATTGGTTTGGGTCTATATTCTGTTTCCTCACGAAGGCGGGTTCCCATTCCACCACATAGTATTATGGTTTTCATAAATATGTTATGTGTTATAATTATAAGTTAAACAAATAGAAAGATTTCTCATTGTTAATTTTTAGTACTTTAATAATTCTTCATTCTCTTTTTTTGGGAATATTTTTTTAGAAAGTTCAAATATTCCATACCAGGATACTACAAAGATTAAGGGTAATATTGGTAGTCGATAACGTGGAATATAATGAACTAAGATGTGTAATAACCAATGTGATAAAACAAAAATGCATATTATTTGAATATAGATTTGATTTTTTCGAATACAATATAATAATCCAACTGCAAAGAATAAGAACATAGGTGTCAAAAAAGCAATATTAACAAGATTCGTAATAGGGCGTGCGGGTGGAATAATATTTGCATAACCTCCGGGTTTGAACGAAAAATCAAATTGCCAGATTTTCCAAAAGTTAACCAATCTGGAAATATATTTATTAATGTTTTTTGAATATTTTCTTTGAAATTTGGCTGTCATTTTGTTGTACTTGTCAATCGTGAATGCTTCCCTGATTGAGGCCATTCTTGATTCTGTCATCCCCGCTATAGTTCCAAATTCTTTAAGATATTCTTCATAAGCTAAAATCTTATCGGCACCCATTTTTTCATCTGATTCAGATGACCTAAAAGAAGATTGGATTATTTCAGTTCTTCCCGGGGCAAAAAGCACAAGTTTACTATAAACAATATATTGCCTGATGTGCCAGGGTAACAGTACAATAAACACTACAATGCCTATTATAAGTAAATCCTTGTATTTAATTGTATTATTAAAATAGGAGTATATTCCAAGGATGAGTAACAAAATAAAGAAGTGAAAAATAAAACGATTATTAATAAATATTAGCAAGCCAAAAACTATTGAAAGAATGAGCAAGTAACCAAATTTATTTGACTTAATGTATTTATAAATGAAATATATTAATAACACCAGAAAAAATATAGTTGATATTTCCATCATAACCAAAAAGTTCATTTTCCATATTTGATAATAAAATAAAATCCATAGAGAAAAGAGCCAGGCAAACAATTGAGTAGTTAATGAATATAGCAGATCAAAGAGAAATAAAGCAGTTAAAATGTGTAAAAGAATATTTAAATAGAAGATATTGGCCACACTATCTCCAAAAATCTTTATTACACCAGCTAATAAAAACGAGAACCCTGGCGCCATAATTGCTCCTATATCAAATCCGAACTGTTCTACAAAGGTTTCCCTCTGGGCTATCGTTTTTGCAGTCTCAAAATAAAGAGTAGGATCAGGACCTAACTTAAGGCCCGGACTTAAATATCTTGAAGCTAAACCAATATTCGTAACGATTACTAATATTAAAATTATAAAATAATCATAAATTTCCCCTGATAATTTCATGTATCTTTACTTTCTAAGAAAAATGCAATAGCTTTCGTTTATTTTCTTTAATGGAAATCCCCCCAGATAATATAATTTCAATAAATAATTAAGATTTCAAAAAATTAATTTGATTTCCCTGAATCAGATTATTTTGGTTAAAACGCTTTGTCCGTTTTAAATAGAACTCATTTACTCTCGTAATTAAATCAAATATCCTAATCATTCCTATCATGACTATTAATAAAGTCACTGGCGATCTGTACTTCTCTAGTGGCCAAAATATATATGCATGAAGCAGGCTGTGAATAATTGGTATGAAGGCTAAAAAAAGACCGATAAATTGTTTTTTCTTAATAAATAATGCAAATCCGAATAAATAGAACGGGAGAAAGATACCATAAAATAATATTCCTGCTACGTTATGAGCTGTTGACCATTTTTGAGGTCTGAAACCATATTAAATAAAAGTAGGCTTGAAATAAGCAGGTTGCCAGAAATAAATCAAAGCTCTTGCTCTGGCGTCCAGGTAACCATATTCTCGTGGTGTGATTTCGTATTGATTCCCGAATTGTATTGCTATTCCACGTCTCCTATTAATAAGCTTTTGCTTAGTATACTCGTTAGAAAAATTTGATGCTGTTTCTACAAGATTTTTTCCCCAGGCTCTGGGTGTAATTGCAGTGGTTAGTGAGGTAAGAATTACAATTTGATTGAAGGCTTTATAATTTCTTATCCCCCATAGAAGCATCAATAACAATACACAACATATCCAGGTTCCGGTAGATTTTAAAAATTGATTTGTTTTAAATGGTCTTACTAACAGAAATAACAAAACAAAAAATGGAAAATAAATAAAACATCTTTCATCTGCATGAATAAGCCATACGAAAGAAAGGGAGGCAAAAATTATATTTTTTACAGGAGATATATTCTTTACACTTCTTACTAAAAACAGCAAGGTCAAAGGAATAATAAGACACAATGTGGGTTCCTTTAAAACATGAGGGCAATATTTAAACGTCTCATAAAAAATATACCCCACAAAGACATCCTCCACCCAACTTTTTCATTAAATATCTCTTTGCCAAGGCAATAAAGAACCGGGACCATTAAAGATGTTACTAATATATTATAGATATAAAATGGAATAATCAGATTGTTAAAAATTTTAGGATTATGCTCCCAGGATAGGGAGCGAGGGTCCAGCTATCAAATAATTGCTTTCACCATATTTAATATACCAGTTCCCATTTAAAATTTGTTTAGAAGCATTAATATAATAAAAATCATTGCCCCACTTCGACACCCTTGATTTTGAATAAGTTATATATACATAAGGCTTTAGTTTAATTGTGCGTTGATATTTGTATTAGTTTTTCAAATTCGACAGGAATAGCTTTGAATGAGTCCCATGCTTGGGAGTTGTCAAGAGACTTGTTGGTAAATTCCTCAATGAAATTAGCAGATCCCTTCAACATCTCTTTTGACCTAAACCAATTCAGATATTTCTGTAAGTATTTTGTTGAAACACCCATGAACTGGTTTTCGATCCATTTTTTCATCCTACTGTCAATTGAATTGACATGTTGCACATGATACACTTTCTTCTTGACGTACTGCTTTAAATCGGCCCTTATTGAATGATGATCGATTTTCCTATCCCTGGCAAACCCTTTGTAGCTTACATGACTATCACTGCATAGGATTGTCTGTTCTGACACTCTTTCCCCTATTGCTTTTTGGATGTCAATTTTCTTAATCCGTCCTAACCGGGCAACTGTCATATCAATTTCTGAAACTCTATCTGCCGTAACAATTACAGCTACTTGTTCATTGCTTATTCCTCTTAGCTTAGCATTACCACCTCGTTTCCTTGGACTACGATGAATTTGTTTTGTCCCCTTTTCAGAGAGTAGAAAAAATGTATCGTCACTTTCAGTTATCCCCCGGAATGATCCTTTCCCTGAGTTTTCAATCCCTGAGAGTATTTTATGCCGCCAATCAAAAGCTGTTTTCTTATTGATGCCTAATTCTACTTTAATTTTATCAAGACTTTTTTCTTCACTCATTAATTTCATATACTCTCCTGTCAAATCTTTTTTGTGTATCTTAGAAAGCCATGTGCCCGTAAATTCAGTAAATGTACGATTACATTCCTTGCATCGGTACCTCTTGCTACCTTTATCTGTCCCAAACTTATTATACTTAAAACTTCCACAATGTGGACACTTGCCTTGTTTATTATCAAGCTTAATACGCCGTGATTGTATAGCCATATCATGTTTTGTATTGACCTGCTCAACCTCTTTAATTAACAAAGCCCTATCTGATTGAGATAATTCAAGCAAGGCTCTCTTTAAAGTTTCCCTATCCATATTATCTGGTTTCCTCAAAGATAATAATAGTTATCCATTTATAAACGCTATTTTAAACTAAAGCCATACATAAATAGTCCTGAGTATCATTGCAATAAAGAAAAGAATTAGCAAAACTTTTGTTTCAGTCTTTTTCAGGAAATTAAGAAGCCGGTTGAAAAAAGTTGCATGCCTACTATCCATTTCTGCTTTCAAATTAATTGTTTATATACGTAATAATCTTAAGTATTATATTAAGCCTATCTTAGACTGGCTAGGGCCGTTTCAACTCTACTTAGTTATTTGTTAATTTCATTCTCCAATTAACAGCCAAAGCCAGAAGAAATATAAATGCTTCACTGGTTAAAAACCAAATCCGTGAAAATAAAGAAACTGTTGTCGCATATTCAATATTCAAATCTGATAAATTTAAGTAAGCTGTAAGAATTCCTTCACGAACTCCAATCCCCCCGGGAGCAAAAAATGCAACAACACCCCATACCGTTGCAAACGGGAATCCAAATCCTATATAAGGCGATACAGTTCCCCCTGGAATTATAGCTAAAACAAAAAAATAGAAACCTGCGGCCCAGCTTAGCCAATTTAATAATGTTATGCAAAAAATTTTCAACATTTTTGTTTTCGATAGTGAGGTAAACCGGTATTGTTTTTTAATAATTTTTACAGTAACCCAATACACAATTTTGCTCAAAATACCAGAGAAAAGAGATAAAATTAACAATCCCGTGAACAAAATGATAATTATTAAACCAGACGTGCGAAAACCGAATTTCATTATACCGAATAAACCTATGCACATACCTCCGACCAGTGAAAAAATCTGATATGTTAAAGCAAGCCCGCTTAACTCAGTCAGATTAAGTTTTGCATAATTCTTCATATAATTAACTTTACCTAAAATTATCCAAATTTTGCCAGGTATATATTTGGTGAAAATGTACAATCCTGTACTTATTAATGCATATTTATACTTAACTTTCCCCCCATTTTCATTGATAATCAATTGCCACCCCAAAACATCAAATAAAAATCCGGAGAAAAGAAAAGCAAGTGAAATGACAAGCGCTGCCGGACTATAAATGCTCGGAATAATGAATAATCCATTTTTATAAATATGGATTAATAAGAAAATTATGGATAGATATAATAAAATCCTTATCAGATTATTCAAATTGGCCTTAATAAATTGAATGAGATTTTGCATTACTTGTTTATTTGTGCAAGAAAAATCATGTTCCAGCTTAAAAAATTCGGGCAATTATTTTGGATAAGGTTGTCTAGTTTAATAGCCATTTTTACCATGGGCAACATAATCCATTTCGGTTTCAATTTTACCTGGGCAAAAGGAGGTGTAAAATAACCCTGAAAAAGAAATCCTTTTATTTCAAAACCTTCATTCTGAAAAGTCTCGTAAATGAATTTTCTGCTGAAAATTTTCTGATCATCTGAATAATCCTGGTCTATACTTTTTCTTAAATTACGCAAAAGCTGTATCAGCGGGTTGCCTGATTGTACTTCTACAAAACCGTATATTACATCTTTGCCTATCTGCTTTTTAATATTTCTTAAAACTATACCTATATCCGGAAGGTGATGTAATATTCCAATCCCAATAACCAAATCAAATGATTTCTTTATAAAAGTATAATCCTTCAGATTTCCGCAAATAAATTCAGTGCTGCTATCAGCATAGAATTGATTAGCCATTTTAATAAATTCTTCGGAATAATCGATTCCAGTATATTTATCATAATAATCTTTCAGATATTTTGAATTTGCCCCGACTCCGCATCCTAACTCCAAAACATCATTAAAATGCGTGCTGCTAAGCTTATTTTCAATTAATTTTACAAGGCTTATCAGCTGGAATTCCCTGGCTTTGCTGGAAACAATATATTGGTCCTTTTCTGCATATTTATTTGCAATCCGGTTGAAAAGTATTTGATCGTTCGCTTCAATAATGTCAGTGTCTTTCATCAAGTGCGTATAAAATTACAATTTCCTATCCTCATTTTTAAAAAGTAAATTTTTCCTGAGTTCACTTAGTTGATCAACCATCAACCCGAAAAAGAAAATCATAATCCCACTGATCATAATAAAAAAAGCTCCGGCAATAAATTTTGGAGGGGTCGGATGCAAAATAATTCCGGCCAGGATTTCATAAATTATTCCAATAAAAATAAAGCTGAAACTAATTGGTATAAAAACTTTTAACGGATTAAACAGTACTATTAACCTTAATATTAATAATAAAATATTAGATCCGTCTTTTATGTGTTTCACAGTGCTTTTCCCAATTCTTTTATTAACCCTAATAGGATAATAACCAACATTATATCCGAGATTAATATAAGCAATTGTAGAAGTGGTTGAGAATGAAAATCCATCAGGAAAAAGGCTGAGCATTTTCTTTATTACATCCTTTTTTGCTATTCTCAGACCTGAGTTTAAATCAGGAATTGTCTTCCCGGTCAGAAAATTTGCTGTCTTTGATAAAATCCATTTCCCCGGTTTCCTCATCCAATCATCGTGACTATCTATCCCACGCTCTCCTACCAACATATCATAATTGCTAAACGCTTCATACATTTTCATTAAATCAATAGGCTGATGCTGTCCGTCTGCATCATAGAAAGCTACTAGATCAGTATCGGCCGAAATAATTCCCGATTTTAGAGAACTGCCATAGCCCTTATTGTATGGATGATTTATTACTTTAAGATCTTTTTTCTCTTCAAACTTTTTAAGAATAAACGGAGTCTTATCAACGGAACCATCATCTATTGCTAATATTTGCCATCCATGACCTTTACAAACAGGCAATAAATTCAGAATTGTGCTTTCAATACTCTCTTCTTCGTTAAATGCGGGAATAATAACAGTCAAACTATTTTTCATTTAAAAAATTTAATAACAATAGGCTTTGTTTAAATATACGAATGATTTATCAAAGCTATCTTTAATTCTGCCAACATGATAGCTTTGGCGGTGGCCAGCAAAGCAAACGTTTTTAATGGCAAAGATTTGTCCCTTAGTTTTTCCAGTGTAATAAACCAGTTAAGATAGTTTTGAAGGTATTTTGTTGATACACCATTAAAGTCTCTTATCCAGTTTTTTAACCTGCTTGTTTTGCTATTCACTGTCTGTACATGATAGACCTGATCTTTGGAGTACCCCTTGGAACCTACTTTTATCGGATGATGTTCAAGTTGCTGACGTTTGCCAAAAGCGCTGAAGCTGCGGTGGGCATCGGTACAGAAAACTGTATCCTTGCGGATCTTACCACCAAGAGCCTCCTCAACGTCTTTCCTGGTTATCCTTCCACGACCGGACACTTTCATTGCCTGATCGCCAAGCCGATCGCATGCTACTATTACAGCAACATGATCCTTTGTTATTCCTGCTGTTGAAGCCCGACTTCCACGCTGACGAGGTTTGTGGGTCATGTGCCTGTTCCCTTTCTCGCTGTGTAAAAAGAATATGTCATCACTCTCACAAACAAACCTGAAATCATTATCCGGCACTTCTGACAAAGACCCAAGTATCCGATGTCTCCATTTAAACGAGGTTGGTATGCTTATCCCTGTCTCACTCGCACATTTTCTTATCGAGTAACCCATGAACATGCACCATAGGAATCTGCTGAATTTGTCTTTCTTATGCAATCCTTCAAGAGCAGTGCCGGTTGATTCGTTGAAAAACCTGCCACACTCTTTGCACCTGTACCTCTGTACTCCCTTCAGTTTGCCATTGGCTACATATGATTTACTCTTGCAGTACGGACATTTTTCTCCAAGCAGCCTGTCAGATTCCCTTTTTATTGATGACGCTTCTGCTTTTCCATGAATCAGGTGTTTATACAATTCATTTACTACTTCATGTTGCTGACCAGGTGTCAATTACTTAAAACCTTCAATTAATTCCTCTATTGCCATTTTTATTGCTTATTTTCACAAATATACAATAATTCAGTCTAATAATTAAACTTAGCCTAACAATATTTTTTTGCACTATTCATCCTCTTTATAATATCCTTTCCACTTGTCAGAATACCCATACTTCGAATAGATATAATCACCATAATAACTGTATCCATACGAATATCCGTAACCAGCTAAATAACCATATCTTAACCCATAACCATAATAGCCTGAAAGACTGATATCATTGATTACAATCCCAAGGCTCTTTATATTTTCATTTCGATGTAGTTCTTCTATTAAACTAAGAGTATTTTTTGAAGTGTATCTTTGTCTTACCACGAAAATATAAAAATCTATCAGCGGAGAAACAAGCAGGGCGTCAGTTACAATTGCTACAGGTGGTGTATCAATTATTATGTAATCAAACTTCTTCTTTGCTTTCATAATAAACTCTTTCATCTCAGGGGAGTCAATAAGTTCAGCTGGATTCGGAGGTGCCGGCCCGGATGGTGTGTACCAGATGTTTTCTATTTCAGTTTTTACTATGACATCATCAATTTTACTCTCGCCTATCAGGAATTTGCTGATACCATCACTGTTATCAATTCCCAGGATCTTGTGCGTCTTTGGTTTTCTAAGATCAAGTCCGACGAGCAACACCTTTTTTCCCAGTGTGGCTATTATAGCTGCAAGATTGGCCGAAACAAATGTCTTACCTTCAGCGGTTATAGTCGAACCTACAGCGATAACAGGATTTGTTATATCTTTTAAAAAATATTTCAGGTTTGTACGTACTGACCTGAATGACTCGGAAAGAGTTGACCCGGGTCGTTCTGCCACAGGTATTTCGGTCTTAAGTGTGTTATGACTTATAAATCCTATTACCGGAGCCCCTGTCCCTTTTTCAATATCTTTCTTATCAATGATTTTATTATTTAGATAATCTACTAATAATATCCCTAGGATGGGGAAAAACAATCCGAGGATTAGAGCCATCATCAGGTTTTGCCTCTCCTTCGGCCTGATACGTGAAATGTTATATGATCCGGCATAATCAATTATCCGGTTGTCAGGTACATTTGAGGCTTTTGCAATTCCTGTCTCAGCTCTCTTCTCAAGAAGAAAGGTATAGACTGTATTATTAATATCAAATTTCCTCTGAATATTGATCATCTGCCTCTCTGTCGAAGGCAGTTTCCTTATCTCTTTCTCTATGTTGGATAACCTTCTGTCTGCATCAGAAAGTGAATTTTCTATTGTCAGTTGCCCGTTACTAATATTTTCACTTATTGCTTTCCGTGTAGTAATGATATTTGCCTCAAGAACTTTTAATGGTTCAGCCGATTCATAAAGATTCATTGCCAGTTGTTTTTTCTGCTGCTGCAACTGCGATAATTCATCCACTAGCCTTATAAGAAGCTGGTCAGAGACTCCCATTACTGAGGGCGCAACTATATCTCCCGTTTCCTTTTTTGTATCGATATACTCCTTAAGATATTCGTAATAATTCTTACGTAATAAGAGCGCTGTCCTTTCTGCATCAATCTGCTCAAGCTTATTCTGGATCACCACACCCTCCCTGCTTATATCAATAAGCCTGTTTACAAGCCTGAAACTTTCAAGATCCCCTTCGGCAAGATGCAGGGAATCGGATATTGTTCCCAGTTGCTTCTCAATAAAATCCATCGTTTGGGCTGCTGTCTGGTTCTTAAAATCCAGGCCAAACTGTATATAAACATCCATTAGTTTATTAAGGTAATCCGCTTCCTGTTCGGGAACAAATCCTGAAGTTGAGAGTGTTACGAGTGAAGCCTCCTCTTCTATCGGAGTAACGGAAAGCTTGCTTCGATATTGGTTAGCCAGAGTCAACGGGTTTAAAAAGTAAAAATAATATTTATTAGAAACATCAGCATCATAAATATACTTTGAACTATTTCTCAGATTAATTATAAAGTCAAATCCCATCTCGCTGAATCTTTCTCCGAATGTCATCTCTTTCTCAAAGTTTTTGTTACCATTGACAATTAGTCTGTATTTCTTATCTGACAGGATTTTTATTTCCACTTTATGCATAGGAGTCTGTTTTATAAGAGAGTCATAAACAACGATAAAGGGAGATCTGTTATACATCCTCGATTCCACTAATCCTCTTTTCCCCACCGCGATATACTCTACATGAAACTCCGGGAGTTCTTGCATCACTTCGTAGTTCAATTTATAAGATTTAAGTATCCCTATTTCATTCTTAAGATTTTGCTGACTCTTAAAGGCCTCTACTCCCGGGAAGATATTTGTCATTCCGGAATTGACACCTCCCAGCTGATCATCCTTTATTAATAATGTTGATGATACGGTATAAACCTCCTCTGACCATCGGTTAATCCCATAAGCAATACTTATCGAAATAAACAGTGCAATGGCAAACCAGTACCAGTTGCTTATGAAGAGGGAAAGGTAGCGTTTGAAGTCGATGCTGTCATCTTCTGGGCGTAAATAATAATAAGGTTCCTGAGGGTAATTGTTGGGGGGATGGGGGGTGTTCATATTTCAAAGTTTAGTGTTTTTTGATTACTCTCATCCAGGCATCTGGTCAATAAGGCCGTATTGGATGAAAGTCCGGATTTTTCGATAATACGCAAAGCTATCCATGTTTCTCTTAATTCCTTCAAAACGATCTGAAGCTTATGTATAAAATCCTTCGGCGATTCAGCACTTCCTGCTTCTCCGTAGTTTAATGCTGCAGAGATACTTGAACGTGACATCTGATCATTCAAGGTAAGTCCTGCCCTGTTTCTTTTCAGAGAGCCGGTCAGTTCAATTACCATTGCTGCAAATTGAATAAGACGCTCTTCAAGCTCTTTTGTGTTCATGTAACAAGAGTTGGATTATATTTGTGATTTGTGATTTGTGATTTGTGATTTGTGATTTGTGATTTTTTTAGAGCAAATAAAGCACAAATCCCGACTCACAAATCGGCTTTTCTGCTGGTTAAGTTACAACTCTTTGATAAACTCAGTGTGTGATTCAAGACAAAAGACAAAAGTATAAAGATAAAAGTTACTAAATGATGATTGATTGTTTATTTTGTATATTATTGATTAATTGATATTTACTTTTGCTATTGACCTTTCTTAATTTCCTTATCTGCATTTTTGGACAATGGAGCCAAGTATGTTTTTTAGTTCTAAAGATTCGTTTATAAGATAATCAAGTTCGGATTTATTTACTTCTCTAATAGTTCTTTTTATTATTTTCAGCCAATAATGTGATTCCCGCATTTCACGAAGAGATATCCTGACTTTATTGGTAAAATCAGCCCTGGAAGATCCACCCTGGGATTCCTCATAATTAGCTCCACTGGACATTGAACTTTTTGCCAGCTGTTCCCTGATAATTTTGTTTTCCGTAGTATAAGGAATTGTTTTCAAAAACTCAATAACTCTTATAGCAAATTCAAAAAGCCTCTCTCTCAGATCATTCCTTTTGTTTTCCACTTATTTCCCACTTTTGTCTTGTGTCTTTTGTCTTTTATCTTTTTACTTTTGTCTTGTGACTTTTATCCTTTATCTTTCCAAAAGTAAACTATATCTCTTTGAATTCTTCAAAGAAAGCTTTTTTATCCATTTTTAAATGCCTTAGAACTTGCTTCACAATAAATTCC
>Ga0315549_1001954_pt1 | contig 20507 bp, 20 predicted proteins | sample SalMarSW160200MG_FD_203101 | JGI IMG/M metagenome (GOLD analysis project Ga0315549, IMG submission 203101) | Salt marsh sediment microbial communities from the Plum Island Ecosystem LTER, Massachusetts, United States - Salt Marsh Sediment SW1601-200 ... | reverse complement strand
CCGAAGGCGATGACCGCCGCGTCGCGCCCCACGCCCGGCCCCAGGACGACACGCTCGTCGGAAGGTGCATAGCGGGCCAACAACCTGGCCAGGTGCTCGGTGGGCAACTTTCCCAGTGGGTATGGAATTCTCATTCGCCGCCGTTGCGCAGCCCTTTGCCCTCCAACAGACCGTCCACCCACGCCGCTTGCTCCGGCGAAAGCGTCACCTGCGGCGGCTGCCGGTAGTCCACGAAGTCCTCGTAGCCGCCGTCGTCATAACACTGCGTGAGCACCGCCTGCAAATCCAGTGCCACGTCGGGGTCGGGTTCCCGCAGGGGCACGCGAATGCGGGGCAGACGGCGTTGCAACGGGATGGGGTAGGCCTCGAAGCGATACTCATCTGGCGCCCGGTTTACGCTGACCAAATAGCGGTGCGGCGGTAGAGATGCCTTTCCCTCCTCCGAGATCGCCACCGTGTGTAACCCCTCCTCAAGCAAGTCAATCTCGATCAGGTGCGCAACGCTGTTCAGAACCTCATGCTGCTTGCGGCGGTAGAGGCGGTGCCCCTCGCCTGGCGTCTTGTTGGCCGGGCTGAGCACCTCGATGACTGTCACCACTTCGTCGCCAGCCGCGTGGATGATCTCGATGAAGGCCTCTCGATGCTCGACCGGTGGGAGGGTGATGATGATGGGGGCCTCCAACTCTTCCTCGGCCACTGCTACCTCCGGGGACTGTGTGGCAACGGTGGCCGGTGCGGGCTCTCTGACGGGCCGCCGGATGAGGAAGACGTCCGGGTACAGCGCCCGGGGCGGTTGCAGGACGTACACTCGTTCACCGATGCGGGCGTGGTAGCGCGGGCGCACCTGTGGCTGGAGTGCATTACGGATATACGTGATCAGGCTATGGTGCACATCCGGCCAGCGGACCGGATCCTCCAGGTAGGGGTCCATTCCGGGAAATGGGCTGGACATGTTTGGCCTCCTGTCTCTTGCATCCTGCTCTCATTCTACCGCACTTCGCCCCGCGCTGCAAATCTTGATGCTGGACGCTGGCAATGTGTTCGCAGTGACGACTTCATTCGTCCGCGCGGGGGAGCGACTGAGGTCGCCACTACCAACCCCCTGTATCCGCCGGATTCAGCAGGTCAAGTGCAAAGCGGCCGCGACGCGGGTCTTCTCGCGCAGTTGGTTATAGGTCTCCACGGCCTCGGCAGTGGGGGCGGCGATGAGGCGAATGCTGGCCGCTTCCAGCGCGAGGCGGGTCTCCTCCGTCACGCGCATCATCCCGTAGGCACCGGTGCCGACGATCAGCACCTCGGGCGCGGCCTCGAAGACGGTGGTCAGGTCGTCGGGATGAAGCGCGTGGCCCTCTTTGCGCCACCACCCGGCTATGACGCGCTCAGGCAGGATGATCAGGTCCTGTGTGTGGCGCTGACCGTCCACGGTGATGGTGCCAAAGCGGTAGTGCTCAATCCTGGGTGACATGATTACAACCTCGGTTGGCTACTATCATTGCCCGGCCTGAAGAGCCGGTGTTGGGTTTCCCAGCGTTGCCTCTTCAGGGCGACGCGGCCCTGCTCCATTCCTCCAAATAGTCGGCGATAAGGCGGGTGATGCGCTGCCCGATGCGGGGCAGTGCCGTCAGGCCCTCGATGCCCTGCGTATTGTACAACTCCTCGACGCTGGTCGCCATCTCGTCTACCGTCCAGGCGGCGCGGCGGTAGGCCCATAAGCGCCGTTCGTGCGCCTCCTCCAGTTCCAGTTCCCAGGTTTTGAGGAACAGACGCTCGGCCACCCGGCGGTTGACGCCTAGCGGGCCGGGTTCGATCCAGCGCGGCATGCGGTCGGCGAGGCCGTGCTTTTCGCATAGTGTTCGCACGCGGCGGCCCAGGTCGGCGCTGTAACTGCGGGGTGGGGCATAGGCGTCGCTGGCGTACAGCCGCTCGTAGGCGGGGCGGGCCTGGGGGAAGTGGCGGTCTACGACACGCCACACCCGCTCTGCCTGTGGGCCGGACATGGTGAGGCCGCCAGCCAGTACGAAATGCCCGCCGTGATCCTTCGTCGCGACGATGACTTCCTCCAGGTGCGCGTCGTCATCCGCGACGGTTGGCAGTACCGGCATCAGCGCAGTGCCGACCATGATACCGGCCTCGGCCAGTTTCGCCATCGCTGCCAGGCGCAGTCTCACCGCCGGGCTTTTGGGCTCGAAGGCCCGTTTGACGGTAGGATCGAGCGTGCTGATGCTGTAAGCCACGCCGACCCAGGTCTGCCGGTTGATGTCGGTGAGCAGGTCCAGGTCGCGGGTCAGGAGCGGCGAGCGTTCGACGATGAAGAGCGGGAAGCCCAGGTCGCGGACGACTTCGAGCATGCGGCGCGAGAGGCCGTAGTCCCGCTCGGCGGGCACCTGCCAGTCGCCGCAGGTGACCACGTCCACCGCTTGGCGGGCCAGTTGGCGGCGCAAGAGTTCCGCTGCGTTGACTTTGACGCGGATGACGCGGTCGAAGTCATCGGGATCGCGCCTGCCCAGGTACTTTCCCCCGCGACTGTAGCAGAACTCGCAGCCGAAGGCGCACCCGACGTAGGGATGGGCGCTGTACTTGTCGAAGAACCAGCTGTCCGTATGCTTGTGGACGTTGAGGATGTGCTTGGCCTCGTATTCCTGATAGATTGGTCTCATCGCCGATTTCAATAGAGCGTGGCTAAAATCTGTGGAAGATATGACGAGTACCCAGGCCGCCCGGCGATAAAGTCGCCGGGCTACGGATCGGCGGGCGATGAATCGCCCTGGGCAGACGCTTTTCCAAACGAGTAATTGGTTTCAAGCCCGATTTATCGGGCGCTGCTCCGTAGCCGGGGCACTTTATGCCCCGGCGGGCATGGAACGTGAAGTGGCTCCACTTCGCCCTCGCCCAGCATCGTAGAGTAGAAGGGGCCCATCCTTGACCTCATCCGGCAGGTAGGTGACCGCTTTGCGCACCATCAGTTTGCGTGGCTTCTTGCTCGCCGTCTGCTCCCGCAGCCAGGGTGCGAGCAGGTCGGGGTAGAACTTGCCGAGCGTCGGTGGCATGCCACACGCCGGCCTGGAGGATGTAGCGGCGGGCCTGGGCGAAGGCGCGGGGTGGGTCGTGTGGCAGGTAGGCGGCTGCCAGCGCGCTGCCGATGAGCGGCCAGGCACCGATTTCGTCTGTTGCAGCCAGGCCATCCAGCAGCGCAGTGAAACCTGCCGCATTCGTCGCGGCAGCCCCGGCGATGGACTGTCCGGCCATGTCGAGCAGCGGGAAGGGAGTGCGACTGGCGACGACCGGGCGCAGCCGCGCCAGAGCGTTCTCTACGTCGCCAGCGACTACCTCATCGCGACACCTGACGGCTAACTCGCGTGTCCCAGTCCGGTTCACCTCGCACCTTCCTTCACGGTTGCCATACGCCAGAATTATAGACCTGGTGGGCTGGTTTGTCCATTTGGGCCTGCTGACTATAATCTAGATGCTGGATGCTGAATGCTGGATGGGCATCAAGTATTGAGCCACAAACCGGGGGGTCATCTATGGGCGAAAGGGAAGGCGAAAGAGGAGAGGTGAAGCATACTGGCTGTGGTCAGGCGGCTGTGATCGTCTCCATGCTTTTGTGGTTAGGGGCGGTGCCGGTCGGGGTGATGTTCCTGGCGTACGGCGCCCTGGGCAAAACGGCCGCACCGGGTGTGATGTCCGCAGTCGCCATCGCCATCGCTGCTGTCGTGCTGATCTTGCCCTTCGTCGGAGCGGCACTGCTCACGCGCCGCCGGACCGGCTGGGAGACGACCGCCGCCACCGCCGCGGGGCTCGCGGCCGTCGCTGGCTATCTCGTGCTCGACGCGGGGGTGCGGGCTACCCCTACCCTGACCCTCCCCCTCCAGGGGGAGGGGATTTGGACGTCTGTGCTGCGGCTGGGGGTCCTCATCCCCTATGTGCTGCTCGCTGCCTGGCTGGCCCCGCGTCTGGCGGGGGCGTCCCCGCGCCGCCTGCGGGAGTGGCTGGGGCTGAGCCGCTTCGACCTGCCGACCTTCCTGCTCGCGCTGGCTGTGGCGGCGTTGGTGACCGTTCCCTGGCCCCTCACGGGCGCGCTGGGCGACAGCCTCACCAGCCTGGGCCTGGCCTTCCAGGCGCTGGCGTGGGCCATCCCTCAGGTACTGCTCTTCTGGGGAGTGGTGTTCTGCCTGCTGACCTCCACTTTTGCCAGGTCGTGGGTGGCCGCCTGTGTCATCATTGTCGCCTACGGGCTGTTCGCGGCCGGCGGTGTCCTCCCGTCGGCCGACTGGGGTGCATTGCAGGACGTGATCACTCTCTTGCCGCTGGGCTTCTTGCTCACCGAACTGCGCGCTCGCGAAAGCGGCGTCTATCCGCTGCTGGTGGCAGCTTTCTGCTACCGCGTCGTGCCGCTCCTCTTCGTAGACCCGCGCGATGCTATCGCCCAGGGCATCCCCGAACCGCAGCATATTCTGAGCCATACCATTGTCGTCGTGACCGTGACGGTGCTGGGCCTGGTGCTGTGGGGTGGGCGGCGGTTGCTGCTGATGTTCCGAGACCGTGTGCAGGTGCCCGCCTGGGCGCGGCTCGTCGCTGCGGCGCTGGCAGCGTTGTTGATGTGGGCTGCCTGGGGTGGGTTGTACGTCTTCGCCGGCGAGCCCGGCTTCGCCAACGATGGCTTCCTCATCATCCTGGAGGAGCAGGCCGGCCTGGACGATGCTGATGCCATCTCCGACCGGGAGGCGCGGTTGCAGTATGTTTATGGCATGCTGGTCGAGACTGCCGGGCGCACGCAAGACCCTCTGCGCGCCGAATTGGACGAACTGGGCGTGCCCTATCGCCCCTACTATATCATAAATATGATCCGCGTGGATGGCCACCGCTGGCTGATGCGCCGCTTTGAGGGCCGGCCGGAGGTAGCGCAGGTGATTCTTAACCCCAACGTGCGAGAGTACCCCCGTCGCATTCCGATCCCCTACGGTGGGGACACTGGGCTGCCTGGGGAGGTGCAGTCGAACCTGGCGGCCATCCACGCTGACATGGCCTGGGCGCTGGGAGTGACAGGCGAGGGAGTCGTCGTCGCCGGGCAGGATACGGGCTATGACTGGATCCACCCGGCGCTCAAGCCCCACTACCGTGGCTGGGATGGCGAGAATGCCGACCACGACTACAACTGGCACGATGCCTGGGATGATACCGCCGTCCCCTTCGACGACGACTCCCACGGCACGCATACGATGGGCATTGTGCTGGGGGACGATGGCGTGGGCAACCGCACAGGGGTCGCGTCAGGCGCGCAGTGGATCGGTTGTCGTAACATGCGGCGCGGCTTTGGCAACCCGGGGGCTTATGCTGAGTGCATGGAGTTCTTCCTCGCCCCGTACCCGCACGGCGGCGACCCCTTCAGCGCTGGCGACGTGACGCTGGCCCCCCACGTGGTCAACAACTCCTGGGGTTGCCCCGACATCGAGGGCTGCTTCCCCGATACACTAGAGCCTGCGGTCAAGGCGCTGCGGGCGGCGGGGATTATGATGATCGTCAGCGTGGGCAACGACGGCCCGGCCTGCGCCACAGCGACCACGCCCCCCGCCAACTACGATGCCGTCTTCTCCGTCGGCGCGACGGACGAGTATGGTGGCATCGTCAGTTTCAGCAGCCGGGGACCGGTGGATGGTCTGGTCAAGCCCGATGTGACCGCGCCGGGAGCCTACGTGCGCTCGAGCGTGCCCGGCGGTGGCTACGGCTACGCCGGTGGCACCTCAATGGCCGGGCCGCACGTGACGGGGTTGGTGGCGCTCTTATGGTCGGTGACCCCGGTTCTCGTTGGCGACGTTGACGCGACCGAGGCGCTTATCTGCCAGATGGCTGTGCCCAGGCCGGTGGAGAGCCTCTGCACTATTGAGGATGAGGTGCCGGAGGGGCCGTTCGCAGCACTGCTCCACAACCCCGTCTGTGCCTGTGGCGACGTGACCGGTGTGCCTAACAACGTCTACGGGTGTGGGTTCATTGACGCTGGGGCCGCTGTATGGGAGGCGCTGGGGCAGTAGGGAGTGTGCTTGCGCCGGGCGTGCCGTCCGCCGGGAGCCACAATCAGGTCTCCCGCAGGAAACGTTTGAGCGTCGCCAGCACGGCCCGCAGCAGTTCCTCGCCCAGCGGCACTATCCGGATGTCTATGAACACCTGCTCCTCCGGCAGCCGCGCGTCGAGTTTATTCATCTCCTCGCGGAAGATGTGCAGCAGGTCATCTTCGTGATCTTCGAGGAACTGAAGCAGGTCCCACCGTGCCAGCCGAAAGGCGGTCTCGCGTACAAGGTGTCTCATCAAAATACCCCCTTCCTGGATCTACCCTGGATTATAAACCAATTCTACTGATGTACCATCTGGCGCAAAACGGGGTGATGGTGTAAGATTATAGCATCAAGACCGGGAGGTGAGCACCATGGCAATGCAAGACGTGATGGCTTTGATCCTGGGTGGGGGCCGGGGCACGCGCCTCTACCCGCTTACCAAACTGCGGGCCAAGCCTGCTGTGCCAATCGGTGGCAAGTATCGCCTGATTGACATTCCCATCAGCAACTGCCTTAACTCCGGCATCCACAAAATCTACGTCCTGACTCAGTTCCTCTCCGCCTCGCTCCATCGCCACATCTACCAGACCTACAAATTTGACGTCTTCTCCGGCGGGTTCGTCTACATCCTGGCGGCCGAAGAGACGCCCAGCGGCATGGATTGGTATCAGGGCACGGCTGACGCGGTGCGCAAGCAACTCCCGCGCTTCGCCCACGCCCGCGTCGAGGACATCCTGATCCTCTCGGGCGATCACCTCTATCGTATGGACTACGCGGAGTTTGTTGAGTTGCATCGCGAGGAGCGGGCCGACGTGACCATCGCCGTGCAGCCGGTGGCCCGTGCCGCCGCCCCGCGTTTTGGCATCCTCAAGACCGACGAGGATGGGCGCATCACCTCTTTCCACGAGAAGCCTCAGGGTGATGAACTGGATGGGCTGGAGAGCCTGCCGGATAGCGATAAGCCCTACATGGCTTCGATGGGTATTTATCTCTTCCGCTCTGATGTGCTGCGCAAGGTGCTGGAGGAATCGGACGTCGAGGACTTTGGCAAGCAGATCATTCCGGCTGCCATTGAGAACCTGCGCGTGTATGCCTTTCCCTTCGACGGCTACTGGGAGGACATTGGCACCATCCGCGCTCTCTACGAGGCCAACCTGGCGCTCACGCTCCCTGAACCACCCTTCGAATTCTTCGATCCCCAACACCCCATTTACACCCGCCCGCGCTTTCTCCCCTCTTCCTGGGTCACTGGCTGTCATCTGGAGCGGACAGTGTTGGCCGAGGGGTGTCTGATCTGGCAGTCGGACATCCGCGAATCGGTACTTGGGCTGCGCAGCGTGATTGGGCCAGATGCGCAGGTGACGCGGACGGTGATGATGGGAGCGGACTTTTACGAGACGCCCGAGCGGAAGGCGGAGAACCGCCACCTGGGCCGGCCCGACGTGGGCATCGGACGCGACAGTATTATCGAAGGAGCCATCATTGACAAGAACGCCCGCATCGGGGAAGGGGTCACCATCCGGCCCCACGCGCCCGATGAAGGGATGGTAGAAACAGAGAACTACGTCATCCGGGATGGCGTCGTCGTCGTCCCCAAGAACGCCGTCATCCCTGATGGGACGGTTATCTGAATGTTATCTGCCGTTGCTTCGCAGTTGTGTCCATTTCTCCTTTCCGTTTCTTTCTCTGTCCTCGCGGTATCACCTCCTTGACATTTTCTCCACATTGCGTATAATATGACCCTGGTCAACTTTAGTCTATGGTCACAAATAGGGGGGCGACGTAGGAGGAAACGGTGAAGCGTACTACACTTTACGTAGTCTTAGGTGTCGTCGTCGCGGTGGTGGCCGGTGCGATCATCTGGCAGCCGTGGCTGGCACAACAGCCGGAGGAGGAACTCCGCATCGCCGTCGTCGAGCGCGGGATGCTGCTCGTGACCGTGTCGGCCAGCGGCAACGTCGAGCCCGAGGCACGGGTGCCCTTGACCTTTGACGTGCCCGGCCGGGTCGTCGAAGTGCTGGTCGAGGTGGGCGATGCTGTGCAGTCTGGTGACCCACTGGCGCGGCTGGATGGCGAGCAATTGGCGCTGCAGGTGCAACAGGCGGAGGCGGCGCTGGAGGCCGCCCAGGCCCAATTGGCGCTTATGAAGGCCGGGGCGTGGCCGGGGGAGATCGCGGCGGCAGAGGCCACCCTCCGGGCCGCGCAGGCTCAGGTGAGTGCCGCCGCTGCCAACCGCGACCAACTCGAAGGCGGCGCCAGCGATGCACAGATCGCCGCTGCTGAGGCGCATCTCGCCGCGGCGGAGTTACAGCATAAGGTCGCTCAGATCGAATACGACAGTCTGCGGGATACGCAAGACAAGACAAAGAAGGAGCAAGCGCGCTATGACCTCTACGCCGCCGACGAGGCACTGGCCGCCGCTCAGGCCGGGCTTGACGCAGTGCTGGCTGGCGCAGACGCTGACGTAGTCCGCGCGGCTCGGGCCAGCGTCTGGGCCGCTACTGCGCAGCAGGATGCCGCGCAGGCCCAGCTCGATATGCTGTTGGCTGGTGCTACTGACGAGCAGACCGCCGGGGCTGAAGCGCAGGTTGCACAGGCGCAGGTCGCGTTGGATTTGGCAAAACTCTTGCTGGAGCACGCCACACTGCGTGCTCCTTTCGACGGCGTCGTCGCGGAGATCAACGTCACGGTTGACGAGATGGCCTCGGCCGGGCTGCCAGCCATCACCCTGCTCGACACCTCCAGATTCCGCATCACCGTCGGCGTGGACGAGATAGACGTGAGGCAGTTGGTGGAGGGGCAGACCGCCCAGGTGACACTGGACGCGCTCCCCGGAGTCGAATTGACCGGCACGGTCGAGCGCATAGCCCCGGATGCCACGATCCAGGGAGGCGTTGTCTACTACGACGCTATCATTGGTCTGGCTCCCACCGATGCCCCCATTCGGTCCGACATGACAGCCAATGTGACCATCGTCGTGGAAGAACTCACTGACGTGTTGATTATCCCCACCTGGGTGGTGCGCATTGACCGTGACACTGGCCAGACCTACGTCCAGCGCCAGGTGGGGGAGCAGACGGAGCGGGTGGACATCCAGTTGGGGGTGCGGGGCAACGGCGTCGTGCAGGTTCTCGGCGGCCTGGAGGAAGGGGACGTGTTGGTGCTCGTCCAGGAGGAGATGATTGAGGTGATCAGGGAGGAAATGCGCTGATGGGGACGAGGCCATCTGGGTGGCCGATTCCATGCCTTTCGGGTTTGAATTTCCATGGATGATGAGAGGGAATGCAGGAGGAGGCAATGAAACGCACGATGCTCTACGTGATTTTGGGCGCCGTCATCGTTGCAGCAGTGGCCGGCGCGATCGCCTGGTGGTTGCAGCTGGCGACACCGCCGGAAGAGGAGCTCCGCTCCGCCGTAGTCGAGCGCGGCACGGTGCGCGTGGACGTTTCAGCCAGTGGCAGCCTCGAACCGCAGGCCCGCGTGAGCCTGGCTTTCGAGGTGCCCGGGCGGGTCGCTGAGGTGCTGGTGGAAGTGGGGGACATGGTTGAGGCTGGCGACGTGCTGGCGCGGTTGGATAGCGAGCAGTTGGCGCTGCAGGTGCAGCAGGCCGAAGCGGCGTTGGCATCGGCCGAAGCACGACTCGCTCAACTCCAGGCCGGGGCCCGGCCGGAGGAGGTTGCGGCGGCCGAGGCCAACTTGCGCACCATGCAGGCCCAGGTGAGCGCCGCGGCCGCCCGTCGCGAGCAGCTTGAAGCCGGTGCCAGTGACGCGCAGATCGCTGCCGCCGAGGCTGATCTCGCCTCGGCGATAACGCAGCAGAAGGCTGCCGAGGATATGCATGACAGGACGATGACATGCGTGACAATCAACATGTACGGCCAGGAAATGGAGATTTGTCCTGTTCTGGGGCCATTCGAGGAACAGGCGCGCTATGGTCTAAACGCTGCCGACAAGGCATTGGCCGCTGCTCAGGCTCGCCTGGATGAAGCGCTGGCCGGGGCGAACGCCGATCAGGTTCGCGCGGCGCAGGCCAACGTCTGGGCTGCCGCTGCGCAGCGGGATGCCGCACAGGCCCAACTCGACCTGCTGATGGCTGGTGCCTCTGAGGACCAGATCACCGCTACTGCGGCGCTCGTCGCGCAGGCGCAGGCCGCGCTGGACATGGCAGAACTGATGCTGGGGCGTGCCACGCTGTATGCTCCTTTCAATGGAGTGGTTGCGGCGGTCAACGTCACTGAGGGCCAGATGACTGGTGGTGGGCTGCCAGCCATCACGTTGGTAGATAATTCCCGCTTCCACGTTGACGTCGAGGTGGACGAGATTGACGTGGCCCAACTGGCCGAGGGACAGCCGGTGGAGGTGACGCTGGATGCGTTGCCCGATGTTGTACTCAGTGGCACGGTCGAGCGCATCGCCCCGGCGGCCGCCAGGTTGGCATCAATAGGCATTGGGCTAGCAGCACCGGGCGCCGTGTCCTACGATATGACCATCGCACTGGATGAGACGGACGCGCCGATGCGAGCCGGCATGAGCGCCAGCGTCATCGTGATGGTCAGGGAAGTAACGGACGTTCTACTCATCCCCACCTGGGTGGTGCGCATTGACCGCGATACCGGCCATACCTACGTCCAGCGCCAGGTGGGGGAGCAGACCGAGCGAGTAGACGTGGAATTGGGGGTGCGGGGCAACGGCGGCGTCGTGCAGGTGCTCAGTGGCCTGGAGGAAGGAGACGTGGTGGTGCTCATCCAGGAGAAGATGATCGAAGTGATCAGGGAGCAGATGGAGGAGATGCGGTGATGGGGACGCCGGTCATCCACATCCAGGACGTCACCAAAGTCTACCACATGGGTGAGGTCGAGGTCCACGCCCTGCGCGGCGTCTCACTCCAGGTTCATCCCGGCGAGATGGTCGCCATCATGGGGCCTTCGGGCTCGGGCAAGTCCACACTGATGAACGTCATCGGCTGCCTGGATCAGCCCACCGCCGGCGAGTATTTCCTGGAGGGGGCCGACGTCAGCCACCTCGACGACGACCAGTTGGCCGAGATCCGCAATCGCAAAATCGGCTTCGTCTTCCAGACCTTCAACCTGCTGGCTCGCACGAATGCTTTTGAGAACGTAACTCTGCCGCTGATCTACGCCGGGGTGCCGCGCGCGGAGAGGCACACACGAGCGCGGGCAGTGTTGGAGGCGGTGGGGTTGGCGGGCCGCTTGGCGCACCAGCCGACCGAACTTTCGGGCGGCGAGCAGCAGCGAGTGGCCGTCGCCCGCGCGCTGATCAACAACCCCTCCATCATCCTGGCCGACGAGCCGACGGGCAACCTGGACAGCAAATCGGGGACGGAGGTGATGGCACTGTTGCAACGGCTCAACCGCGAGCAGGGCATCACGGTGGTGCTGGTGACGCACGATCCCAACATCGCGCGCTATACTTCGCGCATCGTCCGTCTGCACGACGGACACATCGTCGGGGAAGAGATGGTGCAGCCCGAGGAGGTGAGATAATGAGCGTCCTGGAGAGCGTGCGCCTGGCCTGGCGGGCGCTGATGGCCAACAAGTTGCGCGCTGGCCTGACTATGCTGGGCATCATCATCGGCGTGGGGGCAGTCATCACGCTCATGTCGGTGGGCGATGGCGTGCAGGTCTACATCACTGACCAGTTCCAGGACATCGGCGCCAACCTGCTGTTCGTCTTCCCTGGTTCGGTGCAGGATCCCATGTCGAGCGGGGCGGCAATGATGGGCGTCGGTGACAGCCTGACAATGGGCGATGCCGAGGCGCTGGCCGACCCGCTGCGTGTGCCCGACGTGGTCGAGGTAGCGCCAGCGTTGGCTCAGTTTGGCCGCGTCGTGGTGGGGAGGGAGGAGCGCTTCACCCAGGTGAACGGCGTCACGCCAGAACTAGCGGGGGTGCGTAACTGGTATCCCGTGGTGGGGGAGTTCATCAGCGCGCAGGACCTGGAGGGCCGTTCGCGGGTGGTTGTCCTGGGGCAGACAGTGGTTGAAAATCTTTTCCCCGATAATCCCTATCCGCTGGGCGAGACGGTGAGGATCAACAACATCGCCTTCCGCGTCATCGGCGTGATGGAGGAGAAGGGAGGCGCGACCGCCTTCGCCGACCAGGATGACATCGTCTTTGTACCCCTGACCACGGCGCAGACGCGCCTTTTCCCTGCGCGCACCCTCTCCGGCGAGCGCAGCGTCTCGGTCATCCTGGCGCAGGCGGTCAGCGACGAGCGAATTGGCGCGGCCAAGGAGGAGATCGCCACGGTGCTGCGGGAGCGGCACGACATCGCCTTCCGCGACGAGGATGATTTCTCCATTATCAGTCAGGCCGGCCTGCTTGGCGTCTTCGAGCAGGTTATGGGCGTTATAACCATCTTCCTGAGTTCTATTGCTGCCGTCTCGCTGGTGGTGGGCGGCATTGGGATTATGAACATTATGCTGGTCTCGGTGACGGAGCGCACGCGGGAGATCGGGCTGCGCAAGGCGGTGGGGGCCAGGCGGCGCGACATCCTGTGGCAGTTCCTCATCGAGGCAGTGATGCTGGCGCTCGCCGGCGGGGCCGTGGGCATCGGGCTGGGGGCGACGGGGGCGGAGATCATCACCCGGCTGATCGGGGAGTTCCGCGCGGCACTCTCGCCCAACGCAGTGTTGCTGGCGACCACCGTCTCAGCCTTCGTCGGCCTGGCCTCCGGCATCTACCCGGCCTGGCGGGCGGCGCGGCTCAACCCGATTGACGCGCTGCGGTATGAGTAACTGGATGGTGGATACTGGATACTGGATGTTGGGTGATGGGTGATGGCAGGTCGGAGTCTGACCTCTTCCTGTGGTGAGCCCCGTCGAACTGCTCGCGGCGAGCGGCTCAGGGCGGACCTGATCCTGCTCGCCGTCGCTGTCGTGTGGGGCAGCAGTTTCGTGGCACAGCGGGTGGCGGCGGCCTATCTTGGTCCTTTTTTCTACACCGGCACCCGCTTCCTGCTGGGTGCACTCACGCTGCTGCCGCTGGCAGGGCGGCGCTTGCGGGCCCTGACCCGGCTTGAGTGGTGGGGTGGGGCGCTGGCGGGGCTGTTTCTCTTCGGCGCGGCCAATCTCCAGCAGGCAGGTCTGCGGTTCACCACGGCGGGCAAGGCGGGCTTCATCACCGGATTGTACGTCGTCCTGGTGCCGTTGTTCCTGGCGCTGGTGTGGCGGCAATGGCCGCGCTGGTCTGCCTGGGCTGCTTCACTCCTCGCGGTGGCGGGACTGTTCCTGCTGAGCGGGGTGGGGCGGCTCACGCTGGCCCCCGGCGATGGCTGGGAATTGGCCGGGGCCGTGTTGTGGGCGCTGCACGTCATCCTCATCGGCTATCTTGCGCCACGGGCGGACGTGTTGCGGCTGGCGCTGGTGCAGTACCTCATCTGCGGGCTGCTCAGCACGGCGCTGGCGCTGGGGCTGGAGTACGGGCGCGGGCAAGCCACGCTCCTACAAGGATTGGCCGTCGTCTGGTGGACGGTGGTCTACAACGGTGTGCTCTCGGTGGGGCTGGGCTTCACGCTGCAGGTGGTTGGGCAGCGGCGGGCGCCCGCGACCGACGCAGCCGTCATTCTTAGCCTGGAGGCCGTCTTTGCCGCGCTCTTCGGCTGGCTTCTGCTGGGCGAGACGCTGGCGGCCGGGCAGTTCCTGGGCTGCGGGCTGATGCTGGCGGGGATGCTGCTGGCGCAGGCGCGCGCCTCCGCGTAGGAGCGCGGTTGCCGCGCCCCTACCTCCTCTTGACATCCTCCCCGTTTGCGGTATCCTACTCTGGCGATGTTTTACGACGAGGCCAAGGTCTACGTCAAGGCGGGCGGCGGGGGCGACGGCTGCGTCGCTTTCCGGCGCGAAAAGTACGTCCCCTTCGGCGGGCCGGCCGGCGGCGATGGCGGCAAGGGGGGCGATGTCCTGCTCTGCGTGGACCCCCACCTCAACACGCTCTATCGCTTCAGCCGGAAGCGCCACTTCAAGGCCGCGCGCGGCGAACACGGGCGAGGCAAGAACCAGCACGGCGCGTATGGCGCGGATCTGCGCGTTTCGGTACCACCCGGCACCGTCGTGTACGACGCCGGCAGCGGCGAGTCGCTGGGCGACCTGACCGAGGCGGGCCAGGAGTTGGTCGTGGCGCGAGGGGGGCGCGGGGGGAAAGGCAATGCCCGCTTCGTCACCTCCACCAACCAGGCCCCCCGCATCGCCGAGCACGGCGAGCCCGGCCAGGAGCGCTGGCTACGGCTGGAACTGAAGTTGCTGGCCGACGTGGGCGTGGTGGGGGTGCCCAACGCGGGTAAGTCCACCCTGTTGGCGGCGGTGACCGCTGCGCATCCCAAGATCGCGCCCTATCCCTTCACCACCCTCCAGCCCAACCTCGGTGTTGTCGTGCTCGACGACCAGACGGAATTCGTCCTGGCCGACATCCCCGGCCTGATCGAGGGGGCGTCGGAGGGCAAGGGGCTGGGGCACGAGTTCCTGCGTCACATTGAGCGCACCCGCGTGTTGATCCATCTCCTCGATGGCCTCTCCGCCGACCCGCTGGCGGACTTCGCCGCCATCAACGGCGAACTGGCGGCGTTCGGCCACAGCCTGGCGCAGAAGCCCCAATTGGTGGCTCTCAACAAGATGGACGAGCCCCTGGTGCGGGCACGCTGGCCGGAGGTGCAGGCGGCGCTCGAAGCGCAGGGTCATCTGGCTATGGCGATCTCCGCGCTGACGAGGGAGGGCACGCGGGAGTTGCTTTACCGCGCTGCGCAGATGCTGGCCGAACTGCCGGAGGAGGTCGTGGCCGAAGAGGAGTTGCCCGTCTTTCGGCCCGGCGAGGACGAGGAACTGTTCACCATCGAACGGGAGGAGGATGGGTGGCGAGTGCGGGGCGTGCGGGTCGAGCGGTTGGCAGCGATGACGGTGTGGAACCTGGACGAGGCGGTGCGGCGCTTCCAGCGGACGCTGGAGCGGATGGGGCTCGCGGCGGCACTGGAGGAGGCGGGCGTGCAGCCGGGGGATACTGTCCGCATCGGCGAGAGGGAACTGGTGTGGGAGGAATAACGAATTGCGAATTGCGAATTGCGAATCGGCGGTCGTGGTGCGCCCGGCCACGGTCGAAGATATGCCCCGCGTGGGCGAGATCATGGTCGAGGGTTTCATCCACAAGTTTGGCGTCGTTTTTGGTCGCCGGATTGACCGGGCACCTCGCGCCGTGGCGCAGATAGAATGGCTGAGGATCGAACGGGGATCGTGTGCGCTGTTTGTGGCCGAGGTGGACGGGCGGGTGGTCGGTGTGCTCGAACTTTCGGCGCGGCGCGAGCGGTTGAGCGACATCTGGGGGCAACTTCAGATTATGCTGCGCGAAGTCGGCCCACTTTGTACTTTGAGGGCTACGGTTGGGCTGGTGCTGTTGCACGAGGAGACAGTTGTTGGAGACACAGCCTACATCAGTAACATTGCCGTGACCACCGATTTTCGCGGCCAGGGCATCGGGTGGAAACTTCTGGAGAGTGCCGAAGGATGGGCGCGTGCATGTGGCAAGGGGAGTTTGTCCCTGCACGTGGCGGCTCCTAATCGTGCCCGATACCTCTATGAGCGTTTTGGCTTTCGGCTGGAGAAGCGGATCGAGGAGTGGCTGACCGAGTGGCTTTTTGGCATCCGCACCTGGCTCTACGTGGTGAAGCCGCTGTTGGAGTTGGGTGGTTGCGGTGAGTGAAAAACAATGTGCCGCCAGTCCGCTGCGCCTCGGCGTCCTGGGCGGCACCTTTGATCCGCCGCACTACGGGCATCTGGCGCTGGCCGAGGCCGCCCGCGTGCAACTCCGGCTCGACCGTGTCCTCTTCGTCCTGGCCGGGCAGCCGCCCCACAAGCCCGGTCGCCCCATCACACCGGCCCATCACCGCGTGGCCATGGTGGAGGCGGCCATCGCCGATAACCCTGCTTTCGCTCTCTCCCGCGTGGACCTGGACCGGCCTGGCCCGCACTACACGGTCGAGATGCTGGCCCTCCTGCGGCAGGAGTATCCAGGCGCGGAACTGTACTTCCTGATGGGCGGGGACAGTCTGGCCGAGTTTCTCACCTGGCGCGACCCGGCGGGCATCGTGCGGCAGGCCTGCCTGGCGGTGATGCAGCGCCACGGCTGCGAGCCGGACCTGGCGGCGCTGGAGCGAGCGGTGCCGGGGATCCGAGAGCGGCTGGTCTGGCTCGACGTGCCATACCTGGACATCACTGCCTCCGATTTGCGGCGGCGCGTGCGTCAGGGGCTGCCGCTGCGCTACCTGGTTCCGCCACCGGTCGCAGTCTACATACGCGAGCATCGTCTCTATGAGGGCAGGCGAGCGGTTCTCTAGAACCTCGCGTGGGCTTGGCAAGGGTCTCAGCCCCCGCCGCGTCGTTGACTCCAGGTCTCCACTGCCTTGAGACCTTCGGTCGGAGAATTGCCTGGCCGAGGTGGTTGTGCTATAATCTCACGCGCACAGTCGAGCGAGTCCCGGATACTCATCCTTGACTAACACGCGAGCCTATTCAGTCAGCCTTGGCATTTGCGGCTGAGGCTATGTAGGCAAAAGGGGGTTGTCTGATGGTAGTACGGTTCATCCTGACAGGATATGTAGAACAGGCAATGGCCCACGCCGTTTACGATAAACTGGAAGGCGGCACATTTGCCGGCCGTATTCCACCTTGCAAAGGAGTGGTGGCATTCGGTTCCACCCTGCGCGAGTGTGAGGACGAGTTGCGTTCCACGCTAGAAGACTGGATTCTGGTTGGCCTCAAACTGGGACACCCGTTGCCGGTCATCGCAGACATCAATCTGAACAAGGAGCCGGTTTATGATCCGGTGGGTACCGTGTAGACGCCGTGTCTTCATCCGTCGGCTGCGAGAAATCGGTTTTGACGGCCCATTCTCCGGTACGCGCCACCAGTTTATGGTCTATGGGCAGCACCGTCTGGCTATTCCTTCTAATACCGAGTACTCCGTGCCCCAGCTTCGGATGATGATCCGGGAAGTGGAAGAGATCATTGGCCACAGAATCACCGCTGCTGAGTGGAATGAACTGGGGTGACCAATGTCGCCGGACGACTGCTGGTCGGCTGCGTCCTGATCACACTCCCCGCTTCCCTCTTTGGCTACTGCTCATTGTCTGCCTGCTGACCGCCTGCGCCGGTGAGAGGGAGACAGGGACTACAGCCACCATCAGCCCTGTGGCGACACCCCTGTCTCCCGTGCCAACTCCCCTGCCTGACAATGCGACGACCGGAGCCCGCATCCGTGCCCGGGGGCACTTACTCGTCGGCGTGCGCTACGACCTGCAGCCCTTCGGCTACATTACCGATGACGGGGAGGTGGCCGGTTTCGAGGTGGACCTGGGACGCGAGTTGGCCCGCCGCTGGCTGGGGGACGCCGGGGCGGTCCAGTTCCGCCAGGTGCGCTCCGACACTGCCATTGAGCACCTGCAGGCGGGCGATGTGGACATCGTCATCGCGGCCCTCACTCACATGCAGGGTCGAGAGGGGGGGGCCGACTTCAGTCTGACGTACTTTGTGGACGGTCAGGCGCTGCTGGTGCGCGCCGCCGACGCGGCTGCTATCGGTGGCCCGGCTGGCCTGGAGGGGAGACCGGTGGGTGTCGTGGCGTGGGGGGAAGCCCACGAGGCGTTGGAAGCGGCGGTGCCGTTCACCATCACGCTCCAGCCCTACGATCGCTTCGACGCGGCTGTGGCGGCATTGGGCCGTGGCGAGGTGGACGCCGTGGCCGACATGAGCCGCCGGCTTTTCTGGGGAAGGTGTGTGCTCCCCGAAACAGCCATCGTCGGGCAGTACACGGCGGCACCGGTGGCACTGGCCTACCCGCAAAACGACCCCTTCTTCGCCGACCTGGTCAACCTGACTTTCCAGGAGGTGGTCAGCGATGGCACTTACGCGGAACTGTATGCCCGTTGGTTCGCGCCAGAATCGCCGCCCGCCGTCGAGCGCTGGCCTGGCGAGGGGGTCCCCGACCTGGCGGATACTCCCGTCGTGGCGACCGTGCCCGACACCATCGCCGCTATCCAGTCGCGGGGCCGATTGGCCGTGGCGTTGATGCCCGACCGCCCTCCCCTTGCCTACGTGGATGCGACCGGCGCGCTGGCTGGCTACGAGGTCGGCCTGGTGCGGTTATTGGCGGAGCGGTGGCTGGGCGACCCCACGGCGGTGGACTTCGTCCCTGCGCCAGTCGAGGTGGGGGAGGAGATGCTGCGCACCGGCCAGGCTGACCTCCTGGTGGGCGGGCTGGCTCACACCCGGGCCGCCGAGTTGAAACTGGACTTCAGCCTGACGACCTATGTGGCGGGTGATGGGCTGCTGGTGTGGGCTGAGGCGCCGGTCACCGACGTGATGAGCCTGAATGGGCAGCAGGTGGCGGTGGTCAAGGGGAGTGGAAGCCGGGAAGTGTTGCTGGCGGCGGCGCGGGACGCAGGCGTTTCGCTCACGGTGTTGCCGCAGCCGACGTTGGATGCAACCATCGCGTTGCTGGAGGATGGGCAGGTGGTGGCGGTTGCTGGTGAGCGGGCCGACCTGCTGCTTGCCCTGAGCGGAGCCGAAGGGGGGCTGGCCTACGCTACACCGGGTCTGCGCGTGCTCCCGTTGCGGCTGACCCAGGTGCCGCTGGCGCTGGGGCTCCCGCCCGGCGATTCCGCCTTCCGTGACCTGGTCAACCTGACGTTGCAGGCGATGAAAGCGGAAGGGCAGTTCGATGCTCTCTACACCACCTGGTTCGACGACGCCCCTCCGGTGCTGGAGGTCTGGCCCGGCGTGCCCTACCGGGCCTTGCGGTTGGAGGTGACCGCGCCGGAGTAGAGGCGCGGTCGCCGCGCCCTGACGCCTGGCTACCTTGGTTGTAGCGCAGTTGGGTCAGGTAGGCGAGGTGGTTACTTCTGCCGGGCGCTCGGCGTAAGAGGCGACGGCGATGCCTGCCAGGGTCAAAGCGCCGCCGGCCACGGTCCAGAGCGATGGTTGCTCCCCCAGCAACCACCAGGCCAGCAGCGTGGAGCCGATCGGTTCTCCCAGCGTGGTGAGGGTGACGTAGGTCGCCGAGAGGTAGCGCAGCGCCCAGTTGAGCGACGAATGGCCCAGGATTTGCGGCCCCAGCGCCATCAGCAGTAGCAAAGCCCAGGTCTGTGGGCGCTGAGGGATCGCGGGCAGGTCGGATGGCAGCATAACGGCCATCAATACCAGCGCGGCGGTGCCATAGACAGGGAACACGTAGGCCAGGAGCGAGAGCCGTGCCCGCAGCCGTTGCCCGATGAGGAAGTAGCCTGCGGCTGCGATCGCGCCTATCAGGGCCAGTACATCGCCCCACAGTTGGTGGGTGCCTTCTCCCAGGTCGCCCAGGCTGATGAGTGCACTGCCGGCTGTGGCGGCGAATAGTGCTACGACCATACCTCGCGACAGCCGTTCGCGCAACAGCAGGTGGGAAGCCAGGCCGACGAAGATGGGACTGGTAGACACCAGCACAACCGATGCAGCCACCGTGGTGTGGGCCAACGAGGTGATCCAGGTGGCAAAGTGAAGCGCCAGCAACAGGCCAGAGGCCAGCATGCTACCCCACTCATGGCGTGTCAGCGTGTGCAGTTCGGACCAGCGGGTGGCAAGCGTGACCGGGGTCAGGATAAGGGTCGCCAGTGTCAGTCGCCAGGCGGCGATGACCAGGGAGTGGGCCTCAACCTGGGCCAAGCGGATGAGGATGGCGGCCGTGGAGACGATCATCACCCCTAGCCCTACACTCAGATATGGGCGAAAGTCCGCTTTCTGATATGACTTGGTTTGTCCATTCCCAGGTGACATCCGGTCGTTTTACCCCCAGTTTCCTTGCCCGGTCCCTGATGCTTTCTATTGCTCTGCCCGTTGCAGGGACTTCATCTGGGCCAATCTCGCCAGCGTAGTAGCGCCTCAGCCTGCGCCTTGTGAGGGTCTGCAACCTTCAATTTTTGCAGAGTTTGCTGAGAATGGCCTCTGACAGGCATCAGAGAGAAAAGCCAGTGTCCTGTTAAGGATTTCTCGTGGCGTCAACTCGTCGGTGTGGATGTAGAGGTCCGCGTGTTGCCGGGCGTGGTGCAGCCGCCGGGCCAGTTCGGCCCACCAGTCCGCGCCGGCATCGGTAGGCCGGCGCTGGCAGGCGACCTGCCAGGAGACGTCCAGGTAGACGAGCAGGTCGGGTTGGGTGATGCGCTGCCACATCGTGGGCACGTAAGAGTGCTCCTGAGCCACCTCGCGGGCGTTGTGCCCCCGTGCCAGCAGCGCCTGCACGAGCAACGATTTGCCCGAGGCACATGGGCCAACCACAGCGATCAGCGGGTGTTTCTCCTGTATCGTGCACATCACAGGGGAAGCCTGACTGCCAGGCGGCGCACGTCATCGCCAGTGCGATCCACAATGCGCAGCACGAGCACGCTGATGTCGTCGTGCGGTCGGCCTTCATCCAGTTTCAGTGC